>ERZ791934.1569-NODE-1569-length-20469-cov-3.520672_pt1 | contig 20469 bp, 31 predicted proteins | sample MGYA00510125_ERZ791934 | MGnify/ENA primary metagenome ERZ791934 (study PRJEB30046, sample SAMN00993240) | human gut metagenome | study: EMG produced TPA metagenomics assembly of the A metagenome-wide association study of gut microbiota in type 2...
GGTAAAGGACCGCATCGGATTTTCGGCGGAGGCCGGCCGTATTCACCCGGATCCTCCGCCCGCCAAGCAGCCACAGCAGCGGCGTACGTTCCATTTCCACAGACGCCGCATCCTCCGCCGAGATCCGCAGCACCCGGCGGAGGACCACCCCCTGGGAGAGGGTGAGGCTGTGCAGGCTCCCGCCCGCATATTCCCGCAGATGATATCGGCACCGCCGCCATTTGAGCACCGAATAGAGCAGCAGCAGCGCTGCGACGCCGCCGTCTCGGACCGAGGCCAGGATCAAACCGGCGGCCGTGGTGTAGGAATCCTCTAGAAACGGGGCGGTCAGGATCCGCAGGGCCGGGATGAGCAGCAGGGGAATCCACTTTTTCGCGTCGTAGAATATATATGCGCCGTACGGATGAATTTCGATATTCGTCCCCTCCCTTCAACCGTTCTCGCTGTCTTCCAGCATTTGTACGAGCTGCCCGGCCTCCCTCTCCGACAGCAGGGGCAGCATGGCCCCCCCTCCCGCGAAGCGCAGCACAATGGTACGGCAGTTCCATATCCGATGCAGCGGAGGCGCCCAGCTTTCAAACGTCCGCAGGGCGTTCATGGGGATGAATACCTCCCGTTTCCACAGCACTCCCATCCGGGCGCGTACGGCTTCTCCGTCAAAGCTGCCCTCCATCGAAGCGGCAAAGCGGGGCGGATACCACAAAAACAAGAATACCCCCGCGGCGGAAATGGGGATTAAGGCGAGTAGGATCCAGGGGGTGAACAGCCCGGCCAGCAGCCCGATCAGCGCAGCCAGCAGGACACTGGCCGCCGCAATCGCCAGCATGAGGATTTTCCGTGCACCCTCACCGGCGTGAAAGTCCATCCGCCCGCCTCCTTTCCGGCTGTCCATCCACCTATTCGAGAGGTGGATGCCGGCCAGTTTATGCAATAGTGTATGCGCAAAGTCCGGAATCTAAACCCTGCCCGCCTCGTCTTTCCCGATTTTTGCCCGATGGAAATAAAGGTATCTATGTTGTTGAAATGTATCAATTATTACTATGATTTGCAGTTTGTTGCCCCCAAAAGATGCCCGTATACAGAAAACGCGGTGAGCTTTAAGGTTGGCAAACCTTTCCTAAATGCCGATATACATTAAAAGAAATAGTCACGAGGTAAAACCGCCGAAGTAAAAACTCAGCGGTTTTGAGAGTTATTGTGTAAAGGGTGGTTTTTACCACCTACTACACAACGGCTGGCGGCTCATTTGTGGTGAAGTGAAAGACCAGCAGGGAGAAAGAGGCGCAGACATTCAGAGGGAGCGTGACCCGCTGAAAGGTGGTCATGCCCCCTTTATTTATCGGCTCGATAAACGAAAATTTGAGAACCTGAAAATGAAATCAAATGTTTTCAATCTTCTAATTCTTTATTTGAAAATGTTCGTTTTTATATTCAATAAATGTATATATCTGTCCCAAATGTCGTGCGCCACCAACTTCACCACACTCCAATAAGTATAAAAAATAAGACGACCCGCGCTGCTGCGCGAACCGTCTTATTTTGGTGGAGCTTGGCAAGCGTTATCCGAACACCCGTTCGGTTTTCCGCTCAATCCCGCATTCACCATATTCAGTGTGATCTTATTGTCGTCTCCGCTGTAGTTGTAGGTCAGGACCAGCTTGTCATCGTACAGCCACACAGAGTTTACAAAGGTATCAACCAGCCGTTGCTTATAATCGGGATCATCCGGGTCTCCGCCTTTAAACTGAGAAAGAAAGAATAATACCTCGTCGCGGGAAACTCTTTGCTGGTTGATCTGTTCCCGTTCGATATCGGCGTTTAATTCCGCCTTCTGGCCCTCCAGCTCGTTCATTCGGTCTTTCATCGAGGGGGAGAACATCCCCGCCTCCACGGCCCGGAGAATGCCCGCAATGGCTGTTTCCGTCTCCTTTAGCTGGTTCTTATACTGCTCTATCAGAATCGCGCTGTCTGTATCTCTGGCCTGATACTCCATTACCTTGTCCGCGATATGCTCGAGCATTTCATCCGTCAGGATCGTTTGTATCGTGGTGCGGATCACTTCATCCTCGATTGCAGCGGCTCTAACGCTCTTCTTTGGGCATGTCCCGCCGTGCTTCTTCGTAGAGCAGGTATAATAATAATGCTTCGCTCCGTTTCTGCTGGTGCCGCTGTCCCCGATCATGGGCTTGCCACAGCGGCCGCAATACAGTTTTCCGGATAATATGTAGTCGTATTCCCCCCGAGCTCTGGCGCTGGCATTCTGTTTCCTATTCAACTTTCTTTGCACCCTCTCCCATAAATCACGGTCGATTATTTGAGGCATTCCGCCCTCTTGCACGATGTCGCCCCATACATAATCCCCTATATATCGCCGGTTGTGCAGGATTTTTCCTAAGCTGTTTTTGTTGAATGGCGCACCTTTATAGGTTTTTCTGCCCTGATTGTTTAGGGTTTCCACGATATGGGCGTAGGTGTGGCCCTGGTCGTACATTTCATAGATCATTCGTACCGTGGAGCCCCCCGCCTCGTCAATATAATACTTCTTGTCCGGCCCGGTGTAATAACCCAGGCAGCGCCCACCGCCGGTCGCCAGGCCCTTCAAGGCGTTTTCCATCATGCCGCGCTTTATGTTCTGGGACAGGTTGGCGGAATAGTATTCGGCCATCCCTTCGAGCATGGCTTCCAGAATGATCCCTTCGGGGCTGTCGCTCAACTGTTCCGTAGCCGATACAACCTTGACCCCACATTTTTTCAACCGGGCCTTATACATGGCGCTGTCATAGCGGTTCCGGGCGAACCTGTCCAGCTTATAGACGATCACCAGGCCGAAACGCCCTTTTTCCGCGTCGCGGATCATCCTTTGAAACTCCGCCCGGTTGTCCGATTTGCCCGATATGGCCCGATCGGCATACTCTGCTATTATAGTAACGTCATTGATCTGGGCATACCGCTTGCACTCACGTATCTGTCCTTCTATGCTTTCCTCCCGTTGGTTGTGGCTGCTGTATCGGGCATAAATAACAGCGGACTTTTCTGACATGAGATCACCTTCCTGTGGACAAGTATCGCATGTTATGGTATACTCAAAGCCGTAAGGTGCTATCGCAAACGGTAGGCGGTTAGCCTCTCCCATCATCCCGGGAGGGGAATCCTTCTTTTTCCCTCCCAGAGGGGAGGGATGCTTATGTACATAACACTCGCGGAGCTGTTACAGTATACGCTTGTGGTATTAAGCATTATCGGCCTCGTTTTGACGGCCATAAAAAAGAAGTAACCGCCCTAGCTTCCCCAAGCGTGCGGTTACTTCTTATCGCATATTGAGGGGCTAACCGTCTGACCGGTAGCACCTTACACCCATATTATAACCGCATATATTGTTGATGTCAAGCCGTCTGCCCTGTTTGGGTGGGCGGATTTTTTGCGTGGATAAGGTGGCGAAACCAAGCGTCCGAATTTCGGACGAAGGGATGTAATGCGTTTTATGGGGTCATTTGGGCGGTTTGGGCTTTTGGTAGTCTGGTATCTTGGCAAGTTCCTCGACGCGCTCTACGGCCTTTTTCTGTCCTTCTTCGTTTAACTTATGATATGCCGTTACCAAGCGCCGATCTTCTTCGCTATTTAAAACAGCCAACGATATTTTTTTATCAAAGAAATCTTTGTAAAATTCGGTATCCGTCGAATAATCAGCTTTTATAAGAGACAACAGGGACTGATCAATATTTTGTACAAAAGCGGACAATTCCGTTTCGTCTACTTCCATTAATGAAAATACACTAGTACCCAGTGCCTCAGCAATTTTTTGCAGCATGTCAAGCGTTATGTTATGCCCTCGCTCCATGGCAGATTGAAGACTTGACGGAGGAATACCGGCCTTTATTGCTAATTGCCGCCGACTTAACCCGCGTTCCTGCAATATGGCGTCTACCCTATCCGCTACGGTCATTTTATCACCTCGATGGTCATTATAACATTTTTAAACGAAATTTCAATTATCCTATTGACAATAAACGAAATAAAGTTTATAATGCAAATGTAAACGAAATATCGTTTATAAAGAAGGGGGTGAAACAATGAGAATCAGCAAAGAAAAAATCGAGTATATCATGGCCACGAAGGGGTTGACCGCAGCTGATACGGCGGAGAAATCCGGTATATCCCGTCAGAATTTCAGTACCATAAGGCTGCGCGGGACATGCGCACCGGCAACGGCGGGTAAAATCGCGCGCGGGTTGGGCGTGGATGTGGCGGACATCATAAAAAACGAGAAAGGAGAGTAAACCATGACAAACGAACTACAGGTTTTTGAAAATCCCCGGTTCGGGGCTATCCGCACTCTGGAAGAGGGTGAGAAGGTTCTATTTTGCGGAAAGGATGTTTGCTCCGCACTTGGATACAAAGACACCACCAACGCTATGAAACAGCATTGCCGTGGGGTGGTGAAACGCCACCTCACCGATTCCCTCGGAAGAGTACAAGAAACCAATTTCATCCCAGAGGGCGATATCTACCGCCTAGCCGCCAAGAGCGAACTTCCCGGCGCAGATAAGTTTGAAAGCTGGATATTCGATGATGTCCTCCCCTCAATCCGCAAGCACGGGGCCTACATATCCGACAAATCCAAGCAAATGGCCATTGAAGCAAAGCACATGAACGCCCGTGCCCGTGTGGCTGCACAGTGGACCAAAATTGCCAGTCAGGTTAATATTCCGGAATTCAAGCAGATTTGCGCCAGTTACGCAAGCGAAGCTCTCGCTGGTGTCCCGGTGCTTCCCCTTCCCACCTCTGGCGAGAGGCATTACAAGGCCGGAGAGATCGGGGACATGTTCGGTGTCACATCCCAGAGAATAGGGCTTATTGCGAACGCCAACGGTCTCAAAACGGATGAATACGGAAAGTGGTATCACGACAAATCCCCGCACTCAAACAAAGAGGTTGATTCGTTCCGGTATAACTCCAAAGCCATTGAAAAATTCAAAGAGATTTTGGGGAATTGAGAAAACCGCCCTCACGGGGAGGGCGGCAGGGGCTCCGTGTTGATTACTCTATTTTGTCTTGCGTGAGTGACAAAGCCTAGTTTTCCAAGGCGTCCGGATATTTTATTGATTTAAATGTTTCATTAGTCTTTTCATCTACAACATTAATAGTAACTGATAGATCATCTGCTTCCACGCCGTTGAACGCCTGATACAAAGCTCCGGAGAACCAGACACTAAGCGCCGAAAGGCCATCCAAACCACCTTCAAACTCTTCTTTATCAACCTGCATAGAAACCTCGGTGAAATCGTTATTATACTCGATCTTTTTAATCGATGTAAAATTTCCTGATGATACGATGTCATCAAGTGTTTTCGCCGTGCTTGTACGCAAATCCTCCATCATCGTTTTATGTGCGCTCTTTGTAATAACATAGGTAATCGATCCGTCGCCGTTTCGAGACATCGATTTGAATCCTTTTTCTTTTTGTTCATCCGTAAGTTCTGAGGCGGTATCTTCGCCTACGAGCGAAGAAGGAATTGTAATCGTCACATCAAACAATCCTTTATCAACATCAAGCCCATCGCCCCCATTGGAGGACGCAATATCGGATGACGGGCGACTAGGATCGCTTTGCGGAGAACCTACACAAGACGACATGCAAACAGCAACAAGGCAGACCATCACAAAAGCTATGTTTTTATTCACATTACCACTCCTTTCGGCCAAATATTAACACACCGGCCCACGATTTTCAATCATTTTTGAATTAATCGCATTAAAATCGCAAAAAACACAACAAATACACAGGTGGTGAAAAGCATGTCAGTACATATCAAACCAGAGGAAGTCCCGGATCACGTCATGAAATATTTGGCCCGTGACACCCTGGCGGCCATACGTCGCTTCTATGCCGCTCCGGAGAACCGGGAGAGATTCGAGAGGTGGAAGGCCGAGCGGGACAAAAAAGCCGCTGAAACGGGCTTGCAAGGGCAAATAAAGGCCATGCCAGAATGAAGGAGGATAAACCGTGGAAATCAAAGACATTGATGCGTTGTATGAAGAACTAAGGGAAGCCAGGGCTTTTATGGAGGCACTTAACGATGGGATTTTGAGTGTCAGAATAAAGCGCGATGAATACAAATGGATGATCCCGGATGAGAGCGACACAAGCTTTAAGAGTTTCTGCGATTGTTGGGAAAGATGGACAACGCTCGCGCAGAAGGTGTTTGAAAAAATAAACGGTTCATTTCTTTTTCTTGATGACGCCTTTTCGCGGCCTTTCGGGATAGAACTGCCGGAGCCAAACGAGCGGGAAATCCTGTCCATCATGCGGCGGAACGGTGAGGAATATTCCGCGAAGTTGCTGATAAAGGCTATAAACCTGGAAAAAGTGCTACATGACAAAAAGAAAGCGTCTGTGTCCCCGACCAAGGAAACCACAGACGCACAAAACACAGCCGGAACCGGCCGCTGTGGTGATTATACCACGGCACCCCGGCAAATACAAGGGGGAATTTGAGGTGGAAGAAATTATTGAATTTATGGGCATAACGTTCCATCTTTCTCCCGGGCAAAGGGCTTGCTTCAAATATGAGGACGGCACCTATACCGGATATGCCTCGAACCGCACAAAGTTGGATACTTTTTTCCAGATTCTGACCGACATAGAGGCAGACAAGAGGCGACGTCAGTGGGAGGCAATACCGCCGAATATCCGGAAATTGGCGGAGCAGATACATAAAAGACGGAATCCGGAAAAAATAACCGCCGCCATCTGTGGAATGATCCGGACTGGGGCCATATTAGGGGTGAATGGAGGGCTAAAGAATGAACATGACCGATCAGGAACAGCTTGAGTCCCAAGTTATACAGGCAGTAGCGGAAATGGAACCCCGGTATGTCGTGCTGGTATACCGGTTCATTCAGGGGCTTACAGGAAAGGGGAGACGGGAACATGATGGAAATTGAACTGGATGACAGACTGGCAGAGCTGCATTTAAAACTGGAGAAGGCCCGCGCTGTCCTCTCATGCTTGTCCAACGATCTTTTCGACGGAAACGAGCCCAACGGCAAGTATGAATACCTTTATGACCTCTACCAGAAACTGGCGTTTGTGGTAAACGAGTATCTGTTCGAGGCCGAGAAGGATATCCGAGAATTACGGGAAGGTGAGTAAATGACGAGCGGGAATTGTGGGGGCGGAGAACAGCCTCGGCGGGACGGGAGGGAACTGCTCCAGGACTTCCTTTCCCATTTGGAGGGGGTAATCGGGCAGGGGAACCAGTATTCGGCCCGGTGTCCTGCGCACGACGATAAACGGGCAAGCCTGTCTGTTTCCACGGGAAGGGACGGTAGAATTCTGCTGCATTGCCACGCGGGATGTGCCGTGACGGACATTCTGGACGCGCTGGGGCTGAAAGAATCTGATTTATTCCCGTCCGTTACCCCTGAAGAGGCGTTTGGGAGGCCACAGAAAGAGCCCCGGAAGATGGTGGCTAGGTACAACTATACCGATGAAAACGGGGCCTTTATCAGCCAGAAAACCCGGTTTTCCGATAAGTCATTCACCTGGAGCCACAAGGAGAATGGGCGGTGGTGCAGGGGCCGGGCCGGGGAACCCGTACTGTATAACCTCCCGGCGGTGGCCGGGGCGGAATGCCTGTACATTGTCGAGGGAGAAAAGGACGTGGAAACCATGAAGGTCCACGGATACCCGGCGGTATGCGGGGCGGATGGAGCGGGGCCGGGGAAATGGCGGCCCCAATTTACCGAGGCATTACGGGGCAAGCGCGTGGCCGTGATCCAGGACAACGACGATGTGGGTAAGGCATTCGCCGCCGAGACATCCAACGCCCTGCACGGGGTAGCGGAAAGTGTCCGGCTGCTCGATCTGACCAGGATATGGCCGGAGTTGCCGGAGCACGGAGACACCACTGACCTTGTGGAACACTTCGGCCCGGATATCCTAAAATCGGTTCAAAAACTGGCGAAAGAGACACCGGAATGGACTTTTGGGGCTTTTGGGGGTTTTGAGACCGAAAATCAAAACCAAGAATCCGGTTCTTTTGCGCCTTTTGCGCCTTTTGCGCCGCCTAATGTAAGTCAGCTTTCGGGGTTCCCGGTGGACTGTCTCCCCCTTGCCCTGTCAAATTACGTCCGGTCCGTGGCCGAGAACATACAGGTGCCGGTAGATATGCCAGCCGTTGCCGCCCTGGTGGTGTGTGCCCTGTGTGTGCAGGGGAAATTCATCATCAACCCTAAGCCCGGATGGGTGGAACCCTTGAACCTGTATGCGGTCATTGTGGCCCGTCCATCCGAACGGAAAAGCCCTACTATGAAGGCCATAACCCGGTATGTGTATGAATACACCAAGAACGAAAACGAACGAAGGGCCCCGGATATAGAAGCCTATCAGACACAAAAAAGTATACTAAATCGGTCTATTGAATCCATGATGAACAAGGTAGGAAACAAAACCAAGGAACCTACTCTTGATGAAATACTGGAGAAGAAGAGAGAGCTGCGGGAGCTTGAGGAAGTGCGCCACCTTCGTCTGCTGGCTGATGATGTTACCCCGGAGGCTATGACATCCCTTCTTGCGGATAATGGCGGTAGAATGGCTATTGTGAGCTCTGAAGGAGGTCTATTTGAAATTCTGTCAGGTATGTACAGCACAAAGGTTAATATCGATTCCTTTTTGAAAGCTTATTCAGGGGACTATATCCAGATCGACAGAAAGGGCAGACCATCAGAGAGTATTGACCACCCAGCCTTGACTATCCTGTTATTCATTCAGTTTGTGGTGTTGAACGCCATTATGGAGAACGACACATTCAAAGGTAGGGGATTATTGGCAAGGTTCCTATATTCGATCCCTCAAAGCTCTATCGGACACCGCGATCACGAAACACCTCCTATCAGCCCTTTTGTAGAGAAAGATTATGAGGACCTACTTCATACTCTTCTATCCATACCAGACCCCGAGAAGGCCGGTATTATCCATCTGTCAGACGAGGCTATGGCGATCAACCGGGATTTCTTCTATGAGCTGGAACCCCGTTTGGTGGATGATCTGGAAGAGATAGACGATTGGGCCGGTAAATTTCATGGGCAGATCATGAGGATAGCCGGAATCCTGCATTGCTGTATCCACGGTGAGGATGCGGCGGCGGAACTGGTGAGTGGGGGGACCCTACAGAACGCTATCACCATAGGACGGTATTTTCTCGACCACGCACAGGCGGCTTTTCACCTTATGGGCATGGGAGAAAGCCAGGAGGTAAAGGACGCCAAGTATATCCTGAAGCGGATTGACAGTACAGGACAGACAGAGATCAGCAAAAAGGAGTTATTTGACCTATGCCGCAAAAGAGAAGGAATGGAACGGGTTGAGCATATGGAGCCCGGCTTAGCCCTTCTCGTTGACCACGGGTATCTTCGGACGGAGAAAGTTAAGACCGGGGGGAGGCCCACCGAAAAAGTGGTTTTGAATCCTGAATATTTAGCGCAAAAGGCGCAAAAGCCCCAAAAGCCCCCTACCTGGAAGTATGACGCCGAGGCAAACGCCGAATTTCTGGATTAAAGGAGGATGGCAACTATGGGACAAATCACAGTAGAGTATTCACCCGAGCAAAAATGTTACCACCTTTCCACTTTGTGGGAGGTGCTACGAAATAATGCGATAGCGGCAAAGATGGGGGTCAATCCAGGCTTTCTGCTGCTGGGGGTATTTGATACGGACGAGGAAGCGGCGGCGTTCATCGAAACCCGAAAGAAGCTGGAGGGAAAGCGGCATGAGATGGAATAAACTCGGGTCGTACAGATCATATCTTCGTAGGTTGAAATCGGCGGATGTGTCGCTGTTTGATAGGTGGGCGGAGAAAAACGGAGTGGATCGGTGGACGTTTGATAAACCCAACGATCTGGTCCAGTACCTCCAGAGCCAGAAGCCGAGCCGCCGCTTCGATTGGATTCTTCCGCCGTATACAGATCACGCGAGGCTGTTCAGGAGCACCAAGACCGGAAAGGTCTGGTTCGTGTCACAGCCGTATGACCGGGCGCATGAAATCCGGGAAGAAGTCACGGCATGGGCAGAAGAGCGGGACCTTCACGCGGAGGTATATGACACCGAACATAGCTGGTATTATCCAGGGGAAACGTGCTTGATTGTGATAAGGGGGGGAGAAGAATGCAAGCGGTAATGATAACGGCGATCATTGTATTCGGGCTAGTGGGCGGATTTGTGTCCCTGTGCTATATCGCGGCAAAGTATGGAGGGAAATAATGCGTGACTATCAGCCGAATCAAAAGAATAACCCGTACTGGATGGAAAAAAGTGTATACCGTCGTGTGCTAGCCTTTGTGCGGGACTATGACCGGATGGTGAGGGACTACCATGAAATCCTGCATGAGACGGCGGCCTCAGATGGACAGCCGAAAACACATGCGCCAGGCGATCCGGTAGAACGCAAGATAGAAAGGATGGATGCGATTTGGGGGGATATACGAGCAATAGAAATAGCACTGATGGAAGTTCCGCCAGAGTACCGAAGCCCGGTTATGCGTAAAGTGATTACAGATAAATGGCCGGTTGACGTCCCCGCCGGAAAGAATCTGCCTGGATACTGGAAAAAGCGGTTCCTGTACCGCGTGGCAAAAAACAAGCGATTCATCGAATAATAGGGACACGGGGAAAAAGTCAAGTGGTATAATAAAAACGCTGAAAGAGCGGCCGGGAAACTGGTCGCTCTATTTCTATGCCTTGGAGGTGGGCGGTATGAAGCTGACGGCAAAGCAACAGGCATGGATCGATTACTACAAGCAGGGACATACCGCCACCGACGCGGCGAGGCTGGCGGGGGATAAGGCGAAAAGCGATAACAGCTTTCAAAGCATTGGAGCGGAAAACTTGCGGAAACTTGCGGAATATGTCCAAGACCGGGAATCCGTGCTGGAAGTGCCAAGGATTGCCGATATGGCGGAGATCAATGCTTTTTGGACAGATATCATGCGGAGTGAAGAGCAGGACCCAAAAGACCGTTTAAAAGCCTCTGAACTGCGCGCCAGAGCTGCCGGAGGGTTTATCGACCGCCAGGAAGTCACGCTGACGGAAAGCAAGTGGTTCAAGGATGGCTAAACGGCTGAATCCGGAGGCGTTCAACGGCTGGGTGTATGAGCATATCGACGACTATTCCCACCGTCTGGAAGTGTATTACGGCGGGGCCGGGAGCGGGAAAAGCTACGGGGCGTTTCAAAAGGTCATCCTCAAGGCCCTAAACCTCCGCCGGAAGGTGCTGGTGATCCGGAAAGTGGGGGCCACCCTGCGGGACAGCGTGTACCAGCTCGCACTGGACCAGCTTGCCGAATGCGGGCTTCTGCGGTCCTCCAGGGTCAACCGGTCGGATTTCCGGATCGAGCTGCCGAACGGGTCCCTGTTCCTGTTCAAGGGCCTGGATGACCGGGAGAAAATCAAATCCATCACCGGGATCACGGATATCGTCATCGAAGAGGCGACGGAGCTGACGGAGGAGGATTTCACTCAGTTGTCCCTCCGCCTCCGGCCACCCGACCCGGACCCGCAAATATACCTCATGTTCAACCCGGTATCCAAAGCCAATTGGGTCTACCGGTATTTTTTCGAGCGGCCGCCGGAAGGCTCCCTCATCCTGCACACGAATTACAAGGACAACCGCTTTTTACCTCCGGAATACTGTGCCACGCTCGAGGATATGCAGCACCGCAACCCCGCGTATTACCGCATTTACGCCCTGGGGGAGTTCGCCACCCTGGACCGGCTGGTATATCCGTGCGTCGAGCGCCGGATCGTTTCGGCGGACGAGGTGCAGGGTGCCAAGCTGTGGGTGGGGCTGGATTTTGGCTATGTCAACGACCCTTCGGCGCTGGTGTGGGGGTATTGGTCCGAGGCGGCCCATACCATCTACATAACCGGGGAATACGTCAAAACCGGGATGCTCAATGACGAGATCGCCGCCCGGATTATCGAGCTTGGATTGTCAAAAGAGGTCATCATAGCGGATTGCGCGGAGCAAAAGAGCATCGCCGAGATCAAACGGGCCGGGGTCTACCGGATCAGGCCGTCGAGAAAGGGCCCGGACAGTGTGGTGCATGGGATACAGTGGATCAACCAGCAGCGGATCGTGATAGACGAGCGCTGCACCCACACCATCGAAGAGGCCGAAAACTATGTCTGGAAGAAAGACCGCAAGACCGGCGAGTATATCAACGAACCGGAGGATGCCTATAACCATTGCCTGGACGCCGTGCGGTACGGGTTACAGAGCGTGGCGGGCATGGATAAGCTGCGGACGATCAATAAGGCCCTGCTGGGGCTGTGAGGGGTGATTATTATGTTTTTGCTGGAACCGGGCACAGACATGTCTATGGAGCTGCTCCGGAAAATCCTACAGCAATACCAGACGGGCGAGCGGGTGAAGCTGAAGAAGTACCGGGATTATTTCGATGGGAAACAGGATATCCTGCGCAAGACATATAGTGACCCGTCGAAGCCCTGTAACCATATCGTGACCAACTACTGCGACAACATCGTATGCAATTACGCCGGATACCTGGGTGGGAAGCCGGTGACGTACAAATCCGAGCGCAACATCGACGGTATCCAGGAAGTCTTAAAATACAACGACGTGAAATCAAAGGATTCCGACCTGCTTCGAAATGCCCTGATCTATGGCCGGGCGTATGAGCTGCAATACATAGACGAGGACGGCAAGGCCCGGTTTGACGTGCTGGACACCCTGGACGGGATCCCGGTATACGACAACACGATCACCCGGAACCTGATGTATTTCATCCGGGTATATCCCGCCGGGGCCATTGACGCCACGCCGGAATATATCATCGAGGTATTGACCCCATACGAGACGGTCCGGTATTCCAGCGACGGGACCTACAGCGTGTTCCAGCCGATTGGGACGGAGCCACATCCGTATGGGCAAGTCCCGGTGACGGTGTTTTCCCTCAACGCGGACGAGGTGCCAATATTCTACAAGATCATGTCCCTGCAAGACGCCTATAACACCCTGCTGTCCAGTGAGGTGGACGACTTCGAGGCATTTTGCGACGCGTATCTGGTATTGACCGGCATGGACGCGGACGAAGAAACCATAGCGGCCATGAAGGAGAACCGGGCGCTGGTGATCCCGGAAGGGGGCGGGGCCGAATACCTGACGAAATCGGTGTCCGATACCCAAATCCAGAACATGCTTCAAAATATCAACGACACCATCCACAAGATTGCCAATAGCCCGGACTTTTCACAGGAGTCCTTCGGTGTCTCGTCCGGGATCGCGCTGCGGTATAGGCTGCTGGGGTTTGAGAACGCGGCGGCGGCCATCGAATCCAACATGGTCAAGGCCCTGCAAAAGCGGATCGAGCTGATATGTGACATCCTCCATTTGACGGGCGGCGAAGAGGTATGGCGGGATGTGGAAATCGTCGTGGGTCGGAACCTCCCGGTCAACTATGACGAGCTCGTGGCCCTGGTCAATTCCCTTCGAGGCGTGGTATCGGACAAGACGCTGCTGTCCCTGCTGCCGTTCGTGCAGGACGTGGATGCGGAGCTGGATGCTTTAGCGGATCAAAAGGCCGAAAACATGGAACTGTACGGGTTCGGGGACCCGGCCACCGGCGAGAGCGAGGGCGGCGTGAATGAGCAAGAGGAACGCTGAATATTGGGCGGACCGGCTGTCCCGTCAGAATCAGCGGATCGGGGACAAGACGGTGGAAGAGCTGGAAACCCGTCTGCGGCAGTATTACCGGGCGGCGTCCGCCGACATCACCAAAGAGGCAGAAGGGCTGTATAACAAGCTGCTGGCTGAAGCCGGGGACCAGCCGGTCAGACCCAATGACCTGTACCGGCTGGACAGGATGTACCACCTGCAAAGCAAAATCCATAAACGGCTGCGTGAGCTGGGCGGGCAGGAGATCGAGGCCACGGGGAACAAGCTGCGGGAAGTGGCGGAGCTGGTGGACAAAAACACCATTTCCGGCCTTCCGGACGCGGCGAAAAATTCCCCCTGGGCGGTGCTGCCCCGTGAACAGGCGGAGGCAATCGCTAACCGGATATGGTGTGCCGACGGAGAAAATTGGAGTGACAGGATATGGAAGAATAAGGCGGCCTTGCAGCAGCGGCTTGAGAAGGGCATGGTGGACGGGATTATCCGTGGTGTCAAAACCGATGAACTGACAAAGACCCTGATGGCCGATATGGGGGTGGGATACCGGGAAGCCTCCCGGATCGCCCGCACCGAGACCACCCACGTCCAGGCGGAGGCGGAGGCGGCCGCTTTAGAGCGGGAGGGATATGAGCGGTATAGGTTTGTCAATGCCACCGACGGGCGGACCTGCGACGAATGCGGGCGGCTCAACGGCAAGACGTTTCGGATGTCGGAGAGGCGGCCCGGCGTGAACTTCCCGCCCATCCATCCGAATTGCCGGGGCCGGATTGTGGCCGTTGTGACGTTTGAGGATGGTACAGAGGCGCAGCCGGTTAGCAGGAGGTCGGCTGAAGCGCCCCGGAAGCTGGAAGAACCCGTCCAGTACGAGGAGGACATTACCGACAAGCTGAAACGCAAGGTACAGGAAACCGTAACCGGTGGGACGGTCCAGGGTTTTGACGCCTTGCCTCCGGAAATCCGGACGCCATTTAAGGCGGGCCTGGAAAACGCCGACGAGGATGTCAGAACCGTTATAACCGCCACACTCCCATTTGTATCCGTCCACCTGACGGCGGGAAGGAACTCCCAATATCTGCGGGGCGTGGACGTGGTAGAGCTCAATCCAAAATCGGAGCCTTCCACCCTGGCCCATGAGCTGTTCCACCGGCTGGACGATAAAAACGGGATATCCAAGGCCGGGACGCTGCAAAAGGCCCTTGACCGGGATTTCCGCCGGCTGAAAGTGGAAAGCGGCGGCAATTTGCTAGGATATCTCATGGACCGGTATCCGGATATATGGAGGCAAACAAAAAGTGGAGAATGGGTGTTCAAAAGAGAATTTCGGGGACTATCCGACATTTTCAGTGGATTAACCAAGGGTGACTTGAAACTCGGCTATTTCCACGACGCCGCATATTGGAAGCGGAGTAAATACAGCTTCCCCCGGGAAGCCTGGGCACAATTCGGGCGGATGCTGTATGAAAACGACCCGGCGGCCTTGTCCGTGTTCCATGACCTCTTCCCACGCTTTGCGGAACGTGCTACAATAACCCTGAAGGAGCTGATATAAATGTGGGAAGGCAAATGGACGGATGAACTCAGCAAGCTCTTCCAGCAATACAAAAACCAACACGACGGAGCATACCCGGATTACTATGAAGAAATCCTGTATAGTGCCATGAGCTATGACGAGTTTGTCGGATATATCAAGGAATGCCTGCGGACGGGGAAATCCATCCCGGACGTAGTGGAGTGACACAACCAGATAAAGGAGCATCGGAGCGGGACACCGCTGCCGGTGCTTTTTTATACCCAAAACTGCGGGGCGTCCATGCGGCGCAACGCTGAACACGGGGGCGGCCAAGCGCCGCAACCGACCGAAAGGAGCAAGAGCAATGGGAGAAAACACGATAGGGGCCGCCCAGGCGGCGGTACCGAACACCCCTCCGGCCGAAGGAAACCCCACGGGGGCGCCCGCGGGAGAAGGGGAGAAAAAAACGTACACCAAAGAAGAGGTCGAGCAGCTTTTACAGCAGGAAGCCGACCGGCGGGTCAACGAAGCCATGCAGCGGGCGAAAAGGCAGAAGGAGGCCGCCGTGAAGGAGGCTGAAAAGTTGGCCGCCATGTCCGCCGAGCAGAAAGCGCAATACCAGCTCGAGCAGAAAGAGCGGGAGCTGGCGGAGCGGGAGGAACGTCTTGCCGTGGCTGAAAACACCGCCGAGGCCCTCAAGGTGCTGGCGGATAAGGGCATCCGCCCCGGCCTGGTCAAGTTCGTCGTGGCGGCAGACGCCCAAACCATGATGGACAACATCAACGAACTTGAAAAGGAGTTCAAAGCCTCCGTCAAGGCCGAGGTGGAAAAGCGCCTGGCAGGATCGACCCCCCGCCGGAACCTGCCTCCCGATCAGGCCGTCGATAAGGCGGCATTCGGACGCATGACGGTAATGCAACAGCAAGAGCTATATAAACAAAATCCTGAGCTGTATAAACAGCTCACACAGTAAAGGGGATGCAGAAATGGCACATACCATTTATGAAAATTTCGTTCTTGAAAACAAACTGGAAAACCTGCTGACCACGGCAGTTGATCTGAACAGCTACATGACGGTGGATAATAGCCTGACCGCCACCCCCGGCATGAAGAAGACGATTCACAAATATACAGCTACCGGAAACGTGCAGGATCTGGCCATGGGGACTGGAAACTCGTCTGAGATCACCGTGTCATTTTCCGAAGAGGAATATGAGGTTAAAGTTACGCAGGGGAAATTCTCTTATTATGACGAGCAGGAAATGACCGATCCCATGGTGGTGGATATGGGTATGCGGGCGATTTCCCAGAAGATGACCAACGACCTGACCGCTAAGGCGATTGCGGAGTTCGGAAAAGCTACGCTGGCAATTACCTACACCAAGGGGGGGAGCCCCAATTTTGACACCATTGTCGACGCAATCGCAAAGTTGAACACGGAAGATGAAAGCGGGTTTTTCCTGATGACCACCCCGGGGATGCAAGCGTCTCTTCGCAAAGCTCTCGGTGACAACCTGAAATATTCGGAGAGTTTTGCCCGTACCGGCTATATTGGCACGGTGTGCGGTGTCCCGGTTACCATTTCTAAAGCAGTACCGGATAAGACCCTGTACCTTGCAACCCGCGAGGCGGTCACCTGCTTTGTGAAGAAGGGCAGCGAGATCGAGCAGGAGCGGGACGCGGACAAACGCCAAAATTTTGTTTTTGGACGGAAGGTCATGCTGGTAGCTCTGACCGACGCCACCAAAATCGTCAAGATCACCGAGGCCACCGCGTAAGGAGGAGACTATGACACCGCTTGAAAAGCTGAAAATCCTGCTGCGCGAGCGGGCGTCGAACTACTCCGACGAATACCTTAGCCTCCTGCTGGAAGAATCCACGCAGGAGGCCAAAGGGTATTGCCGCCGTGACGACATCCCGGACCCGCTGGGCAGCGCAGTTGTGAATATGGCCCTGGTCAAGCTCAACCGGTACGGCGCCGAGGGCGTGGCGTCCCAAGGGTTTTCGGGCGTGTCCGAAAGCTACCTGGACGGATACCCGGAAGAGATACAGAGCGTATTGCGGCGGTATCGGAAGCTGGTGATCCTGTGATCGAGGCGGCAATGCGGAAATACCCGCTGTATGTGATATCCAGCGAACCGGACGAATACGGCCAGATCGGCACAGCCGAGCCGGATGGGGATATCCTGGCGGCGCTGTATGTCAATGATAGGCAGTTGACCGATAACGTCTACTATTCCGAGGCGTCTTACGTGGCCCTGACCTGGAGGCTGGATATCACGGACCGGCATATCCTCCAGGTGGGCGAGGGCATGAAAAAGGTGCTCAAGGTCTTGCCGGGCCGTATGATGCGGATTCTGCTGGCGGATTGGGGTGCCGGATTATGAGCGTTGTTGTCAAAGGCATGGATAGCCTGATGGCTACCCTCTCCCGCATCGAGCGGGGGGCGGGATTGCGGAAAGGGATCGGGAAAGCCTGCAAGGTTGTAGAGGATGCGGCAGTGGATAACTGTCCGGTGGACACTGGAGAACTCCAGCAATCCATAAAATCGGAGACGCCTGGCCCGAATGATGAGCCGGTGGGCATCGTGGGCACAAACAAGGAATACGGCCCCTATGTCGAGATGGGGACCGGCCTGTTCGCCGTCGGCGGCGACGGGAGGCACAAGCCGTGGTCGTATAAGGACGTCAGAGGAAAAACCCACTATTGTATCGGCCAGGAACCGCAGCCGTTTCTAGGCCCCGCCCTGCGGGATAACATGGATCAAGTGGCCGAGCTGATCGCTGAAGGCGTCCGGAAGGATGTGAAAGGATGATCGACTATGCGCCGGAGCTCGTCAAAGGGCTGAAAACCGTGCTTCCCACCTACGCGGAGCCGGCCGAAGCAAGCGGCACCCCTGTCCCGTGCATCACCTACGCCGAAACAGACCGGCGCGATCTCCACGCGGTAAACGGGATGCAGTATACCCAGATACAGGTGCGGGTGCGTGTGTGGACGACGGGCCGGAAGGACCTGAACCGGTACGCGGACGGGGCGGAAACCGTGCTGCGCCGGATGGGCTGGTCGATTACCGGCGGCGGGGAGCTGGCGGCAAACGGCCGGTTTTGCAGGGTCATCACCTGCGAAGCGACCGGCCAAGAACACAAATCATGGTAAAGGAGAATGGAATATGGCTGGAATCTTGAGCAAAGACACCAAATTGAGCAGCAAGGCGGGGGCCGCGTCGCAGTACGCGGAGCTGCCCCTGCTGATGGAAGTCCCGGAAATGGGGGGCACCCCGGAAAAGGTAGACGTGACCACCCTGGCGGACGCCTCTAAAAAGTACATTGACGGTATCAAGGATTACGGAGACCTGGCTTTCAAGTTTTTGTTTGAAAACGAAGAAGGGTCAGCCTACCGTATCCTGCGGGGATATGAAGAGGCGGGGACCGTGGCCGACTACAAGGTGGAGCTGCCGGACGGAACGGCTTTTGCTTTTTCCGGGCAGGTGTCTACCAAGATCGACAGTGCCGCCGTCAATGCGGCCTATACCTTTACGGCGACGATCAGCCTGAACAGTGATATGGTCGTCACCAACCCCACGGCGTAACACAGGCGAGGGGGCCTGAAAACGGCCCTCTCGCATTATTTTAGGAGGTATTGCCATGCTGTATACGGAACTTGCCGTAGGGGGCAAGACGCTGAAATTGAGGCTGACAACCCGTGCGGTGATCGCCCTGGAAAAGAAACTCGGAAAGAACCCGCTGTCCGTGTTTACCGGCGTCCAGGGCGGGGAGCTGCCCACGGTATCGGAGATTATAGCGGTGCTCCACGCCTCTTTGCAAGCCCTGGAACATGGGTACACGGAAGAGGCGGTCTGTGACCTCTACGATGAATATATCGACGAGGGGCATAACCTGTCAGATATTGTCCCGGTTGTGATCGAGGTTTTCCAGGTGTCCGGCTTGATCGGCAAGACGGAGGGGCCCTCAAAAAACGCGAAAGCGGGGAAATAGCCCCGCAGACGTTTGAGGCGTTATTGACGGGGGCGTATCCGTCGGCGCTGGACGCCGGGATGACCCCTAAAGAGTTTTGGGAATCGACGGTTGCCGAAATCCGGGACCGGCTGGAAAGCTGGGGGCGGAGGGAAACGGCCAGGGCACGGGAGCGGGCGGTGATGGATTACCGCCTCGCCGCGCTCATTTCCAGCGCGTGCTTCGGGAAAATGCCGCGTCCGCACGAGGCGTACCCGGGGCTGATCGATCCACCCGAAGAGGTACAAGACTGGCGGGTCATGAAGGAACGGCTGGTACGGTATGCGGAAGCGCATAACCGGAAAAGGGCGGTGAAAAACCATGACAATTGAAGAGCTGAAGGTCATCATCACAGCCCAAACAGCCGGGCTGAACCGTGAGGTGTCGGCGGCAAGGCGGCAGATAAGCGGGATGCAGCAGCAGGCCGTCCAGGCGCAAGGGAAGGTCTCGTCCGCGTTTGCGGGGATGAAGAAGGCCGCTATAGCTGCCGGGGTTGCGCTGGCGGTCAAGAAGATTGCGACGGAGCTTACGGACCTGTCCGTCGAGGCGATCAAGATCGAATCCCAGATCGATAACCTCACCCGCACGATGGGAGCCAGTAAAGCCGGGTTTATGGGCTGGGCGCAGGACACCGCGTCCGCGTTCGGGATATCGGAGGCCGCCGCCGTCAAATACGGCAACGCTTACAGTAACCTGATTTCCGGCTTTATTTCCGACACAGCCGCCTCCACCGCCTACACCAAGCAGCTCATAGAGGCGTCGGCGGTCATTGCGTCCCGTACCGGCCGGACGGTGGAGGATGTCAACGAGCGCATCCGGTCCGGCCTGCTCGGCAGTACGGAGGCTATCGAGGACCTGGGCATCAACGTCAATGTGGCCCTGCTGGAAACCACCGATGCATTCAAACAGCTCGCCAACGGGCGGAGCTGGGAAAAGCTGACCTTCCAGGAACAGCAGCAGGTGCGGCTGTTCACGATCATGGAACAGTCGGCCAAGAAGTTCGGGAGCGAGCTGGCGGGCGGCGGTGCGTCGTCCCTGCTGAAATTCGGCGCGGAGCTCGCGAATCTCAAATTGGAGCTGGGACGGGCGTTCGCGCCGCTGACCGAGACCGTCCTCCCGGCGCTGACGGACTTTATTTCCAAGCTGGCCGACGGGGTAAAGTGGATCAGCGCCTTTTTTGCCGCCCTGCGCGGCGAGACACAGGCCGCCGGAGAGAACCTGGAGCAGGCGGCGGCCGGCGCCGAAACCACCGCCG
>ERZ791934.1576-NODE-1576-length-20327-cov-3.673540_pt1 | contig 20327 bp, 20 predicted proteins | sample MGYA00510125_ERZ791934 | MGnify/ENA primary metagenome ERZ791934 (study PRJEB30046, sample SAMN00993240) | human gut metagenome | study: EMG produced TPA metagenomics assembly of the A metagenome-wide association study of gut microbiota in type 2...
GTCTCTAGTGCTTCCGGAATCTTAGTGAGAAGCCAGGACATGCACGAAATGGAATTTAGCAAGAACCTGCTGGCTATCGCAAGAGCCGGCGCAGGGGTCAACAACATTCCACTGGACAGATGTGCAGAAGAGGGCATCGTCGTATTTAATGCGCCGGGAGCCAATGCTAACGCCGTGAAGGAGCTAATCATCGCAAGTATGCTCCTTGCTGCCAGAAACATCCCGGAGGGTTTGGCATGGGCAAAGACCCTAGAAGGCACAGAGAATGTTGCCAAAGCTGTAGAAAAAGGGAAGGGGCAGTTCGCCGGATCTGAGATTAAAGGTAAGACTTTAGGTGTCATCGGACTTGGCGCAATCGGTGTTATGGTAGCCAATGCCGCAGTAGACCTGGGCATGAAAGTCATCGGCTACGATCCTTTCTTCAGCATAAAGTCTGCCCACGGTCTCTATTCCTGCGTGGATTTCATGCCAGACATCAAAAATGTGCTGCCTCTGTGCGATTACATAACCATTCACGTCCCTGCTATGGATTCCACTAAGGGAATGTTTACAGAAGAACTGTTCTATCTGATGAAGGACGGTGCAGTTCTGCTCAACTTCTCCAGAGATACGCTGGTTATCGAAGCTGATCTTCTTGCAGCCATGGAAAGCGGCAAAGTAGGCAAGTACGTGACGGACTTTGCTACAGACGGTACCTTTGGAAAAGATGGCATCATCGTTCTGCCTCACCTGGGCGCATCTACCGCAGAAGCGGAAGATAACTGCGCTACCATGGCAGTGGAAGAAATCATGGATTATGTCGAGAACGGAAATATCACTAATTCTGTGAATTTCCCTGCTGTAACTTTGGGACCGGTCAGAGGTGATAATCGAATCGCAATCATGACAAAGGGAGAGCCGAATCCTGTCAAGTTAGCTACAGCTATGTTTGCTGACCTCAACATCAAGGCAGTAGTCGGCGGTGTCCGCGGCGAATACGGTTATGCGTTGCTTTCTACTGACGACACCGTAACTTCCGTACCTAAAGTCGACGAAGTAATCAAAGTCAGAGTGATTCAGCCAGACGAACAATAAGCGGCAGCAAAAAGTCCGCATAATCAGATGAAACACCTGATTATGCGGACTTTTTATGTATTGATTTTTATTCTTTCTTCGCTTTGTCCAGCCACTTTGCGGCACAATATGCCAGCGTAGCAGCTCCCATATAAAAATAGTCTTCGTTAAAATACACATCGGCGCTGTGTGAGGTGGGCGCGCCTACATCACCAGTTCCCAGCCACATCAGCATGGTTGGAACCTTTTCCGAGATATATGATAAATCTTCAGTGCCGAGCATAGGCAATTCATGTTCTGCAACCTTATCAGAACCGTTGATATCACAAATCAGCCCTTTCATCTCGTCACAGAGCTTTGGATCGTTGTACATTCCTGGCGTGGAAACCAGCTGCAATCTGTGCGTCGCACCTGACGCCTGGCACGCTGCATTGGCACAGATGATAATTCTGTCTATAATACGTTCTCTGATTTTCGAATCACAGCATCTTAAGGTTCCTTCCAAAACCGCTCTCTGCGGGATGACGTTAGCAGCACTGCCGCCGCCAAGAACGCCGATGGTACAGACCGCCGGATTAAAAGCGCTGGTCTCCCTTTCTACCACACCTTTAATCATGCTGTACATGTCTACAACCACATTGAGCGGGTCGATGGTTTCTTCCGGTCTGGAGCCGTGACCTCCTTTCCCGTTGACTTCGATCATAAATCCATCAAGATAAGCACAGGTTATGCCCTTCTTGAAGCCAATATGTCCATTGCGTTCATCTGGCATTACATGAATCGCCAGACAGGCGTCAACTTTAGGGTTTTCTAAGATGCCGTGTTCAATCATCACCTTTGCGCCGATGCCATATTCCTCCGCAGGCTGAAACATAAATTTTACGGTTCCTTTCAGGTCGGCTTCTCTATCCTTTAAAATCTTTGCTGCGCCGAGTAGCATAGCGATATGGATATCATGACCGCAGAGATGTCCGTTTTCATTTTGTGATTTAAAAGGGATATCCGTTTCTTCCTTTGTAGGCAGACCGTCCAGTTCTGCTCTGAGCAGCAGGGTTTTTCCACCCTGTCCTACAGTGGACGTAATACCATATTTGCCACATTCTGCAGTCTCACATCCGATCTGTTCTAAACGTTTCTTTACATAGGCATAAGTTTTGGGAACCTCCATGCCTACTTCCGGGTATTTATGAATATGTCTACGATCACGAATAATCTGTTCTTCTAATTCCTTTGCTGCTTTAATAAACTCGTCTTTCATTATTTTTCTCCTGCTATGATTGTTCTATGACGCCGTAAGATTATGCGTCTATCCGTTCCTTCCTTTCGACAACGTCGTTTGGATCGTGGAATCATTATACTTCGGACCATCCTCTGAGATTATAATCGGAGTCCGTAATTCAATGATTCCTTCCTTTCGACAACGTCGTTTAGATCGTGGAATCATTATAACATATTGCAAAAATAATGCCAATCTTTTCAATTTTCTTGATTCCTTATTTTGCAAGGTTTACAAGGATTTAGGTCCCGAGGTGCCTATGACTCATGTAAACTTATTTTTACAGAGTGGTAAATTTTCTCTCGTTCTTGTAAAAAAACATTTACACCTTTCGCATTTTACATTATAATGAAGTTAAATACCGTAATCGCTCTGTCAACACGCAGAAAGTGAGGGAGAAACAAATTGCTAGAAGAATACTTAGACACCATAACAAATATGGAAAACTATGCCGATGGCATCATCGTCATTGACGATCAAGCGAAGGTTATCTATATTCGCCAATTTAAACCAGATTTATCCCCGTTGGATGAACGCCGCGCTATTGGAAAAAGTATCTTTGAAATATACCCCACTTTGAAGCCAGAAACCAGCACACTGATTGCAGCTATTCAGAGAGGCGAAACCACTTTGAACAACAGAGAAACGTTAACTACCTCTACTGGAGAAAGCTTTCAGATTATCGATAACACTTTTCCTATCAAACAGGACGACAGCATCATCGGCGCAGTCAGTGTGGCAACATTTCCTGACAAAGATTTCAGCCTCTCCGGAATTAATCTACATAGTGATACCGTACCTCAAGTTAAGGATCTCTATACAATCGAGGATATCATCGGCAGAAGCAAGCAAACACAGGATCTGCGTATTCAGATCTGCCGAGTTTCCGCCACCTCCTCATCCGTCTTAATCTACGGTTCAACAGGCACTGGCAAAGAAATGGTGGCACAGTCCATTCACTCAGCCAGCGAAAGAAAGAACAAAAAATTCATCTCCCAAAACTGTGCTGCCATTCCGGCAACTTTGTTGGAAAGCATTTTCTTCGGAACTGTCAAGGGCGCCTATACAGGAGCCGAAAACAAAGCCGGTATCTTTGAAAGCGCTGACGGCGGTACCATCTTCCTCGATGAGATCAATTCCATGGATATCAACCTGCAGGCAAAACTGCTGCGCGTGTTAGAGGAGCGCAAAATTACGAGAATCGGCGGTGTGGATGCAGTCAACGTCAACGTGCGTATTATTGCAGCTACTAACAAACGGCCTTCCCTTTGCATCCAGGACGGAACACTGCGTCCCGATCTGTTCTATCGACTGGGAAGCGTAACCATCGACGTTCCTGACTTAAGGGATCGGCTCGATGATCTTCCTCTGCTGACGGACTATTTCATCTCCCTTTACAACACCTCTATGCACAAGCACATCACCGGTGTATCAAAAGAGGTCATGGAAATCTTTAAAATCTACGCTTGGCCTGGTAACGTGCGAGAATTTAGAAATATCATAGAAGGCGCGTTTAACCTCTGCGACGATTCTGTAATTGATGTAGGTTCCCTTCCGTCCTATCTCCTCTCAGAATTTGATTTGACAAGGTCAGATCCGGAGGATGAGGATAAGTCTGTCGAAGTCCAATGGACAGGCAGCCTCAAAGGTACCATGGACGCTTACGAAAAAAAGCTAATTCTCCATGCCATCGACTCACACAAAAGCCTTACAGCAGCAGCAGAGTATCTGGGTATCACCAGACAATCTTTGAATCAAAAGCTGCGAAAGTATAATCTATAAAACGAATTTGATGTATATTGAGATCTGCTTACAACGCAATTTCTCATACATAAAAAGAGATCGTGCTCTTGATTATATCGGATATAGTCATAGAGTACGATCTCTTTTTTCGTTTTTTCCTCAAACATCGATTATCCACGTTGTCAGCCAATGGCATTTAACCTCTGAGGTAAAACCGCCCGCCTACATTTTGCGTGAAATGACGTTATTAGCGATAAGGAAGATTCCTAATTGTAAATAAATGCATCCTACCATAATTAAAGCCGGAACCATATACCCCATTCCCATGAGTACAAACGCCAACACCGCAAAGGTCAGATTAGAAGTAATGGCTACGACCGTAAGTGCCGTTCGTGTAATTTGTACGTTTCGCTCGTCGTTCTTCTCAATTGCTTTTTGTTTCAGTTTCTCCGGTGAAAGAACTTTGCCGCGAATCCAGAAAAAGATGGCTACAGCGATAATTCCAGTTCCCGCCCCTGAGAACATCCCCGCCAACATCATCAAACTGCGCTGATCATCGGAAAGGCTATTTGCGAAGACAATGCCGAATATCAATGACACCACGCCAAATACTACCATTCCACTCAATACCTTTTTATTTGTTTTTCCAAATTTACATAACATGATTTCATTCCTCCTCATAAATAAATATTTCTTCAATAGTCATATTGAAATACCTGGCGATTTTAAAGGCCAGAATGATCGAAGGATTGTACTTCCCATTTTCCAGGGAGCTGATCGTCTGCCTGGATACTTCCAATACCTTTGCCAGTTCATCCTGTTTAATGCCTCGTGCATTCCGAATTTCTTCTAATTTGTTTTTCATATATCAGACCCCATTTTCAATATGTAAAGTTAACTTTACATAAACTATACACCATAAACAGCCTTATGTCAAGCTAGCTTTACATATAAATTTAATTTCTTTTCCTCAATTTTATGGTAAAATAGAACTACTATAGAAAGAAAAGGAGTTTCCATTGAGCAAGAAAAAACGAATTTATACGATCATACAGATCGGCAGTATTGACGATATACCCAGCAGAACCTATGATATCGCTCTGATGCTGGCTGTCGTCATCAATATATTTATTGCGATTTTTGAAACCTTTCCCCAATCTGACAGATACCTCTATATACTGCGCGTTGTAGAAAGCATTACCGTTCTATTCTTTACCATAGACTATTTGCTGAGAATTTGGACGGCGACTTACTTATATAAAGGAGTAACCGTTGCTCGCGCAAGGAGAAAATTCATTTTTTCCTGGGCTGGCATAGTGGATTTTTTATCCTGCGTGCCATATTATCTGCCTTTCTTTTTTCCCAGAGTTGCAGTCGCACTGCGGATGTTCAGAATCATCAGGATTCTGCGTATCTTCCGCATCCACCACTACTCTGACCCCCTAAAGGTTATCGGACAAGTCCTGACAAAGAAAAAAGGACAGCTGATGTCCTCGATTTTTATCGTGCTGATTTTAATGGTGGCGGCCTCATTGATGATGTACAGTTTGGAGCACAAAGCACAGCCAGAAGTCTTCAATAACGCCTTTTCCGGCTTCTGGTGGGCAATTAACACGCTGCTGACCGTCGGTTACGGTGACATTGTACCAATCACCTTTGCCGGCAAAATATGTGGTGCGATAATGACCTTTCTAGGTGTAGGCATGGTGGCCATTCCTACCGGTATTCTCTCGGCTGGTTTTGTTGAGCAGATGACACCCAAACCTAAAGCAAAAGAAACCCATTACTGCCCTAACTGCGGACAGAAGCTGGACTAAAATTGTAACAACGCAATTTCCTATCAATTAAAAAGAGACGGTATAAGCAAAAATCCCGTCTCTTTTTTCTATGCGTTCTATATTATTCTACTATGCGTCTGACAGTCATTACCGGACCGATATAACTAGTGCCTGTCACTGCAATGCCTAATCTTTCGTTTACGGCGTGGACAATCTGTCCTCCGCCAATGTAGATGCCTACATGTCCATAATAGCATACCAGATCTCCCGGCTGCGCCTCAGCCAGAGAGACTTCTTTTCCATAGCTTCTCATGACACCTGCGTCATGAGCCATGGTTATGCCGAAGTATTTATAGACTGATAAAACAAATCCCGAGCAATCCGCTCCATCTGTCAAACTGACGCCGCCATAAACATATGGATTTCCCACGAACTTGAGAGCATACTGCGCAACGGCCTGTCCATCGCCTTGATAGGTTTTCCCATCTGTCGGTGCTGAAAGAATCCCAGTTCCTTTGACGATGACCCGCTTTGTCGGCGATTTAATGACCTTGGACTCCTGTACCTCAGTCTTGACAGTTTTACCGTTTTCTGTCGTTACAAGTTTCGTTATCTTTTTCTTTCCGTTAGAGCCCTTCTGTTCAACGATGGTGGTGTTTTTCAAGACTTCGGAAGATTCCTTCGTCACGGTTTCATATGCAATCGTTTCTTCTGTTGTAATCTGCTGTTTGGCAGTAACTGTCACCATTGGATTGATCTTATACAGTTTCAGCTTATCGCCTGGATAAAGAGCAGAAAAGTCTTTCTCCTCATTCATATTTAAGATTTCTCTCACGGTCACATCGTATTTAGAAGCGATGGTCCAAGGGCTGTCTCCTGATTTCACAGTATAGGTCACCCTTTTTTTTGTACCTGTAAGAATATACTCTACGGCGTTATCCACACTGGAAACTTTTGGCTTCTTAGAGGCCTTGTAAGTTTTCTTGACAGCTTTCATTGCCGGATCGCAGGTAATGGCCTTTACCTGCGCGCCTTCCTCAATATAGTGATTCTTCACTTCTTTGATTACTTTTTTAGCGCTGCTCTCTGAATTCAAAACCGCTGCAGTCTTACTGCCAATCTGCACGGCCCAATACTCTTCCACAGCATAGGCTTTGACAGTAGTAAAAACCGCTGCGCCTAAAACAGCAATTGCAAGGACAAAGGCCCCTGCAATTACATATTTTTTTGATTTAATTTGTTCTAAAATATTCATAAAACAATCCTTCTAAACTTAGTCGAAAATTCTTCTGACTGCAATTACACTGCCAGTATAATTGACACTTGTAACACGGATGCCTAATCTTTCATTAACTGCGTGTACCGCTTTTCCATTTCCGGCGTAGATGGCAACGTGTCCGGAGTAAATTAAGATATCACCCTTTTTCACGTTTTTATATGAGACTGCTTTTCCAACGCTGGACTGACCAACGCGTGGAAGATTTACGCCAAAATTCTTATAAACGGAATACACAAACCCTGAACAATCCGCACCCTTCGTCAGGCTTGTTCCGCCATAGACATAAGGATTACCCACAAATTTCTTTGCGTATTCTACAACCTCTGAACCTTCAGCAAAATCAAACGTTACCCCTGCTTTTGCTGTAACAGAGCCTGTCCCTTTTAGGACGACCTTGTCAGTAGGCTGTTTAACCACTTTTGATGAAATCAACTCACTATCTGTCGTTTCACCATTTACTTTTGTGACCTGCTGTACCAACTGTTTAGAACCTTTCACGCCTTTGGTCTTGACTTTGCAAGTGCCCTTTTTCAGCGAACTGGTTTTCTTATATACAGTATCATAGTCAATTGACTTCTTGGAGGTAACTTTTTCAACTGTGGTTACATCTACATATGGAACTTCTGCATACAGTACCAGATAAGTGCCTTCTTTGATGGTCTCATCGGCATCGTACTCCCCAAAGTTCAGTGTAACCAGTTTCTTGACTGAAATTCCCTTGTCCTTTGCGATAGATTCCAGCGTATCGCCTTCTTCTGTCTTATAGACAAAGTATTCAACTTTACCCTCACTCAGCTGCGTGACTGCATCCTCAACATTCGTTGTGTTTGCACTCTGTGCCGCGTAATCGTCTCCAGTGGTTTTTATAACTTTCTTAATTTGGATTTGAGGCTCAAACTGCACATCAAGTACGGTCGAACCTTGTGTCAGATAATAGTTTTTTAACCCCTCTATTACCTGTGTAGCTGATTCTTCTGAATCAACAAATAATACATCTTCATCTCCAATTGTGATTGCCCAAAGCTCGTCTGCACTTCCTTCAGCAGCAAATGAATCGTTGCTGGAGCTGAATAACATTGCAAAAGCCATGACGGCAATCAATAAAACTGAGGCAGTTGCTTTAAACACCCTTTTGATTTTAGTATTGACTCCTGGTTGAAAATGATTTGTCATAATACTATCTTCCTTTTCATGTTTTTCAATTGTCTCACAGGTATTATCATACTTTATATACATAACGAAGTCAATAATTCTAAAGATTCTTCACATAACTTTCACAAACAAAAACCGATACAAACGTTCAAATATCAACGTTTATATCGATTAAGAGTTTCTTAAGAATTCTTAAGATTTTATTAACTTCCTTTTTATAAATATACTAAAAATAGTATAAACAATCACAACAACGGCAATTCCTGCAAACACATCGAGAATCGAATGCTGCTTGACAAAACAGGTTGAAAGCGAAATCAATACCGCCAAAATGACGGCAGAAGGCTTGACCCACTTTACCTTCAGCACTTTCGTCGAACAAATGCTGATTGCCGCAAAGATCGCACCGATCACGTGCATGCTGGGTAACACGTTTGTATTCGTATCGGCAGCATAGATCGCTTTTACCATGGTCACAAAGATATTATCCCGCTCAAAGGTTTCCGGCCGTAAATCTTGTCCATTGGGAAACAATAGATAGAAAACGAGGCAAAAAGAGAATCCTATGATGATGCAGTACATATATCGTTTAAATTCAGGCACGTCTTTGATCATCAGATAAATCCCCACCATGAAGAGAAACGGGTACCACATATAGTAAGGAATAATGAAATACTCATTAAATGGTATTAAATCATCCAGCGGGCAGTAAGATACCCAGTAGTCCGCATCAGAAGGAACCAGCAGTTCTACCAAAAAAAAGCTGATCAAATAAATCGGTACATATAGTATTAAAAAAACGTGCTTGTAATCTCTTAATCTTTTCCCCCTGCTGATCATTTGATTCCGTCCTCAGGAACCATTAATCTGATCGCCCCATGCAGGTTCTTGATCGTAATCGCTTCGCTACCCTCTTGATATTCCCCGTCAAGAGTCCACGGCATAGATGGATCTGCCGTGATCTCCACTTCTTTGCTGTTAAAGAAAGAAATCATCGGCGATTGATAGTTCTGTTTGGTCAAGGCCAGCAAAATCTGGTTCAATTCCAAGATATTGGCTGGAGATTTGATCAGCAGCACCTCGAACATGCCGTCGTTCATGTCCACAAGTTCGTCAGAGAGTGTCAAAATACCTCCCACTGAAGTCGAATTGCTGACCGCTCCAAAGAGGTAATCGCCGCCGTAAACGCCCTGTTCCATTTTTAGACGAATCTTCTCAGGTCTGATGGATGGGATGTCTTTGATTCCCTCCAGTATATATGCCAGATGGCCCAGTGCGTTTTTGACACTCTGCGGCGCCTCGTAGGAGGCCCGTGTAAAAGCGCCAAAAGAGGCGACGTAGGAAAAATACCTTCCATTAAAACATCCGATGTCCAAAGATCTTGGAACGCCAGTGACGATATCATGAGCAGCTTGTACCACATTCTTCGACAGGCTGAGACTATTTGCAAAGTCGTTAGTACTTCCAGCCGGGATATAACCCAGAGGAACATCTTCTCCAGATTCAATGACGCCCGCAATGACCTCATTAAAGGTCCCGTCACCGCCGATACATACGACCAGGTCAAAGTCCTTCGCCCGAGAGCGTGCAAATTCCGTTCCATCGCCTCTTTTTTCTGTCGTCGTTACTACTGCCTCGTACCCTGCACGGCAAAAGATATCTATGATATCTACAAAAGATTTATTTGCCTGTTTTGTACCTGCGCAGGGGTTCAAAATGATTAACGCCCTTTTCATTCACTTCTACTCCTTCCCTTAGTCCAGCTTTTTGACCAGCGGCCACCTGTAATGACCAGAAATCTCCATACCATCAGACGCGTAGATGCGATCCTCTTCTGCTGCCGGATCTTTTCCATGCTGAATGATGTACGGTCTACCCCATATGTTTCTAATACTCGATACGATTGCCACATGGCTGGACTCAAAAGTCACGATATCCCCCGGCTGCCATGCAAGCAGATTATTTATGTCTGTAGTCAAAACCTCTGCGTTCCGTTGGAAAAACACTTCCAATGTGGGTACCAGCCTAAAGTCTATATTCGGGTCCGGTACCGAAACTACGTCACTATATGCCTCATAATGATCGGCAATATCTTTATCGACTAAATTCTTTAGATTTAAACCGATTCCGCGAAAACCCTTCCAGACTACGTCGGTGCATACTCCAATGTCATCTGGGGGATAACCGCCGTTGTAGTATTGATCGTCATAACGCAAATCTTTGTTGCAGATGTATATTCTGGAGGCTAGCATGATCTGCCGGCCCTGTTCCAGTTGGGCGGATCTCTCTGCGTTCTCGTTTGCACTGCGGGAATGCAGATTAAAATACAGAACGCCTCCGCCAACAAAACAAATCAATAGAATTAGGATGACAAAAAATCTAGGTTTCACTCTATATCTCTTTTTACCTCTCATGACATGTATTTCCTTTCCGTCATTCTACCTGACCCTCAGAGTTACGCCCAAGTCAGCGGCAATTTTGCGGCAGGCGCGGACGTCTTCTTCGGGAATCACATTAACTACTGACATGGCGACGCTGGGAACATATTTCTGCACATCTTTCGTAAAGTCTAATATGGCGTCAAAAGCCCTGTCGCCAAACTCCGGATGACAGAGCGCTGTGTACTTGGCAGCATTGCACTGATTCAAGCTGACTGAAACCGCATCGATGATGCCTGCCAGTTCTTTTGCTGTTTCTCGGCCATGAATCATATCCGCAAGACCATTAGTGTTAATCCTGACCTTTAGGTGCGTATGATCTTTCACATACTTTGCTATCGTCAGCAAATCCGCAAGACGAACCGTCGGCTCGCCGTAACCGCAAAAGACCAATTCATCATACTGCGACAATTCCCAGCCTTGCAGCATCTCAATGACCTCTTCGGCACTAGGTTCCCGCTGTAGCCAGAGAGAATCAGCCGATCCCAGCGAATCGGTCATTGTCCTGATGCAGAACTCACATCTGCACGGACATCGATTGGTAATGTTTGCGTACAGGCCTCTTCCATAGTCGTACAAAACATCTCCGATTTCCTCATACATTCAGAACACCTTCTTCCTTCGTATCTTTCCATACCTTATTGAACAAAATACCGAGGCATAACACCCACGAAAGAAAATAAAACCAAAACAGCAATGCGACAAAACTAGCTAAAGAACCGTAGATGATATTGTAGTTAGCCAGATTCTCCGCATAAATGGAGTAGATGATAGTTACTACTAACATGCCAATCGCGCCAAAGATACTGCCTGGTACGATTTCCCTAAACTTCAGTTTTTCGTTCGGCAAAACATAATAATTATACGAGACCATCAGAAAATAGAGGGTACCGGCAATCGGCCATCTGAGGTATGTCCACAAAGTATCAATCATCGTTCCCTCTATAATATGACCGAATACGGCCTGTAAAATCAATCTTCCGTATACAGGTATAATAGCAACGAAGGCCAGCGTAAATAAGGTCAAGGCCATGGTCTTCAGTGATCTGATTCTTTCTCTCCAGAAGCTGCCCGTCGTCCTTCCGCTGGTATAGGTGTAGTTTGCAATCCGCATCATGGAAAACTGCGCTCTCGATGCGGCCCACAGCGCCATGATAATCATGACAATATTGGAGGTAGCTGCAGAAGTCTTACCACTATCCTGTAGAATTTCTTTTAATGAACCTGCCATCTCGGGTAAAACATTGGCCTTTACCCAGTCGTCCAGAAAGTCAAGCGGTATTTCCAGGACGCCAAGAAGCTGTGACAGTACCGTCAACGTAGGTACCAGAGACAACATGATAAAAAAAGACATCTGCGCCGCAAATCCCTGATAGTAGGGATCTCTAAACTGTTTAATTCCCAGGACCACCATTTTGGCAAATCTTGATTTCATAGAATTTAAGAATTCCTTTCTTCCAGTAATCGTTCTAATGCAGCCAGCGCTTTCGCTCTATGGCTGATCTGATTCTTTTCCTCTGGAAGCAGCTGGGCAAAGGTGCGCTGAAATCCGTCTGGAACAAAGAGGGGGTCGTAACCGAAGCCGTGTTCTCCTACCGGGGTATCGATGATATGACCCTCGCACTCGCCTCTGGCCACCAAAGACGTTCCGTCAGGAAAAACCATGGTGATAACAGATACAAACTTCGCTCTTCTCTCTTTATAGGGTACGCCTTCCAGGAGTGAAATCAGTTTTTCATTGTTCTTCGTATCATTGCAGTCTTCCCCGGCAAATCTGGCTGAATATACGCCCGGCGCTCCCCCGAGGTAGTCGACCATAAGGCCGGAATCATCGGCGATAGTCGTCTTGCCGCACATCTTCCTAATTTCATCGGCTTTTTTGAAAGAGTTTTCTTCGAAGGTTTCTCCGTCTTCTTCAATTTCTACCTTTGGTATTCCCGCTTCGTCTCTTGAAATAATTGTCATTCCAAACTTTTTTGTGATTGCTTCGATTTCTACAATTTTGTGTTGGTTTCTCGAAGCTGCAATAATCGTGTCCATAACTGCTCCTTTTTTCTTTCTTAATTACTTAATATTATTCACATAATAACGCTTTTTGAATCTCATGAAGTTTGCTGCATCCCTTACTTCCCAAATCCAATAATTCTAGTAACTCTGTCTTTGAAAATGGCGACTCTTCGCCAGTTCCCTGTATCTCAATATATTCTCCCCTGTCAGTCATAACGACGTTCATATCCACCTTGGCCTGAGAGTCCTCGGTGTAACAAAGATCCAGTAAGGTTTCCCCCTCGACGATTCCGACACTGACTGCAGAAACATATCCGGTTACCGGCAATTGGTCAATCAGTCCCTGGTCTTTCATCCATTTCATGGCCTGCACCATTGCAACATAAGCGCCGGTGATAGAAGCCGTCCTGGTTCCCCCGTCTGCCTGTATGACGTCGCAATCAATCCAGATAGTTCTTTCTCCCAGTTTCTCCATATCTACGACAGATCGCAGCGACCGCCCAATTAAGCGCTGTATTTCTACTGATCTTCCATCCGCTTTCCCTTTTTCTCTCTTTTTTCTGGTTCCAGTTGATCCAGGCAGCATAGCATATTCAGCCGTCACCCAGCCTTTCCCTGTCCCTGCAAGATGCTTTGCTGTAGACTCCTCTACAGAAGCCGTGCAAATCACCTTCGTGTTTCCCATCTCTATCAAAACAGAACCCTGCGGACTCATAAGATAATGATCTGTAATCTTTACGGTTCTTGTTTCGTCAAATTTTCTGTCTGTCCTCATATAAATTCTCCTCAATACTTAAATGCCTCTCGAAAAATGGCTATTCTCTGTCTTATAACAGTCCTTTAATTCCTATGATAATCAAAATGACGCCTCCAAGGAACTCAGCTTTGTTTTCAAATAGGTCTCCAAATTTCTTGCCGATCACAATGGCGCCTGCTACCATAAATGCAGTTATGATTGCAATAATCGATACTGCAGGTAAAATATCCACACAGATAGCACAAAATCCCACGCCAACAGCAAAAGCATCAATGCTGGTTGCTATAGCTTGAAAGATCAAAACTGTCATCGTCAGGATCTTGCTTTCTGTCGCTTCCCTCTCTTTTGACAAGCTTTCTTTCATCATGTTTCCGCCGATTACCGCCAATATGGCGAATATCACAATTCCACTATATTTCATGATAATGCCCGCAAAAAGCGTACCTGCATAAAAACCAAACAAAGGCATGATTCCCTGAAATATACCGAAAAGCAACGGCATTGATATGTAATTGCTTATAGAAAGCTTCTTGTATACCATTCCATTGGTCATTGCCACGGAGGCAGCGTCCATGGCAAGCCCAACACCTATAAGCGAAATCTCAAATAACCCCATACTTCACTTCCTTAAATTGATCTAAAACGGACAAAGCACCTCCCCGAGGCGCACCATTCCCTCAAATAAGTCTATTTTAAAAGCAATAGGATTATACCATGTGCATTCCTTTGAATATAGAATCGGAACACATGATTCAATAAACGCTTCCTTGCGGCAACGCAATGGGTAAAATTACCCAGCAGAAATATTTAAAAGATATTATAACATTTTCCAACGTCAACCGCAAGTTTTAGGCAGATTACAAATTTGAACCTTTTGAGGGCTTTAAGCAAAGTAATATTCCCCTATTTTTTATCAACTGCTCGCCTGCGGACTTTTTCGTTTTGTAAAAAACGTGTGCATGACGGAGCGTCGCTCCTATGCACTCATGTCGCCCACAGGGGGCGACGCTTCGTAAGGCACGTTCTTTGCCTTTTCGCCCCAGCTTTAGCTGGTCTGGCGAAACGGACAGCGAAAGGCGCGTTAGCGACTGGCGGAGTGAGCAAGGCGAACGATGAAACATACGGAAATGCGTCCTTCGGATGATATTTCCTATGTTATAAAATTAGCATGGCGGAATGCAAAAGATATAAGATTGTGGTATAATGATTCCACAATCCTACGGCGTTGCCGCAGGGAAGGAATCATTGAATCATGACTTCCGATTCTATTTTTAAAGGTATCGTCATGGTATAATGTTTCCACGATCCTACGGCGTTGCCGCACTGACTGATATCGTATTTAGTATTATGAATCAAGGAGTAATAAATACAATGAAATTAATAATTTTAGATGGTTATTCAATTAATCCCGGTGATCTCTCCTGGGCGCCTATTGAAGCAATCGCAACCTTTCATAGTTATGACCGAAGCAGGCAGGATGAAATCGTCTCTCGCATCGGTGATAGCGACGGTTTTTTTGTCAGCAACTGTGAAATCAGCAGAAAGACGATGGAGGCCTGTCCTAACCTAAAATTTATTGGTGTAACTGCCACAGGCTACAATCATGTTGATATTGAGGCGGCAAAGGAACTCGGCATTGCAGTCTGTCATGTTCCCGCCTACTCTACAGAAGCCGTTGCCCAGCATACTTTTGCCTTGATTTTGGAACTGACAAACCTAGCCGGCAGATATAACGCCGCCATACAAGCAGGCAGATGGTACAAAAGCAACGACTTCACCTTTAATGCGGGTTCGCTTACACTGTTAGATGGCAAGTCACTTGGCATCATCGGCTATGGAAACATCGGCAGAAGAGTGGCGCGGATCGGAGAAGCCTTCGGCATGAAAATAAACATCTACAGCCAGGAAAGAGAGGCAGCGATAAAATCTGACTTTATCACTCTTCACTGCCCGCTGACACCGGAAACCGAAGGTTTCATTAATAAAGCTTTCATCAGTCAGATGAGAGACGGCGCGTTTTTAATTAATACCGCACGAGGGGCATTGATTAATGAACAGGACTTAGCCGATGCGCTAAAGTCAGGCAAATTAGCAGCTGCCGCTCTGGATGTCATCTCTGCAGAACCACCTGCCGCGCCTCACCCTTTGATCGGACTTTCCAACTGCATTTTGACTCCCCATATCGCTTGGATGCCAAGGGAGACGAGACAGAAAGTCATCAACATCTGTGCAGACAACCTGAACAGCTACCTGAGCGGCGGAAATCTGAACCGAATCGTATAATTCACTTTTATACTTATTAAAATAGAAAACGATCTTATGGCGGACACCCAATAAGTCAGATTGGGCAGTCGATGAGCGGAATGTGACAAGAAAAGAGGTCTATCGGCGGCAAGCCGATAGACCTCTTTTACGTCCAGCGTGTGATACGCTCTGCCATCCTTTTCCGGACACACTTTTGTGCAGGATGCGCACAAACATTGCAAAAAGTACAAAATGGTCGTGGCGCTTTTGTTCCGGGATCAGAAGTTATAAGTCTGTCAGCGTTGTCAAGCTGTAACGGCAAATGTCGTAAAACACATAATCTAATACAAATCCTAATTTGTCCAGTTCACCTTATCCGCCAAAGACATGCTTGTTATTTTCTCTTACCCCTCTTTGACACATCGGTTTTCGCCAGTGCGTTTTTTTGAGCAACCCGGGTCAGCCACTGTTTTGCTTTCTCTCAATGGTCAAGACGTACACCGAGAAAGAAAAGCTGACACCCGCCATCTTAAACGAGTTTGTGGAAAAGATCATCGTCCGCGCTCCTGATAAGAGGACTGGTAAACGGGTGCCGCAGGTTGAAATCAGCCATAACTGTACCGGTATGATTGACTTACTAAGGTGCCAACGAAACAAATACTAAAACGGCATAGCCAAAAAATGGACTATGCCGCTTGCTGAAACAATACTTCTTTATTGGAGCCGCCTATTTGAACAGTCCTCTTTTTTACGCCATAATTCTATAGCAGCACCATCCGAGGTAAGTTTTTAATAAAATCGCCGATATAATCAGCTACCGCAGTGAGCATTTCCTGCCCCCATGCGGCAGTGGCGTCTTTTGGATCATCTGGGCCGATCCACCCGTTTGAGGTGTATCGGGTTACTTCTCTTGGAATTGGAATCCCAACTCCTTTAAATTCAATCTGGTCAAAACCTATCGTCGGAAATTGGTCACCCAAGTCGTTAATCAACTCCATAGAGCGGATATGGTCAGTCTTTACCAAGTCAGGATTTACTGCTAACATAGCTGCCGTTTCTTCGCCGCCGCCATGACCTCCTGCCCACTTCGGATTTAACTGTCCAGCCATAACCCACCAATTCAGTTGCACGCCCAAGGCGCCTCTTTTGTTCAATTCAATACAAACACGATTTAGCGTCGGAATGTTTCCACCATGTCCATTGAGAAAGAGAATCTTCTTCGCCCCATGTTGAAGGAGTCCCTCTGTGATGCGGGTCAAAAGCATATACATGCAGTCCTCTCCAATGGAAATCGTTCCTGGAAAAGATGTCATATCCTCACATACACCATAAGGGATTCCTGGCGCAGCGATCACTTCAGTTCGCTCTTCAATCATAGAGAGAAGTTTCTCTGGAATCAGCGTATCGACACCGAGAACGTTATGACTGCCGTGGCTCTCCAGGCATCCGATGGTCAGAATCACTGTGTCGTTTTCCTGAAAATACTGTTCTGTCTCCCAATCAGTCATTTCATTCAGTCTCATTACTCTGTTACCTCTACATTGCGTAAGCGGTGGTAGCCGTTAGGATCTGCGACAAAACCTTTTACATTCTTTGTAGCTCCTACATTTACGCTGTCATAGTAAAGCGGAATATATGGCGATAAGTCTCCCAGCAGAACCTCCAGTTTGTCATAGTATTCCTGTCTCTTTTCCGGATCTGCAGTCTGCCTTGCAGCCACAACGAGCTTATCTACCTCGTCATTCTTGATGAATGCATCATTTCCAGGATAACCGGTCTGGCTGGAGTGGAACAGTGAATAATAAGTATAGTCCGCATCCCCAGTTACACATACCCATGCACTGAGGGACATTTCGTGGGAACCAGTTCCCAATTCGTCAATCCAAGTTCCATATTCTTTCACCTGTATATTACATTTGATGCCGATTTCTTTCAGTTGGCTCTGAATGACCTGGCAAATTTCATTTTTCACAGAGTCGTCTGTGACAGAAAGTGTACATTTAAAGCCGTCAGGATAGCCTGCTTCTTTCATCAGCTTCTTCGCTTTTTCCAGATTATGTTCATAAGAAACAACTTTTTTAGAGAAACCAAATGCATTTGGCGGAATTACAGAATCAGCCGGTTCGCCTGCACCGTATAACATCGTCTCTACAATCGCCTCTTTGTCAACGGCATATCTGATTGCCTGTCTCACTCTCTTATCAGAGAAGAGCTTATTTTCACCGTTGACGGTCAGATAGGACACACTCTGGGAGGATGCTTTGAACAACTGTAAATTGTCATCTTCCTCTACTCTCTTTGAGTCATTGGCTGATACTGCATATGCCAGATCCGCTTCTCCCGTTTCAATGGCGATCACTCTCTGGGAAGCTTCTGGAACGACTCTCATCTCTAAATTCGCAGTCTTCGGCGCACCGAGGAAGTAATCTTCATTTGCAGCCATTTTTGCATATTCGCCTTGTTTCCATTCAACAAATTTGTACGGTCCTGTTCCCACAGGATTCAGCTGGAAGGCATCTTCGTCAGCCTCTACCACGTGTTTAGGCACGATGGCAGTAAACGGAACCGTCAAACTGGAGAGCAATGGGGAATACGGCTCTTTGGTCTTTATGATTACCTTGTAATCTCCATCCGCTTTTACTTCACTGATCGCATCTACAACGTAAGAAACGTAGTTAGACTTCCTCGCTCTGTTGATCGAATACACCACGTCTTCCGCAGTCATTGGCTCGCCGTCATGGAATTTTACATCTTCGCGGAGTTTGAATTCCCAAGTTTTGTCGTCGATCTGCTTAAAACTTTCTGCTAGGGATGGTGCCGGTTCGTTGTTCTCGTCCATGACCAGCAATGTGTCAAACATCTGACTGGTTACGGTCACTGCCGGCGTCTCTTTACCGACATGAGGATCAAGAGACGTCACATCTGCTGCCTGCACCCATACCAAAGTATCTTTCAGTGCGCCATCAGAAGATCCTCCGCCACCTCCGCATCCGACGATGCCAAAAGCCAGACAGAAAATCATTGCAAGGGCTAATAATTTCTTCATGATCTTTCCTCCTTAATGGTTCTTAATTTATTTCAACCATGAGAGCAATCTCAATCATTGATCTCATGAATGCGAACACACGCTACAAAATGTTCATGCTCGTACTCCGTCAAAGGAATATCCTCTCCGGTACAGCTTTCTGTCGCATAAATACAACGCTTTGCAAAACGGCAGCCAGCTTCTGGTTCGATGGGAGAACTGAGTTCTCCTTTCAAGATAATTCGTTCCATCTGTACATCTGGATCAGGCACTGGGATGGCTGACAGCAAAGCTTTGGTATATGGATGAAGGGGCTTTTCAAATAACTGCTGTACATCGCAGTACTCCACCATCGTTCCCAGATACATGACCATGATTTTGTTGGCCAGGTGTTTTACTACTGACAAATCATGGGTGATAAACAGATACGTCAATCCCATCTCTTTCTGTAAATCCTGCATTAAGTTCAGAATTTGTGCCTGGATTGAAACATCCAGGGCAGAAACAGGTTCATCGCAGACGATAAACTGCGGGTTCAGGGACAACGCTCTGGCAATGCCGATTCTCTGCCTCCGTCCTCCATCCAGCTCGTGTGGATAAGAGTTTACAAAACGTGAAGCCAGACCGACCAGATCCATCATTTCCTCGACTTTTTTGTTCAAAGCATTCTTGTCATTTTTCTTGATGATACCTTGAATGATCAGCGGCAGCGCTATAGACTGACTTACTGTCATTCTGGGATTCAGCGATGAAAAGGGATCTTGGAAAATCAACTGCATGTGCTTTTTCAGTTCCTTCATCTGTCTATTGTTGTATTTGAGGATATTTTCACCTTGGAACAGCACTTCTCCTGCAGTCGGGTCATTGAGCCTGAGAACCGCTCTGCCTAAAGTGGATTTTCCACAGCCTGACTCTCCTACAACGCCGAGCGTCTCTCCAGCGTTGATGTCGAAGCTTACGTCATCTACTGCATGAAGCTGTCCGGCATTGGTAGCGAAATATTTCTTAAGGTGTTTCACCTCCAATAGCTTTTCCTTACTCATGGCCTTCTGCTCCTTCCCATAGGTCGTTCTCTTCTGCATAACGGTGGCAGCACACAGTATGTCCATCTTCTAATTCAAAATTGACAGGTATCTGCGTCAGACAAATCTCTTTTGCATATTTACATCTGGGGTGAAATTTACATCCCTGAGGCAGATTTGCCGGATCAGGCATCAAACCCTCTATGGGTTTCAGGCGATTCACCGCTTCGTGAAGCTTGGGAATGGAATTGAACAGTCCTTCTGTATAGGGGTGAAGACTGTTTTTGAAAATTTCCCGCAGGCTGCCATATTCTATAATCTCTCCAGCATACATAATCGCTACATATTCGCAGTTCTGTGCGACAACACCTAAGTCATGGGTAATCAAAAGCAAGGACGTACCTAGTTTCTCTCGCAGATTCTTTATCAGATCCAGCACCTGCGCCTGTATCGTTACATCCAGGGCCGTGGTCGGTTCGTCTGCGACGAGCAGATTGGGATTGCAGGCCAAAGCAATGGCGATAACCACCCTTTGCTTCATGCCTCCAGAAAA
>ERZ791934.1577-NODE-1577-length-20323-cov-3.389678_pt1 | contig 20323 bp, 16 predicted proteins | sample MGYA00510125_ERZ791934 | MGnify/ENA primary metagenome ERZ791934 (study PRJEB30046, sample SAMN00993240) | human gut metagenome | study: EMG produced TPA metagenomics assembly of the A metagenome-wide association study of gut microbiota in type 2...
CTTTGCTTGAATCAGGTTTTACGGATACATTCCGCTATTTCTATCCGGAGCAAGATGTCCGCCAGAAAATACTGTTTGCAGAACAGCAGAATTCCGACGGGAAGGATTCCGAATCCCACCCATTTGATAATCCGGTTGATCCAGAACAGTATCTCGGAATTGGGCTTTTTTACATATTTGGCGCTGTTGGTAATTTTATTGGCATAATTTTCCGCGCCCACATGCTCCACTTTGGCACGACAGGCGCCGCTGACCAGGAAACTGCCGGAAAGGAGCAAATCCCCGGGCTTTTTGACAATGGGGTCCGACTCGCCGGTGAGCAGAGATTCGTTGACTTCACATTCCCCCTCCACCAGCAGACAGTCGGCACAGACTTGTCCGCCTGCGGAAAGGAGCAGAATGTCATCCAGCACGATTTCCTCCACCGGAATTTCCTGCGTCTCCCCCTCCCGAATGACATGAGCCCGGGGAGCAGCAATTAATGAAAGCTTGTCAATGGTGCGTTTGGCCCGGATTTCCTGAAAGCTTCCAATCAGGATATTACAGAGGATTACCCCCATAAACAGCATGTTTTTAAAGGAACCTACCGCCAGAATCATGCCGGCCAGAATAAAATTGAGAATATTGAAAGGGGTAATGATATTTTTCAGAATGATCTGTTTTTCACTTAAAGTGCGGATCGTGCCGCTGCTGTTATCCAGCCCCTGCTCCCGACGAAACGCAACCTGTTCGTGGTTCAGTCCCACCGCCGGGTCTGGAAAAAATCGCTCCGGAGAACCATTCTGTATGTCGTTCATCTGCATTCACCTCTCCAGTTGGTCATACAGTTTTTATTATACAGATCTTTTTTGAAAATGTCGTGAATTTTTTTCATATTGTATGTTTGTTAAAAAAACCTTAAGATTATTTGTAGGGATCACCAAATCAACCGGGAAAGTGTTCAGAAAAAGCTATTGAATTTGGGGATTGTATTCAAATGCAAACCTGACTATAATGAGAACTTGGAATGAAATGCGCATGCAATTACTTTAACTGATGATAAAAAATTCGGCATCAGGCCGTATGCCAAAGACACTCTATTGTGCCTTTGAACGACTTGGAAGGAGGCTTGTTTTTTGAACGATATGATTCATCAAACGACATCAGCCGTCAAAAATCAAAAGCTGTTTGCATTTGCCGTTACGGTTTCCATATTTCTCCCCTATTATCTCACCGGCGTTGTTATCGCTGCCGGTGCCGCTTATGTCCTCTGGAATCGGGAACGCCGGGCTTACGCCATGGCGGAACCTCACAGCCGCCTGATTGTTACGGCGGTATTTGCCTGGACCATGGTTTCCCTGATTTATCAGAATTTCTATGGTGTGGGTGTATCTCTCCTGCTGACCTGCGCATTGCTGGCTGCTTTTTATATGCGTTCCTTTATGACTCACAAGCTGTTCAACAGCCTGATGGATGTGGCCTGTCTGTGCAGCCTGTCCTCAACGGCCGTGGGTTTCATGCAGTATGTTTATCTGTGGGGAATGAATCTGGAACCCCGTGTGGAATCCGTTTGCTTCAACCCCAACTATTACGGTATGCTCATGGAATTTATGGCGCTGGTTGCGCTGTACCGGGCTTTTGCAAACCCGAAGCGCCGCGTATTTTACGGCATTGTTATGGCAAGCGCCATGCTGGGCATTTACTTCTGCGGCAGTATTTCCGCCGCAGCGGTTGTCTGTGTCGGTGTGCTGCTGTTCTTCCTGCTTCGCGGCCGCTACAAGTATTTCTGGACCTTTGCAGCGCTGGGCACTGTGGCTGCCATTGCAGCCCTCACCGTTCTGCCCATCATCTTCCCCCGTGCCGGTGATGCGGATCACTCCATGGATCAGCGGCTTTCCATCTGGGGGACCGCTTTACAGGGAATCCAGATGCACCCCCTGTTTGGACAGGGTCCCATGACCTATGAAACCATCTATATGCAGTTTAACGGCTATGCAACCCATCACGCCCATAACCTGATTATCGATACGGTTCTGAACTACGGCATTGTGGGCGCTTCCCTCATCGGTTTTTATGCATTTTATCAGCTTCGGACGCTGATTACCCGGATTCGCCGGGGCATCAGCTCCTCCACCGGCATTCTGCTGGCGGTGCTGGCCTTTATGACACTGATTCACGGCATGACCGACGTCACTATCCTCTGGCTGCAAACCGGTATGTTTTTCCTGGTGGTGTACTCCTCCATTGGTATCCGCACCGAAACGGCGGTTGTGGTTCCCTCTCTGGCTGGTCAGGCCATCCCTGCGGCACAGAGTGCCCGGAGTCATCGCGGCTGAGTTCATTTGATTCCATCACAACGAAAATCCCGTGTCTGCATGATTTGCAGACACGGGATTTTTTTGCTGAAGGGACGATCAGCGGCGCAGATACAGCTCATGAATCAGGCGATCCATGTCCTCTTCCGACTGCACCTGGGAAATATGATCCTCAATTCCGCTTCGAATCTCCGGCGGAAGCTCCCGGTAGCCCCGGCTGACAGGCAGCGGCAGCCAGAATCCAAAGGCTCCGGTAATGCCGGGGCTATTGTTGAATCCATAAAAATTCAAACCTATCACCTCCATAAACCGGCCTTTTCCCGGTTTTCAGGCCAGCGCAGCACATTTTCACTTTTCTGCCGCACAGACGGCCCGCTTTATCAGCATTCCACCAAAGCGCAAAAAAACTAATGAAAAATCATGGAAAGTAAAGCGAGGCAAAAATCAACGGTTGCAGGAAAAATCATGAAATGCTATACTGAATAAGGATTTATGAAAAGCTTTAAGAGAGCGCTTACCACGACAAAAAAGGGACGAAAAAAATTTTTTCAGATTTTTTTGAAAAGCCTGCAATAAAAAGCCGCGGTCATGCATTATATGGATGAAAGGATAAAAAAACATGTTTTTCTTTTGTTTGACGTCAACACTGGAAAATGCAGCAGGGACCAAATACCCGGCGGAGGAGCTGAGGGAGCTCATCCGGAAAATCGCACTGGGAGAGGGTGAAGCGCTCGCTTCCCTTTATGAAAAGACTTCCAGCGCCGTGTATGGTTTTGCCCTTTCAATCAGTAAGAATCGTGCAGATGCGGAAGAGATCATGCAGGATACGTTTCTGGCTGTTGATGCCAATGCGAACCGGTATCAGCCTGTAGGAAGCCCGATGGCGTGGATTCTGACTATTACCAGAAATCTCGCTTATCAGCGGCTCCGCCGGGCCAAACGGGAAACCGCAGCAGAAGACATTCCCGAAGAAGCAGACCACGCCATTCTGTCGGAAGAGACAGAAAACAAAATGATTTTGGAAACCGCCCTGAAGACACTGGGGGAGGAAGAGCGTCAGATTGTGATGCTCCACGCAGTGTCCGGGCTCAAACACCGGGAGATCGCCGCCCTGTTGGGACTCGGCCTTCCCACTACCCTTTCCAGATATCATCGGGCGCTGGCCAAACTTCAAAAGCAGTTAGGAGGAATGAGATAAATGGCACTCGACAAAAAGAAAATCGAACAGCGGCTCTGTCAGGCCGTTCGGGAAGAAACCCCCAACCTCCTGCCCCAGATCCTTTCCGCCAGAAACATGGAGAAAGGAACCGTGATCGATATGACACAGGCTTTGCAGAATCAGAAGAAAAAACACACCGTCCGCAATTGGGCCATTGCCGCAGCAGCCGCACTGGTGCTGGCTGTCGGAGGATTCGCAGGATATCAGTACCAGTTCGCAGTGGATACCGCTGTGAGCATCGACGTAAACCCCAGCATTGAGCTGGAAGTCAACCGCCAGGAAAAGGTCCTTCGGGCCACTCCTCTCAACGATGACGCACAGACCATTCTGGATGGCATGAAACTGGAAGGCGTGAACCTGAAAACCGCCGTCAACGCTGTGATCGGCTCCATGGTACAGAACGGATATTTCACCGATGAAGTCAACTCCATTCTGCTCAGCGTAGATAACGACGATGAAGCCAAACGGGTTGCTTTGCAGGAAGAATTAACCCAGGGTGTCAACGAAAGTTTGCAGCAGCTTTCCGTCAACGGAACCGTGTTTGCCCAGTCTCTGAACAGCAGCGCAGAACTGAAAGCGCTGGCCGAACAGTACGGCATTTCCGAAGGCAAAGCCTACTGGGTACAGATGCTCACCGCAGCCGACAGCACTCTGTCTGCTGACGTACTGGCCAAGCTTTCCATCAACGACCTGGCACTGCTGGCAGAAGCCCGGAATCTGAAATATGACTATGTGGGCACCGCCAACGATACCGCCTATATCGGCCTGGAGAAGGCAAAAGAAATCGCCATTGCTAAGGCTGGCGGCGGCGACGTGGTTTCCATTGAACTGGACGTGGAAGACGGCGTGATGGTTTATGAAGGCGAAATTGTTTACAACAATGTGGAATACGATTTCGATATTAACGCACTGGACGGCACCATTCTCAAGTGGGAAGAAGACCGCAATGGCGTGAATATCGACACCAGCAATGTAATCGGGGAAGCCCGAGCAAAGGAAATCATTCTGGCCAAAGCTCCCGGCGCTGAAATCACCAAACTGGTTCTGGACGAGGATGACGGGATCCTGTACTATGAAGGCTATGCCCGGGTAGACGGTAAACTCTATGAGTTCGAAGTCAAAGCTGACGACGGCGTCATTCGCAAATGGGAGCTGGAAGACGATTATTCCGATAACAATTCCGGTAATAGCTCCAGCGGCAACTCGAACAATAACAATTCTACCTCTACTCCCAAGCCCACCACCGCCCCCAGCACATCGATTTCCATGGACGAGGCCCGCACGCTGGTTCTGAAAAAAGTCCCCGGCGCCACCATTACCAAAATCGAACTGGATTATGACGACGGCCGGAAAATCTATGAAGGCGAAGCCTATAAGGATGGGTATGAGTACGAATTTGAGATCAACGCCTCAACCGGAAAATTCATCAAGTGGGAGCAGGATTGGGATGACGACCATCATGACGATGACCATCATGGCAGCACCAGCGGTCTGATCAGCGCCGAAAAGGCCGAGAAAGCTGTGCTGAACAAGCTGCCCGGCGCTACCATCCGCAGCATGGAGCTGGATGAAGATGACGGCTACTACTGCTATGAAGGCGAAGCCTATAAAAACGGCGTAGAATACGAATTTGTAATCGATGCCTATTCCGGCAAGATTCTGGAATGGGACCAGGAAGACTGATTGATTTCTCAAGATCCATTGGGCCGCGGCACTTCGGTGCCGCGGCTTTTTTGTGTAAAAACAGGGTAAAAGCGACACTTTTTCCACCGGTAAAGGGCCTCCCCCTGTTTTACCAGCCGAAAATCCTTTGAACATCAAAGAAGGTTTTGCTTTTTCAGGAAAACAGGAGTATAATAACAAAAGTTTGAGGGCATTTCCGCTAATGCGCAGAAACCCGGAACAAACACTCGTTTATCAGGAAAATGTACCCCGATTGGGTGACTGAATTGCAGGAGGATTTTTGGTAATGGATCAGCAGAACTTTGTCATTATTACGGATGTAACCACTGATTTTACCCCCGAAATGGTTCAGCAGCTGGGAATTGACGTGATTCCCATGGAGTTCATGATCGATGATATCAGCTATATGCACTATCCCGATGAGCGGGAAATGACAATGGACGAGTTCTATACCCGTGTCAAGTCCGGAAAAATGCCCACCACCACTCAGATTAACCAAACCGTTTACCGCAAAACCTTTACCCCCATTCTGGAACAGGGAAAGGATATCCTGTATATCTGCTTCTCCTCCGGCCTGAGCAGCACCTGGCAGGGCTCCTGTCTGGCGGCTCGGGAACTGGAAGAAAAATTCCCCGGCCGTCGGGTTCTCAGTGTGGACTCCCGCTGCGCCAGCGCCGGTGAAGGAATTCTGGTAATGAATGCCGTACGCATGATGCGGGAGGGCGCCACTATGGATGAGATTGCACAGTGGGTTGAAGATACCCGGGACCGGGTCTGCCACTGGGTACTGGTGGATGATCTGAAGCATCTCCATCGCGGCGGACGTCTGCCCGCTGTTGCGGCAGTGGCCGGTATTGCACTGGGCATCAAACCCCTGATCCGCGTAACGGAGGAAGGCAAACTGGAACCCATCGGCAAAGTTCGCGGCCGGAAAAAGGGAATCGAATTCCTGATGAAGAAAATCGGTGAAACCTGCCCCAATCCGCAGGAAAGCATTATGTGGGTCGTTCACACTGCCTGTGAAGACGAAGCTAAGGATTTTTGCAGGGAAGTCAAAGCTGCTTATCATCCCAAGGAGCTTTATCTCTCCGAAATCGGCCCCATCATCGGCGCACACACCGGCCCCGGCGTTCTTGCAATCGTCTTTATCGGAACCCATAAGTAATCTTCAGGGGAAGGTCCGTTTCCGGGGCCTTCCCCTGCTTTTTAAGGAGGAAAATCATGGCACTGTTGTTTGAAAAAGGAAGCAAAATTGTCTGCATCGGCGATTCCATCACCGACTTTGAGCGGGCCCGGCCTGTGGGAGAAGGACTGTTCGGCGCGATTGGAAAAAGCTATGTGGGAATCGTAGATGGACTGCTGCGGGCAACCGACCCCACGCTGCATCTTCGGATGATCAATATGGGAATCGGCGGAAACACCTCCCGAGATCTGGCTGCACGGTGGCAAACGGATGTACTGGACCTTGCACCCGATTATGTGACCGTCCTCATCGGCATCAACGATGTCTGGCGGCAGTTCGATTCTCCGGAAATGGTGGAAGACCATGTATCCCCGGAAGAATATCGTCAGACACTGTCCCGGCTGGTAACCGAAACTCTGCCGGTTGTCAAAGGAATGGTGCTGATGACCCCCTATATGATGGAACCCAACCGTCAGGACCCCATGCGTGCCAGAATGGATGAGTACGGCGCCATCGTAGAGGAAATCGCCACAGAAAATCACCTCCCCTGCATTGATTTGCAGGCAGCTTTCGACGAATATTTTCAGGAATATCATCCCGCTTCCATCAACTGGGACCGGATTCACCCCAATGTGGCAGGACACTGCATCATTGCCCGGGCTCTGCTCAATGGGATCGGTTTTGCATGGCGCGGAAAATCATGGAAAGGAGCATTTTATGAATCTGATAACCGGTGCGGCGTTGGGAACGCTGCTCCCTTTTTTCATGACGACCTTGGGTTCGGCTATGGTATTTCTTTTCCGAAAGGAGATCAAGCCCGGTATACAGCGGATTTTTCTGGGATTTGCCGCCGGTGTCATGATTTCCGCCTCTGTATGGGGACTTCTTTCCCCTGCCATGGAAGAAGCCGAAGCACTAAATCTTCCCCCATGGATTCCCGCAGCCGGTGGATTCGCCTTGGGTGTTGCCTTTCTGGCATTGATGGATGCCGTACTGCCCCATCTGCACCCGGGGCTGAAACAGCCGGAAGGGATTTCCTCCTCCATGCACCGCAGCACCCTGATGATGTTGGCCGTCACCCTGCACAATATCCCGGAAGGCATGGCGGTAGGCCTGGCCTTTGCCCTTGCATTTCAGCAGCAGAGCGAAACCGTGACTCTGGCCTCCGCGCTGGCGCTCTCCGTAGGAATCGCCATTCAGAATTTTCCGGAAGGCGCCGCCATTTCCCTTCCTCTTCGTCGGGAAGGAATTTCGCCCGTAAAATCCTTTCTCTATGGCTCACTATCCGGTATTGTAGAGCCTGTTTTCGGAATTCTGGTAGTACTGGTCGCCGGAAGCATTCAGCCATTGATGCCCTGGCTTCTCAGCTTTGCCGCCGGTTCCATGATGTATGTAGTGGTAGAAGAACTGATTCCGGAAGCACACCTTGGAGAGCACTCCAACAGCGGAACTCTCAGCGTCATGGGCGGTTTTCTGCTGATGATGATTCTGGATGTCACGCTGGGATAACCTGGTAACAAAATCATTACAAATAAAAACAATTCGTTACAGATTTTGTTTCCTGCTCGACAAATCTCGAAGTTTGTGTTACGATAATCGATGTTCACAACAGGATTTTGCCTGTAAAATTTGTCACGGAACGGGACGTTTCCCACTTTTTTCAACTGCCGGCGGCGCTGTGCAAAAAGTGTCGTTTTTGGAAAGGTCCCCAAAAAGGAGAAAAGAAAATGAGCAGCAAACACCGTCATTACAGCCCCCAATATCGCAAAAAGCTGATTCGCCGCCGTGCGACGATTATCGCCAGTGCAGTCTGCATTGTTGCAGCAATTGTTTTTACAATTGTCCTGCTGACAGGCAATCAGGCCGTGCCTACTTCCGGCCCGGTACAGTCCGGTCCTTCCGCTTCGGAACCGTCTGCTTCTGAAGACAAGGAAAGCTCTTCTTCCGACGCCAGTGAAAGCCAGGAGGAATCTCCCGAAAGCAGTGCTCCTGAATCTTCCGGAAACGAGTCGATTTCTTCCGAAACAGAAATCTCCATTCCCGAAGATGCGCCCGCCTATCAGAAAAAATATCCCGATTTGTATGTGAAAGACCGTCCGAAACTGGAAGTACTGGACGACTCTGAAAAAGTGGTGTACCTCACTTTTGACGACGGCCCCAGTGATTTGACCGAACCTTTGCTGGACGTATTGAAAGAGCACAACGCCAAGGCAACTTTTTTCAATTGCCATCAGTCCGACTATCAGGCAAAATACTCTTATTTGATGAAGCGCTGTGTAGATGAAGGACATACGGTCGCTGTTCACACCTATTCCCATGTCATGAATGAAGTATATTCTTCTGTGGATGCTTTCCTGGATGACTTCTATAAGATGTACAAGGACATTGAAGAAGTGACCGGAAAGGAGCCCGCCAACTTCTTCCGTTTCCCCGGCGGCAGCAAAAACGGTTATAACCAGAAGGTTTATCAGGACATTATCAAGGAAATGACCCGTCGAGGCTTCATCTATTACGACTGGGACGGTGATTCCGGTGATGCATCCGGAGGAAATGTTCCCGGAGAAACCATCTATCAGAACTCCATGGATGCCATCCGCAAGGGCTGCAACATCATTCTGATGCACAATATTTTCGGCAAAAAAAGCACACTGGACCAGGTTGGCAGAATCATCGAAACCGCTCAGAAGGAAGGCTATGAATTCCGGGCGCTGGACGGTACGCTGGACCCCTCTCACTGGTATCTAATGACTACCGATGAATTTGTGGACGCTGCCATTGAAAGCCCTCTGATCCAGCTTTCCGACTGGAGAATGGAACTGGAAGCGAAGAAAAAGACTTCCGGTCAGTAATCAATTCCATACAAAAGCAAACCACCGCTTTCGTCAGTAATACTGATAGAAGCGGTGGTTTTTTGCTGTCATTTTTTCTCTCTGAGACCATAGGGCACTTCCGGAGCGGGGCCGGTGGATTGCCGTACAATCAGCTGTGCATGAAGCAGTAAGGTGCTGATCGGCGTTCCCTGCATCAGACTGGAAAGGGCATAATAGGCGCTTTTTCCAATCTGTGTGCGGTCCTGCCGGATAGTGGTCATCGGCGGCATGGTATAGGCGCAGATCGGCAGATCATCAAATCCGATAATACTGATATCCTCCGGCACTTGAATATGCAGTTCCTGTAAATGAAGCATCACGGTATGGGCCAGCAAATCATGGCTGCACACAATCGCCGTGACCCCCTGCTTCAACAGCCGGGGCAGATGCTTTTGCAGGCAGTCGGAAAACAGATAGGCATTACCGCCGAGAGAAGGATCATCCGGCAGTCCATATTTTCGCAAAGCGTGAAAGAAGGCGCTGTATCGCTGCTGATTGATATAAGAGCCCAGCGCACCGCTGAGATAGCCGATTTTCCGGTGGCCCTGCTCTTTCAGATAGGAAACCGCCAGATTCATTCCTTCGCTGTTATCTACCCCGATGTATGCAGTATTGGGATTGACTTTTACATAGTTATCCAGCAGTACCGCAGGAGTTTGGCTGCTGCGAAACTGATGCAGCCACTCATCGGACAGGGGCATTCCCAAAAACAGTCCCCCTACATAGTTGCGTCGGAGCATATATTCATCATAGGCATTGTGTTTTTGCAGATGATCCGTCAGCTTTTCGATGGCGACAATATATCCGGCCGGTTCTGCCATTTTTCGAAAGCCCACGATAATATCGTGACCGAAATCGTTGGGGCTCTCATACTCCATATTTTCGATGAAAATACACAGCTGTTTTGCGCCCCGTTTCCGGGTAGAACGGGAATATCCCAGCTCTACCGCCGTTTCCAAAACGGTTTTTCGCAATGTTTCGCTCACATCGGAAGCACCGTTCAACGCCTTGGAAACTGTACTTTTTGAGATTTCGAGCTTTTTAGCAATATCTTCAATCCGGGTCAAACCAGGAGACCCTCCCTTCTTTTTTGACACATTTCACCTTCTATTATAAGGAAATTGGCAAAAAAAGCAAATTCTATTTTCCGAAAAGACGTTTGTTTCGAAAAGTTTAGGACGCTTGTACCGGGTTTTGGTTGGTAGTTTTTACCTAATCCAGCAAAATACACTTGTACAACATGGACGAATTGGGGAAAAAGTCGAAAAAATATCTTGACTATAGAAAAAAATAGATGTATATTTTTACCAGCGAAACTTTACGAAACATTTTAGAGGAGGTCATCAAGTCATGGGAAAATGATGGGTAAAGTTTGCGTCCCTGCTGTGCGCCAGTGCCCTGCTTCTGACCGGTTTGACCGGCTGCGGCATTGCTTCCGGCGGTGAGGGACAGGAAAAAGTCCGCCTGATGGTTTGGTCACCGTCAGAGGATCAGTCAAAAGACAGCGGACAGTGGCTGCAAACCTGCTGTGAAAAATTTGCAGAGCTTCATCCGGAATGGGATATCACTTTCGTTTATGGTGTATCCGATGAAGCCAGCGCCGGCGTCGCAGTTGCACAGGATGCCGATGCCAGCGCCGATGTATTCATGTTCCCCAACGATGGTGTTCCCACCATGCGGGATGCCAACGCACTGGCCAAATTCGGCGGTAAATATGCCGAAGAACTGAAAGCCACCAACAGCCCGGAACTGCTGGACTCTCTGACCGTGGACGGGGATATTTACGGCGTACCTTTTACCACCAACACCTGGTATATGTTCTATGATAAGAGCGTATTCAGCGAGGAAGATGTCAAGAATCTGGACACGATGCTGGAAAAAGGCGTTGTTTCTTTCCCCCTCACCAACTCCTGGTATCTGCCTGCTTTCTATTTCGGAAACGGCTGCACCCTGTTCGGCGACGGCACTCAGGAAGAGCTAGGCGCAGATTTTGCCGGAGACAAGGGAACGGAAGTGACCGAGTATCTGCTGGATCTGGTCAAAAACCCCAACTTTAAAATCGATGCCGACGGTTCCGGCCTGGCCGGTATGCGCGACGGCAGCATCAACGCCATGTTTACCGGCTCCTGGGAAGCCAACGCCATTAAAGAAATCCTCGGCGATAATATGGGCGTGACCTCCCTCCCCACTTACACTCTGAACGGCGAAGAAAAGCAGATGTATGCTTACGCCGGTTCTAAAGCCGTTGGCGTAAACACCCACACCAACTATATGGTACAATCCATTGAACTGGCCATGTATCTGGGCTCCGCAGAAGCACAGCAGCTCCACTATGAGCTGCGCAACGTGATTCCCTGCAATACCGAGCTGCTGGAAGATCCGGAAATCGCCGCAGACCCGCTGGTACAGGCTCAGAACAACACCTTTAACTTTACTTCGATTCTTCAGCCCTTTGTCTCTCAGATGAACAACTGCTGGACACCGGTGGAAAACATGGGTAAGGCCATCCGGAACGGCGATGTGACCAAAGAAAATGCCGCCGAACAGACCCAGGCCATGGAAGACGCCATGAACAGCGACGGAATTTGACAAAACGAGGTGGTATTATGAAACGGAAAAAGACGGAAGGCGCTACCCCTTATACCTGTCTCAATGCGTTCCGTCTTGGCGGAACCGCAACCCGTGCCTCAGCGCTGGTCATGGGTCTTGGAAATCTCGTCCATAAACAGTATCTGAAAGGCGTTATTTTTCTTTTAACAGAAATCGCTTACATCTGGTTCATGATCCAGTCCGGTTTTTACAACCTGCAAATGCTGGTCACACTGGGCAGCGTGGAACAGGAAGAGGTCTGGAACGAGGAATTGCAGGTTTATCTGTACACCCAGGGCGATCAGTCTGTATTGCTGCTCCTCTATGGTGTGGCAACCATCTTACTCACGCTGATTATGTTCTGGATTTGGCGCGGCACTTTAAAAAGCGCCTATCGCGCCGAATGCTTTGCCAAAGAAGGCCGTCACGTCAACAATTTTATCGAAGATATCCGCAGTCTCTTTGATGAAAATATTTATCGGCTGCTGATGACGCCCTCTCTCTTCTTTATCACGGCTCTCACCATTCTGCCGCTGATCTTCATGATTTGCATGGCATTCACCAACTACAGCCGTATCGACAACCATCTGGTGCTGTTTGATTGGGTGGGCCTGGAAAACTTCGCCGCCCTGTTCGATTCCAACAGTGTGCTGGGCAGCACTTCTGGTCCGTTCTGATCTGGACGCTGGTCTGGGCAGTATTCGCAACTTTCACCAACTATTTCTTCGGTATGATTCTGGCCATCGTCATCAACCGCAAGGAAACCCATGCCAAGGGCTTCTGGCGTTTCTGCTTCGTGCTCTCCAGCGCGGTTCCCATGTTCGTTTCTCTGCTGATTATGCGCACCATGCTCCAGCCGGAAGGCGCTGTGAACGTGCTGCTGCGCAGCCTGGGCGTTATTGCTCCCGACGCCAGCCTCCCCTTCTTCACTGACCCCACCTGGGCAAGAGTCACCGTAATCGTTATCAACATCTGGGTAGGCGTTCCCTATACCCTGCTCCAGCTCACCGGTGTTTTGAAAAACATTCCCGCCGACATTTATGAAGCCGCCACCGTGGACGGCGCAGGTCCGGTGAAAACCTTTATCCACATCACCCTGCCCTATATGTTCTATGTCACCACCCCTTATCTGATTGCCGCTTTCACCGGAAATGTCAACAACTTCAACGTGATCTATCTGCTTTCCGGCGGCGACCCGGTCACCAACCTTTCCTCCACCGCAGGCAGCACCGACTTGCTGGTTACCTGGCTGTACAAACTGACGGTGGACAAACAGTACTATAACGTGGGCGCAGTAGTCGGTATTTTGACCTTTATTATCCTGTCCATCGGCGCACTGGTCACCTATCGTCACAGCAAGTCCTATAAAGAGGAAGGAGGATTCTAATCATGGCAAAGAAAAAGAGCGCAAAGGCGGCAAAGCTCCGCAACAACATTATTGTCCATACCGTTCTGGCCATTCTGGCAGCAATCTGGGTTTTCCCGGTGCTGTGGGTCGTGATGACCAGCTTCCGGGCGGAAAAAGGCTCTTATGTTTCCACCTTCTTCCCCCAGTCCTTTACCTTTGACAACTACATCCGGCTGTTTACCGATACTACGGTGCTCAACTTCCCCCAGATGTTCATGAACACCCTGATTATCGCCATCTGCTCCTGTATTCTCTCCAGCTTCTATGTGTTGTCCGCTTCCTATTGCCTGTCCCGCATTCACTTCCGGATGCGCAAGCCCTTCATGAACATGGCCATGGTGCTGGGACTGTTCCCGGGCTTTATGTCCATGATCGCCGTATACTTCATCCTGAAAGCAGTGGGTCTCAGCGAGGGCTCCATGATTCGTCTGGCCCTGATTCTCTGCTATTCCGGCAGCGCAGCGCTGAGCTTCCAGATTGCAAAGGGCTTCTTTGATACCACCCCCTATGCCATCGACGAAGCGGCCCTCATTGACGGCTGCACCCGCGGTCAGATTTTCACCAAAATCACTCTTCCCCTCAGCAAGCCCATTGTCATCTATACCGTTCTGACGGCTTTTATCGGCCCATGGGTGGACTTCATTTTTGCAAAAGTCATCTGCCGGGCCAACTCCGACCAGTACACCGTGGCCATTGGCCTGTGGAAGATGCTGGAAAAAGAATATATCGACAGCTGGTACACCTGTTTTGCGGCCGGCGCAGTATTGATCTCTATTCCCATTGCTCTGTTGTTCCTCAAACTGCAAAAGTACTATGTTGACGGCATGGCTGGCGCAGTGAAAGGATAACAGGAGAACGAAATGGAAAAGCTGCGGCAAAGATTCAACAGCAAAGAATTTGCCAGCCGATACCACTATGACGGCGCACTGGGAGCTTTCTGCAGTCCGGAAGGAACTTCCTTCCGGCTGTGGGCTCCCACCGCTCAGTCGGTGGAACTGCGGCTTTATCGAACCGGACACGGGGACAATGCCTTTTTTCGCATAAACCTTTCAAAAGAATCCAACGGCGTATGGTTCTGGTCTTCCCCTGAGAATCTGGATGGTGTATACTATGATTATGCGGTCACGGTGCAGGGAATTTTGCAGGAAACCGCTGACCCTTATGCCCGTGCCTGCGGCCTCAACGGCAGCAGGAGCATGGTCATTGATCTTGCCCGCACCAATCCGGAAGGCTGGCAAAAGGACGTGCCCCCACCGAAACAGCCGGAGGATATCATTTACGAAGTTCATGTCCGGGAATTTTCCTGGGCGGAAAGCGGTGGCTTTCCGGAAAAAGTCAGGGGAAAATACAAAGCCTTTTCCTGTACCGGCACAACACTTTACCATGACGGAGAACATGTCACCGGAATTGACTGGCTGAAACGGCTGGGCATCACCCATGTACAGCTGATGCCGGTCTATGATTTTGGCTCGGTAGACGAAGGAAATCCAGAAGGCAGCTTCAACTGGGGCTATGACCCAGTCAATTACAATGTGCCGGAAGGCTCCTATTCCACCGACCCGGCACACGGGGAAGTCCGGATTCGGGAGCTGAAAGAGCTGGTGCAGTCCCTGCATCAGAACGGCTTCCGAGTCATTATGGATGTGGTCTATAATCACACCTATCACCGGGATTCCTGGCTGGAACGGACGGTGCCCGGCTATTATTACCGGCAATATCCGGACGGAACGTTTTCTGACGGCTCCGGATGCGGCAACGACATTGCTTCTGAGCGCTCCATGTGTGCCAAGTATATTCTCGATTCCGTTCTGTACTGGGCGGAGGAATACCACATGGACGGTTTCCGGTTTGACCTGATGGGCCTTTTGGATACCCAGCTGATGGAATCTATCCGAAAAGCGCTGGACGACCGCTGGGGACGGGGAGAAAAGCTGGTTTACGGCGAACCCTGGTCTGCCGGAAAAACCGCTCTGGCTGCGGGATTCCAGCTTGCGGATAAAGAACATCTTCCCTTGTTGGATACCCAGATTGGCGCGTTCTGCGACGGTATCCGGGATACTGTCAAAGGCTCCGTCATGGACCCGGAGGACAAAGGATTTGCCAACGGCGGCGCCCATTTGGAAAAGGATATTCTTCACAGCATTTCCGGTTGGCGCGGAAAGCATCAAAAATTTTCCGCTGTTGCTCCGTCCCAAATCATCAATTATCTTTCCTGCCACGACGACCTGACGCTGTGGGACAAACTGGTCATCACGCTGGACCCGCAGAAGCAATATGACCGTTTTTCCCCTGACGTGCTCCGGGCTAACCGGCTGGCGGCGGCTGTCTGCTGTACCTGTCAGGGGCGGCTGTTCCTCCTTTCCGGAGAGGAATTCGGGCGCACCAAGCAGGGCAGCCCCAACACCTACCGGTCACCCATCACCCTCAACCGTCTGGACTGGGAGCGGGCATGGCAGAACCGGGAACTGGCGGACTATTACCGCGGGCTGTTTGCTCTTCGCAAAACGCTGCCTGCCCTGTGGGATAAATCGGAAACAGCCGGAAAACGGGTTTTGCAGAGCGAAATTCTGCGTCCCGGCTGTGTACAGGTGCTGCTGGACAACACCGGCGGCAATTACCGGCAGCTTTTGCTGGTATATAACGCATCGCAAACCCCACAGCCCCTCTCCCCGGGAGAAGGCTGGTTCCTGCTGGCAGACGGAGAAAACAGCTTCCTCTGGCAGGAGGAGCACCCGGTATCACAGCTGACGGTTTCGCCGGTCTCGGCCGTGATTCTGGGCAAAAAATAAACAAGGAAGCGGGGGTCTCTATGAAATTTCTTTATGGCAAGCAGGAGTTTTCCAGTATGGAGAGAAGCCGGGAAAGCGGCTGGCTGCTGACCAACGGTCTGGGCGGGTTTTCCTCCATGACCATTGCCGGGGAAGCCTCCCGGAACGACCATGCGGTGCTGATGGCCTGCACCAAAGCGCCCAACTATCGGGTGAATGTGGTACACCGGCTGCAGGAAAGCCTTTCTGCCGGGAAAGAAAGCACCTTCCTTTCCACCCAGCAGTTTGCAAAAGGGTCGCCGGAGGACGGTTGGAAACACCTTTCCTTTATGGAAATGGATGGCCTTCCCCGATGGGGCTTCGACTGGCAGGGGATGCGGGTGGAAAAACAGATGGCTATGGTTCACGGGGAAAACACCGTGGCCGTGCAGTACCGAATTTGTAATCAAACATCCCAGTCCTGTATCCTGCAGGTACGTCCGTGGATGCAGTTTGCGCCCAAAGGGGAAGACCTTGCGCCGGAGACGGAATTTCTGGTGCAGGGGGATACCGTGGAAGCGGCAGGGCTTCGGCTCCGTGTGGTGACTAATGGCCTGCTGGCCGAGGAACCTCTGCAAAAAGAAACCCTCTTTTATTCCTATGACATCTGCGACGGCCGGCGGTCTACTGGAGAAGCGGCTGCGGTACTTTCTATTGAGAAAGAAGTTCCCCCCGGACACACCGGCCTGTTGGAACTGGTGTTCTCTCTGGAAGAATCACCCCTGTGCTGTGAAAAAATCCTGTATCAGGCGCAGCAGCGCAGAAGAGCGCTGGTTACCCGGTGCGGCCTAAAGGGCCAACTGGCCTGCCAGCTGGCGGAAAGCGCAGACGCTTTTATTGCCCGACGGGATTCCACCGGCGGCAGCACCATTCTGGCCGGCTATCCCTTTTTTGCCGACTGGGGGCGGGATACCATGATCGCCCTGCCCGGCTGTACCCTTTCCACTGGTCGATTTGAGGAGGCCAAAAGCATCCTGCAAACCTTCATGGAACATGAGCGGGACGGTCTGATGCCCAACCTTTTCCCGGAAGGAGAGAGCGAACCCCTGTATAATACCGTGGACGCGGCGCTGCTATTTATCAACTGTGTGTATCTGTATCACTGGTATACCGGAGACAGCGATTTTGTCCGGCAAGCGTACCCCACTATTGAAAAGATCATGGAAAGCTATCAAAAAGGCACAGCATACCACATCCGGATGGAGGAAGATGGGCTAATTTCCGCCGGGGACGGGCTGGAACAGCTCACCTGGATGGATGTGTGTATCGACGGGCATCTTCCCACGCCGCGCCACGGCAAGCCGGTGGAGATCAACGCCTACTGGTATAACGCCGCCTGTGTGATGAATGCACTGGCCTCCCTGGCAGGCAGGGATGGTACACCGTACCGGGAACTTTCCCGCAAAGTCCGGGATTCCTTCCGGGAGAAATTCTGGTGGGAGGAAAAGCACTGCCTGCGGGATGTGCTTTCCGGCGGGCCCGATGAGGAACAGCTCCGCTGCAACCAGATCTGGGCGGTGTCCATGCCCTTTACCATGCTGGAACCCGAACAGGAGAAACAGGTGGTGGAGACAGTGGGAAAAGCTCTCTACACCCCGCTAGGCCTGCGCACACTGGACCCCAATGACCCGGATTTTCACCCCACTTACGGCGGGCCGCAGGAAGAACGGGATTTGGCCTACCATCAAGGGACGGTATGGCCCTTCCCGCTGGGAGCCTATTATCTGGCCTATTTGAAAGTACACAGCCATTCTGCCGAAGCAGCCCGTCAGGTAAAAAATCAGATGGAAGCCCTGCTTCCCGCGCTGCGGGAGGGCTGTGCCGGACAGTTACCGGAGATCTATGACGGCGAAACGCCTACCGTATCCCGAGGGTGCTTTGCCCAGGCGTGGAGCGTGGGCGAGCTGCTGCGGGCGGCGGAACAGCTGGAACGAAACGATATTTGCATTTGAGAGGAGACAACGATGATGGAACAGGCATTGCAGAAAATTCTCAAAGAGAAATTCAATAAAACACTGGAGACGGCGGACAGCCGGGAAATTTATATCGCCCTGCTGACCTTTACCCGGGATAAAATGGCGGATATGCCTCTAAACGAAGGAAAGCGCAAGCTGTATTATGTTTCCGCGGAATTCCTCATTGGCAAGCTGCTCTCCAACAACCTCATCAACCTGGGGCTGTTTGACGAAGCCCGAGAGCTGCTCCACCGCTACGGCCATGAGTTGACGGAGATCGAGGAAGCCGAAAACGAGCCTTCCTTGGGCAACGGCGGTTTGGGACGTCTGGCCGCCTGTTTCCTGGATTCCATTGCCAGCCTGAACCTGTGCGGCGACGGCGCGGGCCTCAATTATCACGACGGCCTGTTCTATCAGAAGCTGGAAAACAACCATCAGTGCGAGGTAAAGAATCCCTGGATCACCCCCGACAGCTGGCTCACCGATACCGGTGTCCATTTTACTGTGGAGTTTGCCGATTTTACCATGGATTCCGTCATGTATGACATCTGCGTGCCCGGCTACCGCGGACATCGCAATACCCTGCACCTGTTCGATTCCCCCAGCGTGGATGAATCCATTATTGAGGACGGCATCTCCTTTGATAAGACCGATATCCCCAAGAACCTGACGCTGTTCCTGTATCCCGACGACAGCGACGAGGCGGGCCGTCTGCTGCGGGTGTACCAGCAGTACTTCCTGGTGAGCAGCACCGCCCAGTTGATCTTGAAGGAGACCAAAGAGCGGGGCGGCGACCTTGCCCGTCTGCATGAGTATGTGGCGGTACAGATCAACGATACCCATCCCACCATGATTATCCCCGAGCTGATTCGTCTGCTGGTGAAGGAAGGCCTGACCATGGACGAGGCCGTGAAGGAAGTGAGCCTGACCTGCGCCTACACCAACCACACCATTCTGGCAGAAGCGCTGGAAAAGTGGCCTGCTGAATTCATTGAGAAGGTCGCTCCTCAGATTATGCCTATTATTAAGGAACTGGACAAGCGCGCCAAAAAGATTTCCGATGATCCCAGAGTGGCCATTATCGATGAAGACGATCGGGTGCATATGGCTCATATCGATATCCACTTTGGCTACAGCGTTAACGGCGTGGCTGCCCTGCACACCGAGATTCTGAAAGAGTCCGAGCTGCGGCCCTTCTATGACCTGTATCCCGAGAAGTTTAACAATAAGACCAACGGCATCACCTTCCGCCGCTGGCTGCTCCACTGCAACCCCTCTCTGGCGGCCTATGTGGAAAGCCTGATTGGTCCCGGCTTTAAAACTGACGCCATGGAGCTGGAAAAGCTGCTGCCCTTTGCCGAGGACGAAGCCGTATTGGAAAAACTGCTGGCCATTAAGCAGGAAAACAAGGAAGAGCTCGCCAAGTACCTGAAGGAGACCCAGAATATCGAGATCAACACCGATTCCGTCTTTGATATTCAGGTCAAGCGCCTTCACGAGTACAAGCGCCAGCAGATGAACGCCCTGTATGCGGTGTATAAATACCAGCAGATCAAAGCCGGACACCTGCCGCCCCGTCCCCTTACCATGATCTTTGGCGCAAAGGCGGCTCCTGCTTACACCATTGCCAAGGATATCATCCACTTTATCATGTGCCTGAGCCAGATCATCGACAACGACCCCGATGTGCGGGATTGGCTCAAGGTGGTTATGATCGAGAACTACAACGTGACCAAGGCCGCCAAGGTGATTCCCGCCTGCGATATCTCCGAGCAGATCAGCCTGGCCTCCAAGGAAGCCTCCGGTACCGGCAACATGAAGTTCATGCTCAACGGCGCTATCACGCTGGGCACTCAGGACGGCGCCAATGTGGAGATCGGCGAACTGGTGGGCGAGGACAATATCTACACCTTCGGCAAGAGCTCCGACGAGGTCATCAAGCTGTACGATACCAAGGGCTATTCTTCCGCCGCCATTTACGACTCCGACCCGGAGATCGCTGATTTGGTGGACTTCATTATCGACAAAAAGATGATCCGCATCGGCGACGTGTATTCCCTGTGCCGCCTGTATAAAGAGATTGTGGGCAAGGACTGGTTCATGACTCTGCTGGATCTCAAGGAATATATCGCAGTGAAGGAAGCAATGCTGGCGGATTATGAGAACCGGAAAGGCTGGGCGAAAAAATCCCTGGTGAATATCGCCAAGGCCGGGTTCTTCTCCTCTGACCGCACCATTCAGGAATACAACGATGACATCTGGCATCTGTAAGGAGGGCACTATGAAACGAACTGGCGTCCTGCTGGCTGTCTCCT
>ERZ791934.1587-NODE-1587-length-20175-cov-10.760288_pt1 | contig 20175 bp, 17 predicted proteins | sample MGYA00510125_ERZ791934 | MGnify/ENA primary metagenome ERZ791934 (study PRJEB30046, sample SAMN00993240) | human gut metagenome | study: EMG produced TPA metagenomics assembly of the A metagenome-wide association study of gut microbiota in type 2...
AGAGGAAGGCGGGGCAGACGGAAACTTCAGGCAGCACGGGGAAAACATGAACAGTAACCCTCTCCGGAGGGCGCCCGGAAGCGCCCTCATTCTTTTTACTGTCCTACAATTTCCTGATATCTCTGGTACTGTGCGGATTTAATATCAATAATATCCTGCATCCCCATGCTGTTGGCTGTTTCCACATATTTGTCAAAGTTATCCAGTGATTCCGTGCCGATAACAAAGGCTGTGAACATTTCATCCAGATAAGTGGAAAGATCAGGCCATATGCTGGTATAAACTTCGGATTCCTCTGCCGTTCCCAGCATTTCCGGGAAGGGATTCTCCATATTTCCATAGGCCTCTTTACATGCGGTTTCCACTTTGGTTCCTTCGAATATTTTCATGAAGGCTTCGCCGGAATCGTTGATAAAATAAGTAGGCCATGCACCGATACTTCTCAATGCGGAAAAAGCTGAGGTATAGGTTTCATTATTGGTTATCAAATCGGTGAACCGGATTTCCCCGGATTCATCATATTCGTAGGACATGCCCTCGATCCCATAGTTGTAAAGCATCAGGCCGTCCTGGCTTGCATATACGTAATCAATCCACTGGACTGCAGCTTCCGGGTTCTTGCAGGCGGAGGTAACACCATAATAATGCCAGGTGAGGCCTCTTTTAGTCATACGGGCCGTGCCGTTTTCATCCACCTGGATAACCGGCATGAATTCATAGTCACAGTCAGGGTTGCTTGTCCTTGCCAAATCATCGGAGGATGCCATGTTATCGGCAGGGTCATGGCAGACAATCCCCACCTTGTCCTCGGTTATATTCTGGGTGAGAAGAGTACCGTCCAGATCGTCGGATATCAGTCCTTCCGAATAGCATTTATTCAGGAATGCCAACATTTCTTTATATTGATCCTCTACGGCAGCATAATGTACTTTACCGCTGTCATCGGTATACCATAAGGAATTGGTATCGTAGCCGAAGCCTGTCATCAGGTAATACAGCTGTTTGATGCCGTTTTTGGTTGCCATGGGAATTTCATCATTGGGATTTCCGTTTCCGTTGGCATCCTGTTCCTTGAAGGCCACCAGCACATCGTAAAGCTCGTCTACTGTTTTCGGCATTTCCAGCCCCAGGTTATTCAGCCAGTCCTGTCTGATATAAAGGTAATCGGGAACATAATCGTTAATATCCCCCCACCAGCCTGCCAGAGCATAAATATTTCCGTCAGAAGAGGTACACATGGCTTCCAGCGCCGGATATTTTTCAAATAATGCCTTTATGTTAGGAGCATATTCTTCAATTAAATCATTCAGAGGAATCAGCACGCCATTGCTGGAATACGTATCCACACCCACATTAGAATCAAAGGGCGGTATTTCCACCATATCGGGCAGTCCCTCCATGGAGGCCAGTCTGGTCTGAAGGACGGTTTCCACATCGCTGCTGTACGTATCCCATTCAATATGAATACCGGTACGGTTTTCGATTTCCTTCTGGACTGCCGTTCCGTCATTATAGCTGACACCGGCACACCAGGTATCATTTCCCATATAGGTAAGTGTAACGGACCCCGGATCGCAGATGGGAAGCTTAAGCCCTCCTAAATCATATACGGTTCCTGTTGCATTGATTGCAGTATTATCGGCCGGATCTGATTGTTCCTGTGCTCCTCCTTCCTCCGATACGGCTTCTGTTTTGTTTTCCGCCGGAACGGAATCAGCCGTTGAAGACGTGTTTCCGGAAGAGCTTCCGCAGCCTGCCAGCATGGAACCGGCTAAAACTGCTGTAAGTAAGCATGACAGTAATTTCTTTTGCATAATGTAACTCCCTTTCCTGATTCGTTTTCCTATAAGCCCGGCCGGTCTTATATCGTGGTTGTGTTGCTGATTCAAGTATATGTTGTTTATGCACAATTATAAAGAAACAAAATCAGCTTTCTTATGCATTATTCATGCCCGGAAAGCTGATTTTGTATGAAATCATTGATTTTGTTTTTTACTTTTTAGGAATTGTTCAGAGTCCTGTCTTCACCTGTTTATCCTGCTATAAAAGCATCTCCATCTCTTTCTTAAATGCACTCTTCCGTGAATGCATCTGCCGGATCCTTTCTCTTGTCTCGCCACTGGGCCTCATTTTCTTTTGGGGCATGGCTTTATAAAGCTCCACTATCAATAAGCGCAAATCCCCTTCCGGATACCCTTTTATCACTTCTTTTATTTCCGATACCAGCATACTATTACCATTCCTCTTCGTCGTAAGACGGATACTGTTCGGGATTTGGCCCCTTAACCACAGTCGTTTCACTGCCATCCATGTGCCCGGGGATTATACGCTTAACCATTACATGGAAATGCCACGAATCACCAAAATCATATATGAATTCGAAGTTTAAACCTTCATATAAAGTAAGCTCCTCCAATACAACCTCGTCAGCCGTCAGTTCCATATCCCTACATTCCGGTGCATAATACTTTTGTCTCAGGGTCCCGGAACCAAATTGAAAATAATACAAATGATCACTGTCAAAGTCTACACTTTTTAATATCTCATAATGAAGATCTTCCAATGTATGCTGATCCCCGGTTTTTATTTCCCTTACCGCGGAACCAACCCTTATTTGAAACTCAATGGAATGCTCTCCCGGTTCTGCTGATTTCTCCAAAATACGTTGGAATTTTAAATCCGTATCTGTCATTTCCTCTGGTATTATTTCAAAAATTAAATCTGAAAGCGAGTCATCATCCGGGTAATTCCAGAAATCCTCGTCAATCTCATCCATCAGCGCTGTCAGACAGGCTCCTTCTTCCGTTTTGTAAATCGCATTCACCAGAAATTTATTTTCCGGATCTACAGGTTCTTCGTCCAGCCATTCAATAGTAATTAAGCGGAATAATGCACAGAGACGAAGCTGCGGAGAATAAAATTTCCCCCATATTTGAGGGTCTTTTACATAAGAATATGTAACAGGCTCATTAACTTTTGTTTTCCTGAGCTTTTCATAAAATTCGGAACTTACTGCGCTGAAAGAAAAATTTCTGAAAGCGTCCTCGTATCCCCCAAGCCATACCCACATCATAAGGGCATACTTTTCGATAGGATATAATTCATAAAAAGAAGGATATTTTTCGCCTTTTTCATAAATCAGCCCCACGCCCTTCTTTGATACCAGCCGCAGGATGTCCAAATATACGGAAAAAAATACAAAGAAATCAATTACTGTATAATATTCCTGTGTCCTTCCTGCCTTCTTATATCTCTCTTTTACGATATGGAAACGGCTGTTCAGTTCAAAACAATCTTTTTTTCCAAAATGGCCCGTCGCCTTCGAAATCATTACTTCGTTTGTTTCTATGTAATCCAGAAAAATCTGATATTCCTTTTCCAGTTCCTCTGCCGCATTCTGAAATTGATTCATCTCTCATCCTCTGCTCTTATCTGTTCCCCGTTCGGAACCCGTATATTTTCTTCAACCGCTCCCAGATCTCATAAGCTGCCGGACATACTTCCACCGCATCGAGCACACTGTACAGGCTCTCCAGTCTGTATGGCTGGTCCGTGTAGGGATATCTGCTGCAATTATCCGGTTTATTCTCTCCAAGCATGCATGTGCCATCCTCTTTCAGGAAGTCACAGGGCATATGTTTCGTCTGGTACTCCCACGGCATCGCACCACGTTCCAGAAAAAATTCAATAAACTGTTCCCTGGTAAGCTTTAACCACTCCGCATCCTTTTCCAAATCCGACTCCGGGATGGTGCCAGGGTACATTTTACAGCAATTTCTGCACTTACTGCAGTCATATCCGTCAAATATTTCTTTGTGCAGCTCCAGGAACTGCCTGTCCAGCGTTTCTTCATCTGCATGGTTTTTCAAGTAAGAACGAAAGCGAATATTTTCATTCTCCTTCCGTTTTGCCTGTCCGGCAACTTCTTCCGGTTTTATCATGACTGGCACCTATCCTTTCATGTTATCTTTGTATATTTTGATCCTAATGCTCTTATCATAATAAATCAACAATTATTAGCAAAAACCGATAAATATTTCGTTCCATCTAAAGCAAACGTCCCTGCGGACAGCAAGTTAATTACATACACAGATGCATATCTCCGGCCTGCCGTCCGCAGGGATTCAATAATCGGCGGAAACGCGGCAGGCCGCTCTACCAGCTGCGTACTCCTTTTATATGGATAAAACGGGCTTTTTCATATATATAAGAATCCAAAGGCCTCATATATACATCATACGTATGGGCTGCTACATAAATATGTCCCCGGCTCACGTGAACAATCACGGGACTGTGATAAAATCCACTGCCATCTCCCAACTGGACAATGTCCCCCGGCTCTGCTTCGGCTTCCTCGATCTCCGCTGCATACGGCCCGACAGACTGGTTTCCCACAAGAAAATTATAGAGGAATTCCACTCCCGTCCAGCTTGGCGTCCTGTCCCGGCCGCTGTTATAGTACCAGCCCTTTACGGGCGTGTAATTCATTACTCCGCTTCCCGCATAAATGCATTGTGATGCAAAATTAGTGCAGTCCCCTCCCATATTCTCAAAATCCAGATATCTGGGATTTCTGTCCAGCGCCCACTTCTTTGCATAAAGCAACGCATCATTCCGATGATAACCTGTTTCCTTCAGCATATTTTGCTGCCTGCCGTTTTTTTATTTAATATCTATATTATGGCAGGTTCCGGCAATGCGTTAATGAATAGGTAACCCTCTGTATAAAAGGATTGGAAACGGCAACTCCTTACCACTATAAAAAATACTTTCTCATCGGTTCAATTCCATCCGGATCCGTTCCAGATTTTCTTCTACAGGCCTTCCTCCGTCCAGGACTAACTGACGGCAGTCCAGCTGCTTCTGCCATTGATCATGCAGTGCCCTTGACCGCATATTCACATCACCGGTATCGTAAGCAGCAGCCCATTCAAGAAAATCCTGATGCTGTTTGTACATATCACCGCCGGGGAGGATCCGATCTCCGAACCGTTCCGACTCCCGCGTTTTTATACGGGCAATGCGGATGTCCACATCCGTTACCAGACGAACGGCAAGATCAAACATGGGGATGAGAGGATCTCCCCAGCCCGTAACAGAACCGGAAATAACCACTTTTTTGTGCTCTTTTATGTCCTCTTTCATCAGCCGGATCCGTTCTCCGCTTTCTCGCATTTGAGTAAAACGCGGATCTGTCGGAAGCCAGAGATAATCATCGGCATCCATAAAATAATAGCCTGATTCGCGGGAAAAGGCATAACCCAGGGTAGATGTGCCGGAACCGGAGCCTCCGTATATGTGGATTACATTTATCTCCATGGTTTTCCTCCTCTTGTGTTATGTGACAATTATATCAGATCCGCAGAACGGAATCATCCCCGGAATAAAAATACTGATAGAAAACAGGACACGCCAGGAGCTGAAAAACTTATGTTCATCAGCGCCCGGCGTAGAAATCACCGACTATATATCAGGAATATCTATCCTATACCCCTTGCTTTTTCCGGTACTCCATAAACAGCTTCCAGTCATCCCTTCCCATATAATGGGTGCCGGGACGGAGGTGAAAACCGACACGGCCTTCATGGAATACATCTCCCGCGGACGGAAGACGATCCGCCGCAAGCCCCTGCTGCTCCAGCATTTCATAGACAGGCGTCACTGCCTGACCAGTCAGGAATTCCGACAAAGGATCTGCCCATTCATCATCTACAGCCCCGGCTAAATACAGGTGTCTGGGCGCAGCAAGAGCCGCCGTAAAATGCTGGTCAAAGGGAAGTTCCGCCTCCCTGTTCTGCCACTTTTTAAAGTTGCCGCAGAACCAGTAAGGGAAATTCCGGCACAAATCCGCCACATTTTCCCCTTCTTTTCCCCGGAAAAGAGCGGCTCCTCCTGCTCCGGATTCACAAGCTATGACAAGGGAAAAACGATCGTCCATCGCTCCGCACAGCAGCGCCGCCTTCCCCAGACGGGAATGGCCCACTACCGCAACGCGCCCCGCATCAAGCGTTTCCTCCTGAACCAGATAATCCATGATACGGCTCAGTCCCCAGGCCCATACACCCAACTTCCCCCAGCTGTCATAGGCATTCCCCGGGAACAGGCTGCCGGGGCCGTTATGAAAACCGTCATTCTGATCCGGAGCAATATCCTGGTAACATACCCTGGCAACCGCAAAACCGCTATCCGTGATTTCTTCCACGATTTCCGCGGATGACAACGGGAAAAAGCTCAGGTACAGAAATACCGGCGGCTTTTCTATATTCTTGGGAACCGTCAGCTGGAAGGGATAGGAAACGTATCCCCTGCCGGAACGAATCCGTACATCCACAGTGCGCATACGGGCCTTTCCGCCGAAGGCATTCTCTTCTTCCGATACGATCTCCCATTCTGTTTCCCAGCCGGATTCCGGTATATATCCATAGCATTCTTTCTGAAGAATGTCCCGGATTTCCTTCCGGCGGGTTTCCCACAGCTGCGGGGTGTCCACGGGCGTGTTGTCTGAAAGACGCAGCAGTTCCGGAATATGGCGTTTTTCAAGTTCTTTTGTTATTGCTTCTTTTCCCATAACAGACCTCCTTTATATGTCTTCTTATTTATCTGACCCATTGTATTTCAGCTTTATATATTCCGCCACATCATCGATTTCCGGGAATAGAGACGCTTTATTTACGGAAAACTGATCCAGCTCATGCAGGAGATTTTCCTTATTTCCGACGATGAAAATCAGCTTTTTGCCTGATTCATTCCGATATCGGAGGCCGCGGAGGCTGTTTCCTTCCCCGTTTCCATCTCCCAGGCCGCACAGGATGAAGGATCCGTCCTGCTTGATGATTCTGCGGTTATTCCGCAGCGGCATAATAAAAACATGGCTGAGAAGATCCTTCTTTTTGATACGGGGCTCGAAACCGGGATTCTTTGATTTCACCTCTCCCGCCAGCTTCGCGGCAAGGCTTATGTATTCCGGGTCTTCCTCTTCAGGAATTCCATTGATACATGACTCATACAGTTTTGTCCGGAAAGAAGCGTCAAAAACCGGAAGGGCAGCCAGAATAGCAGCCGTATCGCTTTTGGCATATTTCATGGCGGCAATCTGTGTCTGCAGGACGATGACCTCCCCCACATCCTCGGGATTGCTGCAGCAGGCGAAATACAGGGCTACCAGGGGATTTTCCGTGATATCAAGCAGTCTGGTAGGCAGACCGTAATGCTGCATTTCCACCAGATAGTCCAGATGGGACTGGCACTGTGCAAAATCTGAGGCACAGCGTATGATCAGCTCCTGGTACATCCTGTTTTCATTCTCCTGCCAGCCGGGGCTTCTCTTGATACTGGGGAGCAGGGCATAGGAAAGCCTGGAATGGCCGCGGAAGTACAGGACACGGCCAGTATCCTGCTGTTTCATGAAGGAGATGTCTTTTACGTAGCCGCTTACTGAATCGATTAATTCGAGTTCACAGCGCTCTGCATCGTAGATGATGTTGTTCCTTTCATGAAGGTTCATTTGCTTCGGGGCGGATTCTTCATTGATGCCATTATATTTTTCTATCCATTCAGGAGCAAAACAGTTCAAAATGGCTATGAGGTATTCTTTCTTTTTTTCCCGCTTGGGGGTGTTGGTGCTGGTGTAGGGGAGGAAGATCCAGTATACCAGGGCCTCTTCTTCGAGAGGAGACAGATTTCTGTCCTGGTTTCCGGCTATGGCTTCCAGATACTCCAGCGTGATTTCTATGTTTTCTGAAGTCATGCAGCTTTTGGCATAGAGCTTATACAGGTTGGAACCCTGGCTGTTCAGGCGGGAGTAGTAGCTGCCTTTTCCCAGGGCCTTCAGTACGTAGCTGCAGTCCACACAGCCTTCTTCCAAAAGCTTTTTTCCGAATATGTGGTAGAATGCACGGGAAAGATAGGGGGATGTGCGAGCGTAGATGGTTAACTGGCGGGCATCGGAATGCAGAGATTCTTTATATTTTTCCATGGTGGGGTGCCTCTTTGGTGTGGGGTGAATGGGGTATAGGGATAGAACCGTATGGAATTACTTTTAAGGGGATATGACCTCGATTATTTGAAGCAGCTTTTTTCTCGGGCTGATAATTTTCCAACAGCTTTTTTTAGTCTTGCAGGAATGGGAATTTAGCCTGTAAAAAGGCTTTATATTCCGGCCTCTGTGTATGAGCATACTGCTCTTTGATTGTTTTTTCTATCCATTGCAGTTTTGATACTGAATTGTCTTCATATTTTTGGATAATTATTTTATGATCTCTGGCGGCGGTTAGTATTGCCTCGTATGCATCAGGGATGTATTCACAGGAAACTGGGGGCATACTATATTCGGAAGTATAAGCATATGGTATGTCCTGCTGCTTTTTTATATCTGGGGATGGGGCTATGGTATAAATATAGCCGGATATGCCTTTGTAGGTTTCTTCTGCTGCGTTGGGATAGTATTCTTCAAGGCGCAGGATACCCTCCTCGGTAAACCCGTAGCTGGCCCACTTGTGATAGGGGCCTTCGGGGAATTTCCCGGAACGTTTGCCATAGAGTTCTATGGCGTTTGATAGGTATGGGAGGGTGTTTTCCCGTTTTGCGGAGAGGTATAGCAGCGGGGAGCCGTGGTTGGAGGTGTGTGGGGTTAATATGTGGAGATCTTTTATGGGAGATGCATGGTAGTACATGGGGTGGCCTCCGTTATGTATGATAGGGAATGCTTCGTATTATGCTCCAGGGACTTCACAGCTATTTGAATAAATGTTATTGCATATAATAAAGAAATAATATTTATCTTTATCAGGGGTACATATTCTCCATACTTTAGAAATTTAATAAAATTATTTCTTTTCTTCCATTGTACGCTTTTCCAACATGTTTTCAATAACTTCCAAATAATCTTCATACATAAGAGCCACTTTTGCATCATAGACAAACTTCACAATAATATAACCAGCAATCCAAACGAGTCCTGCTATACAACAAAAGTTTGTAACTGAATCGGTATCCGGATAAATTCGTTCAAATAAAATGGTGAATAAAATAATTACAAAAGGTACCATCACACCCCCATATTCACCATTTATTTTTTTAAACGCTCTTACTTTATATCTTAAAAATCTTTTGAAATCCTCTAAGCTTTTCGTAGTTATACCACAGTATTTCTGTTTGATATACCCTGCCCACTCTTCATAGGTTCTATATTTATTTTCACCTATAACTGCAAGTTTTTTCTTTCTTAATTTTCTCCCACAGGCATAAAGATAAATAAAATATTCTTTATCCTCATTAAAATCAAATGCATATTCAATTTTTTTCTTTTTCAAGCTTATGCCCCTCTTCGTACCTCCGACGATAATAATTCATCGTTCTATAGTCTATTATATCCTTCATATGGTCCACAAAAGCCGGCTCGTCTATCACGTCCTTCAAATCATCCCTCAGCGCCAGCATAAAGCCTTCCTTATTAACAAAAAAGCCACTCTTGGAGCCCTCCAGATAATAAATCGGATTTTTCCTCGCTTCACTGAGATATCTCTCTCTTTTCCAGTTTCTGAAACCCTTTGTTCCTTTATCCCGATCCATATCCCTCCAATTTCCGTCTTTTTCATAAAAAGACCTGTAGTTGAGATATACATCCTCTTCCGTAATTCCCATTTTAACCTGACCGTCATTGAAAAATGCCAACAGTATGGGCATCTTATAAGATTTGGACATTGAAGTTGTTTCCAATTCATGCAGAAATTCTTTTCCCGGTCCCTGGAAAAGCTTCCATTCTTTATCTGTCAGTTGGTCTAAATCACCTAAAAAATCAAGATAATGATTAAATGGATTCTCATTTGAGTTTTTCATACATAATTGATATATTTCCTCATCCATATAAGTAAAAAGATCCATACGCGCAGGAACCTTTCCTCCAAGCAATTCCTTAATACGAAAATACTCCCCTTGAATACGCTCCCTGCGTGTTTCTTTTCTGTTTGCCATTTCTTTAAAGAGGTCAATGAGCCTCATATCAAAATCAACAACGCAGTCCAGAGGAAAATCAAAGTCTTTTTGTTCCTTTTTCTCCGCAGCTTCCCTGGAATATGGTTCTCCGCTAAGAAGAAAAGGAGCATTTCCCGCCTTCTCATAATTCCCAATAAAATCAAGAACCGTCAGATACTCTTTACCAGCCGCTTTCCGCAGTCCCCTGCCCAACTGCTGAAGAAAAACCACAGGTGATTCCGTAGGGCGGAGAAACATAACCATATCCAGGGAAGGAATATCCACACCTTCGTTAAACATATCCACTGAAAAAATAACACTAATTTCTCCTTTTTCCAGCTTCTCTATTGCAGCGGTTCTATCCTCTGAAAAGTTCCCGTCCGAATCACTGTATACCGCACAGGCCGGTATATTCCTGGCACAAAATTCCTCTGCCATTTTTTCTGCATGCGCCCTGGAACAGCAAAAACCCAGCGCACGCCGTGAACCATATTTTTTATAATTCTTATAAATCAGATCACATCTTTCTTTAACAATCAGCTTAATATCCAAATCCTTCTGCAGGTATTTTCCCCTGACAACAGGAAGCCCGGAATAATCCACTCCATCATAGATTCCATAATAACGAAACGGCACCAGCATCCCTTTATTAATAGCATCCTTCAAGGTGATTTTAAAAGGGACATTGTAATCACATATCTCATAAATATTCCGTCCGTCCATTCTGTCCGGGGTCGCTGTAAGTCCTAATAGAAACTGATACTTAAAATAACTGATTATTTTCATATAGCTGTCATTTACCGCATGATGAAACTCATCAACCACGATATAATCAAAATAATCCTGTGGGAAAAATTTTTCATTCAAGTATTCTTTTTTTCCAAGACTGCTTACCGATGCGAAGATAATCGGCCTATCCGTATCTTTCCGAGCCTTATTAAAAAATCCCTGTTCATCCTGAGGCCGGATCCTTCTGAAGCTCTCAGCTGCCTGTTTCAAAATTTCTTCTCTATGGGCTACAAACAATACTTTATTAAATCCAACCGAATCAAATGCCGCAAGATAGGTTTTACCGATACCTGTCGCCGCATGAATCAAAGCTTTTTGGTCACCTTCCTCACGGCTTTTCTTTAACGCATACAGCGCATCTATCTGAGCATCCCGGGGAAATACAGGCATCAGTTGTGTCTGATCCTCCGATATATTATTCTGATACCGTTCCATATCTTTCTGCAAGGCCGGACGCTTCCAGCTCCTTGCATACTCTTTCAATACTTCATCCGTCACCTCAACGGAGCGGCGGCAAAAAAGGTCCTCAAACTCCTGATAAAACCTGTTATAATTTTCTTCATCCTTCTTTCTGGTGAATCGATAGTTCCATTCAATGCCTCTCGTAAGAGCACTTCGGGATATATTGGATGAACCCACATAAATCTCACTGTCATCCTCATAATGGAATATGTATGCTTTCGGATGAAAAGAACGGTTCTTTTCCCGATAGAGATGAATGCAGATTCTGTCATCAAGCTCGTATTTAAGAAGGGTAAGGGCGCTTGGCTGTGTAATTCCCAGGTAATTTCCTGTCAGGAGACGTATTTTTACACCTCTGTCCAGCGCCGATTTCAGAGCAGGCAGCAAAAGCCGAACTCCTGATTCCATCAGAAAAGATACGATGATATCAATGCTTTCAGCACTGTTTATGCTCATTTCCAGATAGGTCAGCAGATGGTTGCCCGGGATGTCACCGCCCATACTGGCACCACACGCCGAACCTTCTATCCATGTATTATCCTTAGACGCGTTTAGTAAATACAGCTTTTCTTTATTAGAATTATATTCATCCATTTTTCTTCATCTCTTCCCGGGCGTATATCTGTACTAATCCATTTTTCCTTCAGTTCAAATACATTTGTTTCCTGTAATATTTTCTGGAGTTTGCCTTCTGTCAGGTCAATAAAATACCTGCCATTTCTCATTCCTTCAAAATCTCCATATTTAAAGGATGCATACAGGATACCTTCTTTTTTTAATGCACAGGCAAGCTTTTTCAGGATATCTTTCAGTTCATAATAGGTAGAATGGAGAATTGAGGAGCATGCCCAGATGCCATCATATTCTTCTGCGGCATTCAGTTCCCGGAAAAGCATTTGTTTTACAGGGACTCCTGTGTATTCAGAAGCGATTCGGCATAATTCTTCGGAACCATCGATGGCATCTGTATGATAACCGTGATCCAGGAAATATTTCGTATCTCTTCCTGAACCGCAGCCGAAATCCAGGATGTGTGCCTGTGGAGGTAAGAAGGAGAGGAATTTGTTTTGTATGGGAGCAAAATCCAGGGACTGCGTAGAGCTGCTGAACTGGGGGGCGTTCTGGTTGTAGTAGTTCAGGGTTTGGGAAGCATATTTATCATTCATTTTTTCGATACCTTTCCATAATTAAGAGAACTACCCGGTTAAATTGCAATATCTTTTTTACGCTACAAATAAGAATTTCATAGCAATTTATGAATTCACCTCTCAAGATATTTTTTTAACTGCTTTAATTGCTTTTCTGTCATTTTTTCAGCATAATGCATTCCGTTATACGTCGGATGCAAAACTGGATACTGATCTTTTGTTTTTAGTATATAATTATTTGTAATCAGCCATGTAATCATCGCATATAACTCTTCTTTTGAAAAAGAGCTTAATTTGCCAAACTGAGAGATCATGTTTAATTTTGCATCCAGCATTCTCTTTGTAATCTCGCCGTGTAGTACATCAACAAGCATGGTAGTTCCATAATAACGGATATTACTAACATTCTGTAAGGCCGAAAGAATAGTATATACCGTTTCATTCAAATCCCATCCTCTGTACTCTATAGCGGACAAGTTTCCTTTTTTTATTACTATATTATCTGACGCTACAGTATCCGGTTTTTTCTTGTTATTCTGATAATAAGCCGTCTTGATTTTGATATTTTCCTTCTTTTCCTTAACTGGTTCATTCAGATCCGGTTCATATCCCATCATATCATAATACTGTTTTTTGCTAATCACATTGTTGCAGCCTGTCCCATCCTTTTTATAGTTTGTACATCCTAAGAAATAATCCTTGTCCTTAGCTTTTTTTACAATCAGATAGCCATCTCGACAACAATCACATTTCATAATTGAGAATTTACCTGCTGCATATTCATTAGTCATGAATCCACATATTTCTGGCTCATTTGTGCAGATAAATAGCCGCAAACCATATGAATTTTTGTATCTTAGCTGTAAAGGATAGCCACAAAGCGGACAATATTTTCGCCCTATTGTTTTGGGTTCTTCTTCATTCCATTTACCATGAAGTACAATATTTTTATAATCCTTCTTCAATTCCAACAAAAATTCTGATGGATTCTGCTCCGGTGCAATAAAATAAACACGATTTTTTGTTCTGGTCATTGCAACATAGAAAAGGCGGCGTTCCTCCGCGTAATCAATGGAACGGTCACCCTTTATTACAAATGACAAAACCGGATCATCCTCGATTTTCGATGGGAACCCATAGGTTTCATTTCTACCGTTTACAATAATTACTTCATCATATCCCAATCCCTTCGAAGAATGTGCTGTCATAAATGTGATATTCAATTCCGGATATTTAACACTTTTTATCTTACTTCCCCGATTGATATATTCAAATAATCCTGACTTTTCCAAATGATCCCCATCAAAGCCAAAACGTCCAAGCAGTAAAATTGACTCTGATTTCCTGCCCTCATTCTTACCATAGCTGATTATTTGCTCCAAGGCAGTCTCAACCGCATGTGCAATAGCATAATTAACACCACTCCTACGATTTCCATCCTTACCTTTATATGTACTGTCATATGTATAAATAATAACAGGCTCATTAATCTGCTTTGGAGATTCTAATCTTTTGGTTATCTGTTCTGTATTTTTTTGTATAAAGTTACCCGCTATATCAATGACTTCCTGCGAATTACGATACGTCTTTACAATTTTTAAGAGCTTGGCATACCCCATCTTCTCTTCAAACTTTGTAAATAATGTTATATCTGACCCACTAAAAGCATATATTGATTGCCAGTCGTCTCCCACCGCAATAATTTTCGCATCGGTCACTTCTGCCAAAGCCTTTGTTAAATCAAACCGCTGCCTCGATATATCCTGATATTCATCTACAATAACATATTTAAAAGCCAGCTTTTGCTTCATTTCTTTCACTTCACGAAGGATTCTGGCCGATTCATTTATCATATCCTCGAAATCTACTGCTTTTTTCTCCCTAAGATACCTCTCATACTCTAAAAAACAATCATTACATATATCGAGAAACAATCTTGTTCTGACATTCTGTGTCGAATGATACATCCGGTTAAAATTATCAACCGTATACCCATTTACCTTGAAATTAGATATAAATCTGCAAATTAAATTAATCAGTTTGCGTACATAACGATTTTCTTCCCCTGCCACAAGCATTTCCATTACTTCTTTATTTGGACGGGGCTTTATTTCAAATCCATTTTCCTCTAACTGTTCACGCAAATGATGTAATAACGGCTTTCCATCATTATATCTGGAAAAAGTATAAATTAAAATTGTTCCGTGCTGACGGTGTAATAATACTTTTTCGTTAACCGCTTTCTTATAAGCTTCTACCTCTTTTTCACTAAATCTGTCATTATCACCACTTTCTGTTATTCCAAAATGTTCAATGTAAGCAACTTTTCCATTCTGTTTGATTAGGAAATCCGGGGTATATGGTTTTCTGGCATATAGGATATGATACTGATAAACCGGTTCGTATTCATAATCGATATTATTTAGATACAAAAAGTTAGCAATCTCCACCTCCTGATGAGAGCGTAGAACTTCATTTAAAATTGTAACGGATTTCTTTGTTTTTCTATCTATTACCTCACGTTTAAAATCTTCTAAATCACTACGCATTGTAGAAAAATTAGACTTTGCAATCTGGTTAAAGAAAGCATTCAGATCATCGCCTTCGTATGGAGCATCAAAATAAGATGCAAAGAACATAATCAATTTATTGACTATACTTTCATTCTGCATAATAGATCCTCTGAAATAGTCCCGGATCACAAAATACAAATTTGAATTGTCCACAATATTCAATTTCTCATCAGGTTCATTTTTATGAATAATCGCATTACCTGTTGAATGAAACGTAGCGATGGGACACTCTATCTGGAGCTCCTCATTAATCTTTTCTTTAAGTTCATTAACTGCCTTATTCGTAAATGAGACTACTAATATTTGAGACGGATCCACATGATTCCTCTCTACAAGATATTTTACCTTTGCCGCAACCGTCGTTGTTTTTCCAGCCCCTGCACCAGCTATAACCAGGCAATAATCTTCATCGGTTAATATCACTCTCCGTTGATCTTCATCTAATATTATTTGAGGATCTACCGATTTAAGAATATTATCTAGATATTCTTTTTCTTCTACCATCGCCTTTTTGATAAAGTTATCGTTATGCTGATCTATATATTGGTCAAAAAATAATATTTTCTTTTCTGCTTGTTCCATATATGCTTCCTGTATGCCATTTTTTTGACAAAACGGAATCAGCATATCACTATTTTTTAAAACTGTAAAAAAATCTATTACTTCCTGATACTTTTCAATCCTGTCACGATATTCGCTTTTGGCTATATACTTATCTGCTTGTAAAAGGCTGTCCATATATTCTATTAGTTCGAATAACTGTAATACATATTTATTTTTCTCAGCTGGTGTTTCATCTGTATTGGATGTATTTTTCTTTCTGAATAGGTCACGAATAAAGCCCATGTGGTTACTCCTTCTTCAGGTATATTTTCTAATGGGAATTTTGCCACGATATTTGAGGACCATCAGATATACTTTCTCATTCGTTTCCTTTATTTTACCATTTTTTAGGGGGATTTCAACTAAATGTCGGAGATATAATAATCAAGATAATACAATTCTTTTGCTCTGTAGTATAGCTTTTGCTAATTCATTGACTTTTTGCTAAAAAGTAAGGGGGGTGCCCCGTGGTACCACTTTCTAATAGTCCCGAAGCAAAACCCTCTCTGAATATTTACTCCACATTGTTTCTGTGGAAACTTATTCATCTTTGGTTAAAAAAACAACTCCATTTTCCCTAAACAATCCCACACCCCCTCATAGACTCAAGTTTTCCGCGCGAGAAGCATAACGGTTTCAACGTGCGGTGAAAGGTGGCTTTTATACTATATGGCGAAAGGAACTCTTCTTATAACGTGGTGAATGAATTTTTCAGTTATTTCCACTTAATCACCCCTTTTTGATAAAAATCATCCCACTCTATACAGTTTTACCCCGCCAATATCTTTTAACAGTCAATTATCCTATCCATCAATTTCTTCCAACCTCCAGGCAATTTATTCTGGCCCCGGCAATAGCTTTTTTATTTTCTCCGGCAATTCATTACTGATTTTATAAGTCACCACTCCCATAGGTACTGTTGCACTCTTTAATGCATATTCTACAACTGTCCTATTTTTACTACGACATATAATGATGCCGATAGATGAGTTTTCCTCTAATAGCTTTCCTGTTCATCCAATGCTGTCAAATAGAACTGCAACTGTCCTACATCAGCAGGATCAAACTTACCTATTTTCAATTCAATCGCAACCATGCTTCTAAGTTTCCGATGGTATAGCAACAAGTCTATAAAAACTCATCGCCATTTACTGTGATTTTGTATTGATTCCCTATAAAAGCAAACATTCTACCCATTTCGGATAAAGACATTTGAATGTGATGAATGAGTGCCTGTTCCAATTCACACTTGCTATGCTCTGGCGCCAATTCCATAAAATCAAACATATACTCATCCTTAATGGCCAACTCTGCCTGTCGTTTATACTCTTCTGGAAGTTGCGTCTCGAAATTGGTCTGATTTAAAAATTTTTCAAATGCCTTTATTGAAATATTATGTATTAAAACATCTTTCGACCAACCATACTTATTAGTCATCTTCAAATAAAATTCTCTTTCCTGTCTATCCTTGCATTTTTATAAAGTCAAATATATTTTTGTCCAATTTATTTCTGCCACTATTGGTAGCACATTTCCATGTTCTTCAAATATCGATTTACCCCAACCCTATCGTTTTTGTCTCTCACAAATTTAATTACCAATATCCCAATACAACTGAATCACATTTTTATTTACTAACTTCAGCGATTCATATTGTTCATTCTGTATTTTTTGTACAATACTGTTTACAAAATCTTTATATTCCAGCGTATGGATTATGTCATTCATAACGTCCCTTTATAATTCTGCCACCATTGGTGGCAGAATTTAAACTATCTACTCATCCCACATTTCTCGATAAAGCAGAATATAGTCATGCACTAATCCTGGATGCTTTAAATATAGACCTCTGCATACCCGTTTAAACAGCAATAACATTTCATTAAATTGGCAAAAATCTAATATTCCATCCAAAATACAAGTAATTTCCTGCTCGTCTGTAATTTTATCATCTAAAATATTATTGACTATATTTGTATATTGCAAAACTGCCATATTAGATAGATTCTTTAATTACTCTGCCATCTTCATAATTTCTTTATCCATTCATACTGTTATTTCTTTACTTGCATTAAATCTATCATTATATATATCTTTGTTCATTTGCTTCATAATTACTCATTGCTTGTAACAAGTCGAATAACGCAATATTACAAATTATCACTATCCAGCGTTATTCTCATTCCCCAGACAGAAGCTTATCCGTTCTTATTCCTTAAAAAAACACCCCCACTTTCTACAAATATTCCCACAAGCCGCCTAGAATCAGGGTTTTCGCATCAAAACAACACGTTCACAACATGCCCTGTACGATTATTAATAATAGCTGTGAAGCTGGTAGTCCCCTCCCTGTATTCAACTGCACCATCGTTTTCAACTGCCAAATGGTCAGTTCGTTTAGTAGTTTCAAGCGTTCGCTCTGAGGCTTTCCCTATTTAATCAGGCTGGTGTTATAACTTTCCATATTGGACAAGACCAGCAACTGATTCAGCATGGCTTCGTCACGCATATTACCAGTTTTGCCAGGGTTCTGCTCCCACCACTCCTTTGCATTAATGCATAGCGCGCAACAATTAATACGTCCGCTTCGCTGACATAGTTGATAGATATATGGTAAGGTGTCATCTGGGGTGGTTAATTTTCTTTGATTGCATCCGTGTGAATTCTAAAGTTCAATTTCGAAATTTTACGATTGAAATTCCAATTGAAAGAAAGACAGCTACTTTCATTACTTTTTATTATTTTGTAATCTTTAATGATATACAGCTTAAATTCTGCAGATATACAATATGTAAACTCAAATGCTATATCAGAATGCGCAAATGTACCACCATATCGTCCTGATTTTGATACAATTCCTATACATTCAAAATATTTCTTTACTCAGCTTTTTTCCAATTCCTTATAAATAGAATGCTATCCTTAGAAAGGCTTAACACCTTATATTTTTCTATGATATCAGCGGCCGTTTTGCTATATGAATTAAGTTTATCTATTGCTATAAAAATTTGCTTATTACTTTTGCTATACAGATCAATTATATTTTCCAAAGCTATGTTTTCAATGTTTTTTAGCAATGGAAGGTCGTGTGCTACTGCGGGTAAACAAGTTAAGTCTAATAATGCCAAATCAAATGATATAAGATTAGCAAATGCTGTACCTGTACCGGTATCTCCATAAGTATTGAATGTATACTTGTTACCATGAATGTTTAATGTCGGTGGTCTTCTGCCATCTGTATATATTTTCTTATTCAATTCATACATCTTTACATTTATTTGATTACATATTTCATCTAAAGCTTTTTCTCTTAGAATATCTAAATCAACTGTCGCAGATGCTATATTTTCTTCAATACTTTTTTTCTTTATATAATAGCCATTTTCATCATTTAATTGTTTAATTTCTGCAACTAATTCTACTACTTTATCTACTGCAAATTTAGGAGCATTTTTTATAGAGAGTTTTTTTTCTATTTCTTTATCAATTAAAAGTATTTGTTTTTCTATTTTATCTATTTCGATCTTTAAATCTTTTTCAGCAACCTGAAGCTCACCTTTTAGTATTTGAGTTATTGTTTTATGAAACCCCTCAACTTCTTGAACTCGTTCAATATTAAAATTCGGAAAATAATGTACAAATTGATTCAATTCTGTTTGTATATTAATATTTCTATTTTTAAGGTTTGTCTGAGTTCTAATCAGTCTACTTTCTAACCCATTTTTTTTCGTAATTAGATCACTTTTTTCTCTTCTAAGCTTTAGTATTTCCTTGGATACGAGTGCCTCAATATCTGTAGAAGCTGCTACAATATCCTTTTTGAGTAACTCTAACTGTTGGTTGAGTTCAATAATTTTCTTTTCATTTTTTCCAAATAACGTTTTTGTAACTACATGAGGTATTAAATCCTTTTTTGCAGCATCTACTAACGTGGTTTTCTCACTATTTAATGTTTCTATTTGCACTTCAAAAGCCTTTAATGCCTTGTATTTATCAAATAATTTTAGTAATGCCGAAATTGATAAGGGTGGCTTTTCTTTTTCAAAATATTGTATCGGTTTTCTTTCATTAAGATTTTCTTTACCATATATTCTAAAATATCTACCTACAATATTTCTAAATGATAAATCTTCAAGCTGGCACATATATTGTTCTTGCAGCCATGCTGTAAATTTTTCAGTTTTATCTGTATCAATAATTTCAAACTTTTCGTTACATTTAGAAACAAATTTATATTTATTAGTATTTCTAATAAAAAAATACTCTTTGTCTAAAAATTCAAAAACAAACCTAAATTCGTGATGTCCAAGCTGATCAACCGTATCATGGTTTTTCTTTATATAGTCTTCTCCACCAAATACAAAATCAATAATCATTAACATAGTAGATTTTCCGATGGAGTTTGAAGCAATATTATCACCTACTATTGCATTTAAACCATTATGAAACTTAACTTCTTTTTGTAAAAATTTATCACAGTAAATTTTTTTCAACATATTCTATCACCCGCATTTCTTCATTGTAATTTATTTTTTCAAGGGTAAAAAGCACATCTAAAGTTAATATGTATTATTATAAATTTTATATCTAATTTTCGATTATCCGCATAAACACTATACTTTCAAGTA
>ERZ791934.1588-NODE-1588-length-20175-cov-3.666203_pt1 | contig 20175 bp, 16 predicted proteins | sample MGYA00510125_ERZ791934 | MGnify/ENA primary metagenome ERZ791934 (study PRJEB30046, sample SAMN00993240) | human gut metagenome | study: EMG produced TPA metagenomics assembly of the A metagenome-wide association study of gut microbiota in type 2...
CAACGACGATTTCGCACAGTACGTTTTCAATTTCTGGCAGTATCTGGACTATCGTGCTTCCTGGCACGGTGTTGTCACCAACCCCACCCCTGACTCTCTGTTTGACCCGGAAGCCGGCTGGTGGGAGCGTGCCTATGAATTCGGCATCCTGAATATTCCCAACCCGGCCTATACCAATGCCGCTCATAAGAACGGCGTGCAGTCTCTGGGCTGTATCTTCTTCCCCCGTCAGGAACACACCGACGACCTGATCTTCCGGGATGAAACCGGCCGTTTCCCCGCCGCGGACAAGCTGGTTGAAATCGCCAAATGGTACGGCTTTGACGGTTACTTCATCAACGCAGAAGAAACCCTTCCCGCCGACTTTATGCCGGAATATGAGGAATTCTGCCGCCAGATGACCGAACAGGGCATCTACATTCAGGTTTATGCTTCCAATCTGTATGGCCAGAACAACCAGAGCTCCTGGGGCAGCATCAACTATTACAATAAAGATGCCTCCGGTTTCAGCAACTGGATTAAGGGCACCGACGACGACACCATCGCCGCCAACTCCCTGTACATGAACCCCGGTCCCAGCACCGACATGGTAGACGGCTCCGTCAATATCATGAACTCCCTGGGCCTAGATGCACGGAAAACTGTTTTCCAGACTCTGGAAGCCGGTCAGACCGGTTTCTCCGGTGTGCGCGGCTCTCTGAACAATCTGATGGACGAAAATCTGGTTCCCCGCACCGGTATCGCAAACCTGGGTGCAGGTACTGTTTGGGCACATCTGGACGAACAGGTCTTCGGCCACACCGGCAACAACTCCTATAACGAGAACCGCCGGGCAGATCCCGAGTATCAGAAGTATGTTTTCGCCCGTGAGCGCACCTGGTGGTCCGGTTCTCAGAACCAGCCCTACTATGCAAACGATGACAGCTATGTCGTAGAGGGTGTCACTTTCCTGAACAAGAACACCACCAAATACACCGATGAAGAGCGTCAGCAGCTCCTGCAGGCCATTCTGGATGCAGACACCAACCCCTATGACACCGCCAACGATCCCACCAGAGGTGAGTATGACGGACATAGTTCTGTGCATGGCGACTTCCAGTCCTGGCCCGGCATGGCAGCCTTCATCTCCGAGCGCTCCGTTATCAAGGGCTCCAACTTCGTCACCAACTTCAACACCGGTCACGGTATGCAGTACTTCAAGAATGGCGAAGTTTCCAATGACCATGAATGGTCCAACATCAACGATCAGGACATCCTGCCCACCTGGCAGTGGTGGTATGAGACTTCTGATGGTTCCGAAGCCACTCTGAACTTTGACTTCGACTATGGCGCCAAGTACAACCCCGCATTTGAGCTGAACCAGATCGGCGGCTATGACGGCAGCAGCTCTCTGGTTGCAAAGGGTCCCATGTCCGCAGAGCACTTCCTGCGTCTGTACAAGACCAAGATGGACATCAACGAGAACTCCAGGCTGGACATCACCTTCTTCAAGACCACTGCTGACGACGCTTCCCAGATGAAGGTTGGCCTGATCTTTGAAGACGCTCCCGAAACCGTGGAGTACATCACCGTCAACAACTCCGGCAAACAGTCCACCGAGTGGACCACCGAAACTCTGGATTTGTCCGCTTATACCGGCAGAACTCTGGCTGCTTTCGGTCTGGCATTTGATCCCAACGGCGAAGAGCTGGCCGATTATCAGATGAACATCGGCGAGATCTCCATCACCGACAACGACAATGCTCCCGCAGCTCCCACCGGACTGACCATCGATCGCGCCTTCAACACCGACGAGACCTACCTCTCCTGGGATCTGGCTGATTATGACGACGTCCAGAAGTACAATGTCTATGCTGTTTTCGAGGACGGCACCGAGATGTACATGGGCGGCATTTATGACGACAACTACTATGTGAAGTCCCTGTATGACAACGAGGGCGTTGTCAGCTTCAAGGTAACCGCTGAAGGCGCCAACGGCGTTGAGAGCGAAGCTGCTGTGATTGCCCGCGATCTGAACAAAGTTGCTTCTGATCTGGCTGTAGAAGAGGGCGACGGCGTTCTGAATGTTTCCTGGACCAACCCCGACATGGACTATGCTTCCATCCGCGCTGACATAACCCTGCCTTACAACTATGCAGGCAACACCGAGACCTACACCGCCGAGTTTGCAAAAGACGCTGTTTCCGGCACTGTAGAGGTCCCTGTCACCGACGGCAGCAACTATTATCTGCGTCTGTCCTATCTGGATGCAGAGGGCAATGTGATTTCTTCTACCGATATTTCCGGTACTTTGATCGATAACTACTGCGATCCCTACGAGGGTGTTGTTTCCAAGAGCATTCCCAAGGGCAGCTGGAAGATTCAGAACCCGCTGGTCTATGACTGGTGGCATCTGACCGCATGGGATTCCAACGGCAACGTGCTGAAGAACAACGTGACCCGCGGCGTGGACGACCTGACCGGTCTGAATCTGACCACCAATGAAGACGGTTATGGCTATATTGAGATTCAGCTGGAAGACTTCAACGGCAATGTGTCTGAAAAGACCCGCGTTTACTACGGCGAGCCTCCCAAGACCAACAAGTCCCTGCTGGAAAAGACCTATGAGTATGCACTGAACCAGAGCACCGAAGGTGTTGTGGACAGCGCTGTGAAGAAGTTTGAAGAGGCAAAAGCAGCTGCCAAGACGGTTCTTGACAATGCATATGCCAGCCAGGACGAAATCAACACCGCCTGGAGCAACCTGGTGGAGGCAATCCACGGTCTGGGCCTGAAGCAGGGCGACAAGACCAACCTGAAGATGCTCATTGACATGGCCGACGAGATGGTTGCTAACGCCGACAAGTATGTGGACACCAACTGGCAGCAGCTGCTGGATGCACTGGATGCTGCCAAGAACGTCTACAATGACGGCGACGCCATGGAAGAGGACGTGCAGCCCGCAGCTGACGCTCTGCTGAACGCCATTCTGGCCCAGCGCTTCAAGGCTGACAAGTCCAACCTGGAAGACCTGATCAACAAGGCCAATGATATTGACCTGAGCAAGTACACCGACGAGAGCGTAGCCGTATTCAAGGCTGCCCTCAAGACCGCAAACACTGTTCTGGCTGACGAAAGCCTGAGCGAAGACGATCAGGACGTGGTTGACAATGCAGTTTCCGAACTGAATGCAGCCATCGAGAACCTGAGCGTGAAGGATGACGCTACCGATCCTGACGATGGCGATAACAAGGACGACACCTCCAAGCCCGATGACGGCAAGGGTGACACTTCCTCCAAGGATGATGCAACTTCCGATGAAAGCAAGGACGAGAGCAAGACTGAGACTCCTGCAACTGGCGACAATATGATGCCTTATGCAGCTGCTCTGGCTCTGCTGGCCGCTTCCGGATGCGCTGTGGTTCTGTCCCGCAAGAAGAGAAGCGTGTAACTTTTTATTTCCCCTACAGATTTTCATTTCTTAAACACTGCCGGGCTGTTCCCTTTCTGGAGACAGCCCGGTGGTGTTTTTTCTTTCTCTTCTTATTTCTTTCCTTTTTCTGGCTTTTTTCAAAAAGAAAACCCGTACAAAACAGCTGGAAACTGTCCTGTACGGGTATGGTTCACTTACTGGGAATACCAGCCGGAAAATCAGAATCTTTTTCTGGCCACATAGCTGGTGTGAAGGATTTCGTGAGCTTTATGGCTGCCGGGTTCGCCCAGGAACTCCTCGTAGCACTTCTTCACGATGGGGTTCTCGTGGCTCTTGCGCAGAGGCATATTGGCGTCCTGGTCGTAGAGAGCCTTGGCGCGCAGGGCCTTCAGGTCGGTGAAGCTGCGAACCGTTGCAGGCTGGATGGGCTGACCGCCGCCGTTGACACAGCCGCCGGGGCAGCACATGACCTCGATGAACTGGTAATCGGCTTCTCCACTGCGGACTTTCTCCAGCAGGGCGTTGGCATTATTCAGGCCGCTGACCACAGCGACTTTCACATCCATGCCGGCCACTTTGTAGGTGGCTTCCTTGAAGCCTTCGGTGCCGCGCACCTCGTTGAACTCCACCTTCTCCAGCGGCTTGCCTTCCAGCACTTCCGCAGCTGTACGGAGAGCGGCTTCCATCACACCGCCGGTTGCACCGAAGATGGTAGCTGCACCGGTGGAAACGCCCATGGCGTCGTCAAACTGCTCATCGGGCAGACGGGCAAAGTTCAGCTGTGCAGCCTTAATCAGGCGGCCCAGCTCACGGGTAGTGAGGGCGATATCCACGTCGGGCATACCGGCTGCATCCTGATCGTCACGGCCCACCTCGAACTTCTTGGCGGTACAGGGCATAATGGAGACGGACACGATCTTGCTGGGATCAATTCCCTCTTTCTGGGCGTACCAGGTCTTGATGAGAGCGCCGGTCATCTGCTGGGGGCTCTTACAGGTGGACAGGTTGGGAATCAAATCGGGGAAGTAATGCTCACAGAACTTGACCCATCCGGGAGAACAGGAAGTGATGATGGGCAGGGGGCCGCCCTCTTTCACACGATGGATGAACTCGGTGGCCTCTTCCATGATGGTCATATCGGCGCCGAAGTCGGTGTCGAAAACCTTATCAAAGCCCAGACGGCGCAGAGCAGCCACCATTTTGCCCTCTACATTGGTACCGATAGGCATTCCGAAACATTCGCCCAGAGTTGCGCGGATGGACGGCGCGGTCTGAACAATGACGATTTTCTCGGGGTCGTTGATGGCATCCATAACCTGCTGGCACTGGTCTTTTTCCTGCAAAGCGCCGGTGGGACATGCCACGATGCACTGACCGCAGTTGACACAGGTAGTTTCAGACAGGGGACGCTCGAAAGCACAGGCGATATGGGTATCAAAACCGCGGCCGTTGGGGCCGATGACGCCCACATGCTGCTGCTCACAGGCAGCCACACAGCGGCGGCAGAGGATACATTTGGCATTATCCCGCACCAGATGGTCACAGGATTCGTCCAGGATGCTGTCGGGCACGTCGCCGTCAAAACGGTCGTCCTGCTCCACGCCCAACTCCTGACACAAAGCCTGAAGCTCACAGGTACCGCTGCGCTTACAGGACAGGCAGTGGCGGTCATGGACAGACAGCAGCATTTCCAGCGTCAGCTTCCGGGATTTCTGCACCTTGGGGGTATTGGTGAAAACTTCCATGCCCTCGTTCACCGGATATACGCAGGACGCAACCAGAGAACGGGCGCCTTTCACTTCTACCACGCACATACGGCAGGCGCCAATCTGGTTCATGTCTTTCAGGAAGCACAGGGTGGGAATATCAATTCCGGCATAGCGGGCAGCTTCCAGAATGGTGGAACCGGCGGGCACCGAGAGGGGCATGCCGTTGATTTTCATATTGACCATATTTTCCATTTCAGGCACACTCCTTTCTTATCTCTTCACAATGGCGCTGAACTTGCACTTCTCCATGCAGGCGCCGCACTTGATACATTTCCTGGTATCGATGACATGAGGCTGCTTCACGGTGCCGCTGATGGCGTTCACCGGGCAGTTACGGGCGCACAGGGTGCAGCCCTTACACTTGTCAGGCTCGATGTAATAGTTGGTCAGGGCCTTGCAGGCACCGGCGGGACAGCGCTTCTCGGTGACGTGAGCGATATACTCGTCGCGGAAGAAGTGCAGCGTGGACAGCACCGGGTTGGGAGCTGTCTGACCCAGGCCGCAGAGGGCGTTTTCCTTGATGTAATAGCACAGCTCTTCCAGCCGGTCGATATCCTCCAGTGTACCATTGCCGCTGGTGATCTTGTTCAGGATTTCCAGCAGACGCTTGGTGCCGATGCGGCAGGGGGTACATTTGCCGCAGGACTCGTCCACGGTGAACTCCAGGAAGAACTTGGCGATATCCACCATACAGGTGGTGTCGTCCATGACGATCAGGCCGCCGGAGCCCATCATGGAACCGATGGCCAGCAGGTTGTCATAGTCGATGGGCACATCCAGATGCTCCGCGGGGATACATCCGCCGGAAGGACCGCCGGTCTGAGCTGCCTTGAATTTACGGCCACCCGGCACGCCGCCGCCGATTTCCTCGACAATTTCCCGCAGGGTGGTGCCCATGGGAACTTCCACCAGGCCGGTGTGCTTAATCTTGCCGCCCAGAGCGAACACCTTGGTGCCCTTGGACTTCTCGGTGCCCATGGAAGCAAACCAGTCGGCGCCGTTCAGGATAATCTGGGCAACGTTTGCATAGGTCTCCACGTTGTTCAGAATGGTGGGCTTGCCGAACAGACCCTTGACAGCCGGGAAAGGCGGACGGCAGCGGGGCTCGCCGCGCTTGCCTTCGATGGAGGTCATCAGAGCGGTTTCTTCGCCGCACACAAATGCGCCTGCACCCAGACGCAGGTCGATATCAAAGCAGAAATCGGTGTCAAAAATATTCTTGCCCAGCAGGCCGTATTCACGGGCCTGATTGATGGCAATCTGCAAGCGCTTGACGGCGATGGGATACTCGGCGCGGACATAAATATAGCCCTGGGTTGCGCCAATGGCATAAGCGGCGATGGCCATGGCCTCCAGCACAGCGTGGGGGTCGCCTTCCAGCACGGAACGGTCCATGAATGCGCCGGGGTCGCCTTCGTCGGCGTTGCAGCAGACATACTTCTGGTCAGCGTGGTTGGCAGCGGCAAAGCTCCACTTTCTTCCGGTGGGGAAACCTGCACCGCCGCGGCCGCGCAGGCCGGATTTGGTGATTTCATCAATAACCTGCTGCGGGGTCATTTCGGTCAGGGCCTTGCCCAGAGCGGCATAACCGTCCACAGCGATGTATTCGTCAATCTTCTCGGGGTTAATGACGCCGCAGTTCCGCAGCGCCACACGCTTCTGCTTCTCATAGAAGGGGGTGTGGTTCAGGGACTTGATGGTGTTGTCGTCCTGCACCGTCTCCTGATACAGCAGGCGCTTCACAATACGGCCCTTGAGCAGATGCTCCTCCACAATCTCGGGCACATCCTCGGGGGTCACCATGCTGTAGAAGGAGCCCTCGGGATAAACGATCATAATGGGGCCAAGGGCGCACAGGCCAAAGCAGCCGGTACGAACCACATTGACTTCCTTTTCAAGGCCCTTTGCCTTGATTTCCTCTTTCAGGCGCTGAATAATCAGCTCACTGTTGGAGGAGGTGCAGCCGGTACCGCCGCACACCAGTACGTTAGAACGAAACATTTCTGCAACCTCCTTCTATCAAGTGTTGGCACCGATGGTGTACTCGGTCACCACATTGCCGTTTACCAGATGGTCGTTGACCACGCGGACTGCCTTTTCCGGGGTCATCTTCACATAAGTGGTCTTTTCTCCGTCAGGGGTGACCACTTCCACCACAGGCTCAAACTGGCAGATGCCAATGCAGCCGGTCTGGGTGACGACCACATTATTCAGCTGGCGCTTTGCCACCTCGTCCACCATGGTGGTGAGGACAGGGCGTGCACCGGCCGCGATGCCGCAGGTCGCCATGCCCACCAGCACGCGGATGCTGTTGTCAGAATTTTCCCGCAGACTGATCTGCGCTCTTGCTTTATCGCGAATTGCCTGCAATTCCGCCAAAGATTTCATGTCGATTCTCCTCCTTGTAATAAGTCTGACTGTTCCTGCAAATAGCCGCGAATCCACTGGACCACATCCGGGTCATTCAGCGGCACATCCTCCCCCAGTACTTCCCGAAGCTGGCGGGTATCCAGCTCCAACTCTCTCCCGTCCACCTGGTGGACAAAACGAAAATCCCGTTCCGGGTTGCAGGAAACCAGCAATAGTATGGTGTCATTGATGTTGCCCAGCGGGATCATATCTACATGAGAGGTGACAAACCGTGCCCGGACCGTGGTTCCCTTTCCCAGCTGTGACTGAATGGAAAAATCCCCTCCGGTCATTTCCGCTTCCATTTTGAAGAGCGGCACCCCCAGCCCCACCTTCCGGGTGGTGCGGGTGGTGTAAAAAGGGTCAATGACCCGCTGCACCTGTTCCTCGCTCATGCCTTTTCCATTATCGATAATGAAAATGACCAACTCGCCTTTCTGCCGGTCCTCCTCCACCAGAATCTCAATGAGAGATGCCCCGGCAGTGATGGAGTTCTGCGCCACATCCATTACGTTCAGCGAAAGCTCCCGCATGGCCGTTTACTGATACTTGGCCAGAATGCCCGGAACCTCATCGGGGGTCAGGCGGCCATACACATCCTCGTTGACGGTGAGCACAGGAGCCAGACCACAGGCGCCCACACAACGGCAGGCCGTCAGCGAGAACTTTCCGTCCTCGGTACATTCTTCAGGCTGGATGCCCAGAATCTCCGTCACCTTATCCATCAGAGCGGCTGCGCCCTTGACATAACAGGCGGTGCCCAGACAGATGGAGATGTTGTACTGTCCCTTCGGGGTAAGGGAAAACTGGGAATAGAAGGTGGACACGCCGAAAACCTCTTCCAGCGACACGCCCAGACCCTCGGCCACCATGGCCTGCACTTCCATGGGAAGGTAGCCATAGACCTCTTGTGCCTTTTGCAGCACCGGCATGACCGCGCCCTGCTGGCCTTTGTGCTCGGCAATAATGGCGCGCAGCTTTTCTTCCTGCTCCGGCGTACCCTTAAAAGGCAGATTGGTAATTCGCTTCTGCATACGTTTGTTTCCTCCCTGTAATTGATTAAAAATGAACAAAAACGGCAGCTACAATTGTCATAAAAACCAAAGGCTCTCCCCCTGCACACAATTATGCAGCTTGCCGCGGCTTATTTGTTAAATACTTAACAATAATAGCTGAAATTGCATTTTAAATTTAGTATATCATAGACAAAAAGAGATTTTTTTCTTTTTCGGAATTATATACTCGCCGAAACACCGAAGAAATGCTGCTTTTTTTGTGGTAAAGGTGCAAGAGTTTTCCACATGAAGAAAGTTTCCTTCGGATATTTGACATAGAAAATATTCAAAATTCAGAAATACTGTTGCTCTGTCTGTTGCTTTGTGGAATGTAAAACCCCATATTCTGCACCCATCAAAAAGAAAAACCGCGGCTTTCCCAAAGAGAAAACCGCGGAATTGCGTTTTTATTCTTTTGTCCCCTGTCCCAGAGCAAATGCCTGCTGGTTCAGCGCCAGCATATCGGCTTTCCGGGCAGGAATGCACTTTTTCAGGCCCGCTTCCAGATTTTCTTCCGAACAGAAGGGAAGCTCTGCATACAGACGGCCCAACAGGATAATATTGGCCAGACCCTTCATGCCGTTGTCCTCCGCCATCCGGGTGGCAGGCACATAGCACACCGTCACATCGGTGCGGGTCACTTTCTTCTCAATCAGGCTGCTGTCCACCAGCACCAGTCCGCCGGGCTCCACTGCGTCAATGAACTTGTCCAGAGAGGGCAGGTTCATGGCCACCAGCACATTGGGCGTTACCACCAGAGGAGAACCAATGGCTTCGTGGGAAATACACACGCTGCAATTGGCCGTGCCGCCGCGCATTTCGGGACCGTAAGAGGGCAGCCAGGAAATTTCCTTTCCCTCCTGCAAACCGGCATAGGCCAGCACTTTTCCGGCAAACAGAATGCCCTGTCCGCCGAAACCGGCCAGAACAATGTTCAGGTCCTTTTCCATGCTCATACCGCATCCTCCTTTGTTACATCCTTATAGACGCCCAGAGGATAATAGGGCATCATATTGCTGCGCAGCCACTCCAGCGCTTCGGTGGGAGCCAGACCCCAGTTGGTGGGGCAGGTGGAGAGCACTTCCACGATGGAATAGCCTCTGCCCTCGATCTGGTTCTGGAAGGCTTTTTTAATGGCCTTTTTCGCTTCGGCAATATGGCGCACATTGTCCACAGTGACACGCTGTGCCAGTGCAACGCCGTCCAGCGTTGCCAGCATTTCACAGACCCGGATGGGATAGCCTGCGGTTTTCACGTCGCGGCCATAAGGAGTGGTTTGGGTCACCTGTCCCGGCAGAGAGGTGGGAGCCATCTGGCCTCCGGTCATGCCGTAAATGGCATTGTTGACAAAGATCACGGTGATGTTCTCGCCGCGGGTAGCTGCATGGACGGTTTCTGCCGTACCGATTGCCGCCAGGTCGCCGTCGCCCTGATAGGTGAACACCACGTTTTCGGGAATCGCCCGTTTCAGTCCGGTTGCAACTGCCGGAGCACGGCCGTGGGGAGCCTGCACCATGTCACAGCCGAAATAATCATAACTCATAACGGAACAGCCCACAGAAGCCACACCGACTGCCCGGCCTTCTACGCCCAGCTCATCGATGGCCTCTGCCACCAGACGGTGAATAATGCCGTGGGTGCATCCCGGACAGTAATGCATGGGGACGTCCGTGATGGCCTTCGGCTTTTGAAATACGATGCCCATTACCGGTCACCTCCCAGAATTTTTTCGATCTGCTCCAGCACTTCGCCGGGGGTGGGAATCATGCCGCCGGTGCGTCCGTAGAAGTGTACCGGAACGGAGCACTGAACGGCCAGCTTCACGTCGTCCACCATCTGGCCCATGCTCATTTCCACTGCCAGGAATGCCTTTGCGGTTTTGGCAGCTTCGGAAATCGCCTTGGTGGGGAAGGGCCACAGGGTGATGGGACGAATCAGGCCCACCTTCAGGCCCATTTCGCGGGCCTTGTTCACAGCGCTGCGGGCAATACGGGAAGAAGCGCCGTAGGCCACCAGCACCAGATCTGCGTCTTCAGTGCGATAGCACTCGGCACGCTGCTCGTTTTCCTCGACAATATGATACCGCTCATAGCGCTCGCGGATCTTCTCCTCCAGCTTCTGAGGCTGTAAGTACAGGGAGTTGATGATGTGGTGCTCCCGTTTGTTCTGGTGGCCGTTAGCCGCCCAGTCCTTTTCAGGAAGCGCCTTGCCCTTGGACTCAGGCAGGGCAACAGGCTCCATCATCTGGCCCAGCATACCGTCTGCCAGAATCATGGCAGGCATCCGGTATTTGTCGCCCAGATCAAAAGCGTCGGACACCAGATCCACCATTTCCTGCACGGTGGAGGGGGCAAACACCATCAGGTGATAGTCACCGTGACCGCCGCCCTTGGTGGCCTGCCAATAGTCGGACTGTGCCGGCTGGATGCCGCCCAGACCAGGGCCGCCGCGCTGCACGTTGATAATCACGCAAGGCAGGTCGCTGCCTGCGATGTAGGAAATACCCTCGGATTTCAGGCTGACTCCGGGAGAGGAAGAGGAAGTCATAACCCGTGCACCGGCCGCCGATGCGCCCAGCACCATGTTAATGGCCGCCACTTCCGATTCCGCCTGTAAATAAGTTCCGTCAACCTTGGGCATTCTTTTGGACATATACGCCGCCAGCTCGGTCTGGGGCGTAATGGGGTAACCGAAGAAAAAGCGGCAGCCGGCCTGAATGGCGGCTTCTGCCAGTGCTTCGTTGCCCTTCATCAATACCTTTTCCGGCATGTTTGTCATTCCTTTCCTGAAAGCTCCCTAGCGGGAGTTTTTGCGTTACCGTTCCACGGTGATGGCCATATCGGGACACATCATGGCGCAGGCGCAGCAGCCCACACACTCCTCCGGCTTCATCAGCCGGGCAGGATGGTATCCCTTGCTGTTGGTCTTTTCCTTTACGAAACCGATGATCTTCTTGGGACAGGCGTTGGCGCACAGGCCGCAGCCCTTGCAGATTTCTTCATTTACCAGAATCCGTGCCACAGAACATACCTCCTTTCCGGGCAGGTTTACCGAATCAGTGAGAAAAGGCGAAAGCCTTATTCCCACGGTGAATGCACATAAACTTCAACAGGATGCAGGTTTTCCACCTTGTCCGCCAGTGCTTCTGTGAGCCCTTTCGGCGCAGTGGTAAAACACAGGGGAAGTCCCAGCTTTTCCGCCGCTTCTCTGCCATATGGCACTGCGGAGAGGATCACCTGTTCATCCGTCTCCTGTTTCAGGTGGGAATTATTCACCACCCCGGTGGCTTTCAAGCGGGAAGCACTTTCGATCTCCGCCAGTAATTCCACCGTTTCCTCCGCTTCTGTGGAAAGAGGACGGTAGCGGTTGACCACATAGAGCATTTCATAGGGCTTTCCGGCAATCTCCCGGGCAAACTGTCCCAGGGCCGTTGCCCCCACATCATCTCCGCCGGCGTCGATCAGCACCAGCCCTTCCCCATCGTCCTGCAATACACTGTGAATCGCCGGGGACAGAGAGGGAATATCCAGTGTGGAGTTGGCGTAAACCGGCGCAATGAGCCGGACACCGTGTTTTTCCAGCAGCTCTCCATATTCGGAGGAGCGGAAATAGGGATTCACCACATCCATATCAATCAGCGTGACAGACTGGCCCTTCTGAGCCGCTTCTATCGCCAGATTCAAAGAAAGATTGGTCTTTCCACAGCCATAATGGCCGCAGACGATGATGATTTTCTGCAAAAAAGCTCTGTCCTTTCCCGGGGAAGCCCCCAACTGTTGAAAACTTTTGAATCCACCGCCGCTTCAAAGAAAGGCGGTGTTTCTTAAGTATAACACTCTTTCCCCCTGACTGCAAGGAAGAATGCAGGAAAACCATGGGAAAACGCCATGATTTTCATAATTATACCGAAAACCACCGAATTTTTTTGTGATATTTGCAATTTTATTTTGCCGATACTTCACCACTCCGCTCCTGAAACCAGCATTGTATATCGGACCATTTTCCTGTATACTAAAAGTACAGTATTTGCATCAGGAGGGAATCAAAACTATGGAAGAACTTAAACCCAAACGAATCGAAGATTCCGCCGCCGAAACCATTCAACTGGTACTTGCTCAGCACCTCAACGGCTATGACCGACTTTTTGGCGGCCAGCTGGCTGCCTGGATTGACATTCTGGCCGGTGTAGTCGCACGGCGTCATGCCGGAAAAAACGTGACCACTGCCTGTATCGACAATCTGCGCTTCCGCAAAGCCGCCCACGCCAATGATATTGTGGTTATGCGGGGACGGCTGACCCATGTAGGCCGCACCTCCATGGAAGTCCGGGTAGACACTTATATAGAGGATATCAGCGGCCTGCGGGAACAGATCAACACCGCCTACCTGGTCCTGGTAGCGCTGGATGAAAACGAACAGCCCTCTCCGGTTCCTCCGCTGCTGCTGGAAACGGAAGAGGACAAACTGATTTGGGAAGCCGCCGAACGCCGTCAGGAATTGCGCCGTCAGCGCCGGATCGAACAGTTTTAATTGCCCGGCTTTTCCGCCGGTTCAAATTCGGGACAGGCTCTCTGGTCCGGCGCAATGCGGGTGCCTTCCCCCACTTTGTAATTCCGGCTGAAAAACGCTCCCTTTTTCCGGCAAAAACAGCAGTTGTCCCGCCGGTAATCAGTCACCCGGCTGTCACGCAAAAACCACCGGCAATCCCTGCACCACATGTCCCTCTCCCCTTTTCCTTTTTCTTTCAGTATAACACAAAAGAGAACTCCCAAGGAAAGGGAAATTTTACAAAACGAAAAGCTCCTGCCCTGTACCGTGCGTCGTACAGCAGGAGCTTTTTTCGTTTCAGACAGCTGCCTTCATTTCCAACCGCAGCCGATCGGAAATCATGGCGATAAATTCGGAGTTGGTGGGCTTTCCCCGGGTGTTGTGAATGGTATAGCCAAAATAGGAATTGAGCACATCCACGTCTCCCCGGTCCCATGCCACCTCGATGGCGTGGCGAATGGCTCTTTCCACCCGGGAGCTGGTGGTGCTGAACATTTTGGCAACCCCGGGATACAGCTGTTTGGTTACCGCATTGATAATGCCCGGGTCTTCCACTGCCATGCGGATAGAGGCCCGTAAGTAATGATATCCTTTGATATGGGCCGGAACACCGATTTGCCGGAGAATGTCGGTGATTTTGACCTCCAGCGGAACAGGGGTTTCCTCCTCCTGATGGCTGAGAAGATGAAGCATCCGCTTGGCTGTTTCCGCCATATCCATGGGCATCAGAGCAAAATAGGCGGCGCCCGCCGTCATTACTTCCCGCTCCAGCAGAGAATTGCTGTAGCCGGAGACCACTACAAAAAGCGGGGCATTTTCCTCCCGATCTTTCAGCACGGAACGCATCACACCGATCGCATCCAGCCGAGGCATGAACAACTCCATCATCACCAGATCCGGCGCGCTGTCTTCTATGGCATCCAGTACCGCCATTCCGTCCCTTGCCGCTAAAAAGGGAGAAGCCCCCAACCGGTTCAGCTCCTCCGCCATTTTCAAAGCCCATTCGTCAGAGTCTCCCGCAATCAAAATTTTTGCCGGTTTATTCATTGAATAACCCCCAGTTTCAAGTTTTGTACAGGATTATATTACCATATTCTGCCATTATTGGCAATAGTTTGTTTCTCGAATCTTCATTGAAAATATCGACAAAATCCAACCGATTTTAAATTAAGTCTACATTTCTCAATTATATCAAATCTTATTTGCAACAAATTATTCAAAAATAAAAATCAGAATCACTTTTCACAAACCCATATCACCAATTAATAGTATCCGATTCTTTCATCTGCGACGTATTAATAAAAAAAGCGGCCGGTATTCCCCAAAATTGGAGAATACCGGTCGCATAAACCGTAAACAGACTATGTCAGATGTTAAATCCGTTCGCGTTTCTTGTTATTGAGAACAACGACGGCACATCCGGCTGCCAGCAGCAGTGTAACGGCAGCCAAAGGCATGGACATATCGCCCGTCTGTGCGTTATTGCCGGGTTCCTCGGAAGTGCCGGGCTCCTCGGAAGTGCCGGGCTCCTCGGAACTGCCGGGTTCCTCGGAACTGCCGGGTTCCTCGGAACTGCCGGGTTCCTCGGGCAGCAGTTCCAGACCCTTGATGGCAGCGTTCAAAGCATCGCAGGCGGCCTGAATATCATCAGGCATTGCATAGAACGTATCGGCAACGGTCTTGGCATCCGCCAGGGCTGCGGTGAGGGCTGCTGCACTCTCCTCCGTATACAGGCTGGTGTCAACCTTCTCCGCCTCAGCAATAGCAGCCAGCAGTTCGGTCTTGTCAAATTCCTCAATGGCGCCGTCCTTCACAGAGAACACAACCGTCTCGGAAACGTTGCCGCGATAATCTTCCAGTGTTACGGCATAGATGCCGGAAGCATCAGAGGCGACTGTAGGCATATTGTTGTTATAGCGAACAACCGTCTGGGCTTCGCCGCCATCGATGGTATAAATCATCTTGTACCAGTCCTTGGCCAGCGGGACAGCCAGTCTGCCGCCATAGATGCCGGGATTGTAGGGCTTTGCATAGCTGTCGTCCAAGCGTCCGTCATAGGTAACGGTCTCGCCGCCGGCAGTGGTAATGGTCATGGTATAGCGGGCATAGTCAGCGTCTGCGCCGGAAGGAACGTCCAGAATAACAGCGTTCTTGCCGGCAGCTGCGGTTACGGAATAAACCTCGGGCTCAGCTTCGCCGGTGTATTCCTTGGTTACGTTGATAACGGTCTCACCGTTCAGGCCGGCGACAGCATCCCAGTTAATGAGCAGGCTGCCGTCGATTGCCTTGACTTCCACGTCGGAAACAGCCTTGCTGTAGTCGTAATCGATAGAAGCGGCGTCGCTCTCGGTGCCGTCTTCGGCAACAGCCTTCACCTTAATGGTGACAACGCCTTCAGCATCGTAGAGATCCTTAATGTAGAACACTTCGTCATAGATGCCGCCCATGTACATTTCTTCGCCGTTGATAACAGCGTAGACATTGTACTGCTTCACATCGTTATAGGAAGCCATATCCCAGGAGATGTACATTTCGCCGGTGTCATAAGCCTTGTCGATGGTCAGGCCGGTGGGAGCAGCGGGCTTCTGAGCAGCGCCGGTGGTGTAAGCCAGCTCGCCGATGTTGATCTGATAGTCTTCAGCAGTGCCGTCAAATACCAGACCCATGGCGGCAATCTTCTTGCCGGCATAAGCGGACAGGTCCACGGTGGAGGTTACCCACTCGTCGCTCTTGGCAGCGGAGTCGGCCACATCCAGCTTCACAACGGTGTCGGTATCGTCTTCGAAGATCAGGGCCAGCTTCATGGCAACATCATCTTCGGAGGTCTTCTTAAAGGTCAGATCAACCTTGGTGCTTTCCGCCACATCCAGGTCGGTCTTGTACAGGTGCAGGAAGTTCTCAGCGTCGATTGCACCATAGACAACCAGAGAGGAACCGCCGTTATAAGCACCGATCAGGTCAAAGTCAAAGCTGCCTTCGTTACCCAGAACGTCTTCCTGGCCGTTGTCATAATTCTTCTTGTACTGAGTGCCATAGTCGAAATCTACATCCAGCTTCTGGCCTTCCGTCTCAATCCACCACTGCCAGGTGGGCAGGATGTCCTGAATGTTGATGTTGGACCATTCGTGGCTGTTGGAAATCACGCCGTCAACGGCATATTCCAGGCCATGGCCGGTATTAAAGCTGGTTACAAAGGTGTCGCCGTTGATGACGGAACGCTCGGTGATATAAGCTGCAACGCCGTCAAAGTTCTGATTTTCGCGGGTACCAATGCCCACATCCTCATTTTGAGGATAGGTGGAACGGTCAGCGGTATAGCTGGCCTGAGAGGGATCCTGGAAGGGTCCGGACCACCAGCTGCGCTCACGCTCGAAGGTCATCCACTGGAACTCGTCCTTCTCACGGCGCATGGCAACGTTGTTGTTGGTGCCGTTGTCCAGATCCTCGTCCAGCCCGTCATGGACAAACTCGGAGCCCAGAGAGGCGATGGAGTTCATAGGCTGGCCGTCTTCGCCGATGTTTAGCCGAAGGTCATACTGCTGGCCCCAGCGGTCGCCGCCGGCCTCGATGCCTGCAAACACAACTTCCAGAGGATTCAAGCCCAGGGACAGGGCATATTCCTCAGAGGTTGCCAGCTTGTTATACCCTCTGTTCCACCAGTAGTTCAGGAAGATAGAGTCGGAATACTGGGTATCGGTTTCCTGATCGTAAACGAACGGAGCGTTGATGTCGGTAAACTCGTTCTCATAAATCAGGGTGCCATCGTTGTTATTGATGGAATCATACCACTGAATATACAGACCGGCATCCCGCATCTGCTTCATAAAGCCCTTATACAGCTCCACATCGCCTGCGGGGATGGTCTCTTCCTGATTGATAAACCAGCCGTCAAAGCCATAGTATTCACACATCTCAATAAGCTTGTCCGCATAGGGGAAACTGCCGTCCTCATCCTGAGTCAGGAACACCGTATGCTTCAGACCGGTTCGGGGCAGGAAGATGCAGCCGATGGAAAGCACGCCGTTTTTATGAGCTGCATTGGTATAGCCGGGGTTGGGCATGTTCACCAGACCAAACTCAAATTTCCGGTACTGCCAGGCGTCGTTGACGCCGCGCTCATCCTTGTACATCTCTTCCGGCACTTCCTCGGTGGGCATTCCGTGCCAGGAGCCGTAGTAGTCGGTGTACTGCCAGAAATTGAACAGGTACTGGCTGAATTCATTGGTGTAGGGGTAGCTGTCAAAGAATGCGTTTCCATAGTCGCCCGCCAGGGTAAACCACTGGGTTTCCGGGCTCAGCTCCGGGTTGGCCTGAGTGGCTGCCAGGGCTGCGTTGCGGTCCTGCAGAGGAACCTGGGCCCGCAGGTATTCCGCATAAGGATCCGTTTCCGGACTCCAGTCCAGGAAATCTTCCGCACGATAGCCGTGCTGGAAGGCCTGATTCTCGCCGCGGGCGCTTTCTCCCAGATAGGGAAGCGTATCGCTGGCCAAAGCCATCGGCAGGGTGCTTGCCGTGATTGCCAGGGCCAGAAATGCAGCGATTACTTTTCTTGCCGTCTTTTTCATTGCTTTGCCTCCTTGCTGAATTTCCGAATTCTTCTTCTCATAAGCTTTGTGAAGGAACGAGAAAAAGATTATGAACATATTATAAAAAAACAGCCAAGAAAGCGCCATATCAAAAATCTTAGATTTTATTATAGAATCGTTAGATTTCTGCATATTATCGCTAATTTTTTGTTATAAATAGTAAAATCTTGCAAAAAAATGGACATCTTTCGAGTTGGTTTTCAAACAAGAAAAAAACAAAGCAAAAGCACGGCAAACGATAGTTTACTTCTATAACTGATTTACTGTAGTATTTTTTATCCGAATTTGTTATAACAAATCTGATGAATTTGCCAGTTGACAGTTGGCTTATATTTAGAACACCCAAATTCCCAACATCAGTAAAATCGCTAAAAATGCAAGATTCCACAGTGTAAATTGCAAAATATAGCTGCCGCCTTTTGCACCCGGCGTCCGGGAATAGAGCCGGAAGGAAATCAAACTTGCAAGGGAAGCAATCAGTGTACCAAGGCCGCCGATGTTGGTTCCCAGAAGCAGCGCCCGTCCGTTTTCCGTAAAGGAAGAAAGCATCACTGCCGCAGGAACATTGCTGATGACCTGACTGACCAGCACCGAGGCAGCTACTTCCCGCCCGCTCAGCAGCCAGGAAACTCCTTCCTGTACCGCCGGAACCTGCCGGAGATTTCCCACGAACACAAAAAAGCACACAAAGGTCAGCAGAAGGCTGTAGTCCACCCGAAGCAGCAGTTTCCGGCTGAAAATCAGCAGAACCACAATCACCAGTATCGTGAGCCAAAGTACATCCAGCACCCGAAACACGGTCAGCAGACAGCAGACAAACAGCACTCCATACAGGATTGCCCGCCATTTGCACAGAGGTGCTTCCTCTCCGGGAAACCGCACGGTAAGGGTGTGATCACGCAGGAAAAACACGCCTGCACAGAGCATCACCAGGCTCACCAGTCCCAGCGGAATCATAGCGGAGAAGAATTCTCCCAGCCCCATTTCATACCGGGCATAGAGAAACAGGTTTTGCGGATTGCCTACCGGCGTCATCATGCTGCCCAGATTGGCGGCAATGGTTTGGAGCACCACCACCGGAATCACCTGTTTGGGCGAGGCCTGCTGCAAAATGGAAATGGTCAGCGGCACAAAGGTCAGCAGCGCCACGTCATTGGTGATAAACATGGAGCTGAAAAAGCACAGGAAAATCAGCACCGCCGAAACCATCCGCACACCGGACACCTTCCGGGTCAGCAGCCGAGACATCCGGCGGAACAGCCCCAGCTCTGTGAAGCCGGCCACCACCGCCATCAGACAGAACAGCAGCCCCAGCACATGGCCGTCCAGATACTCGATGTATGCCGCAGAGGGCGGCACGGCAATCATGGACAACAGTGCACACACGGCTGCAATGAGCAGCACCGCTTCCTTTTTGGCAAAACCGATCACCTTTCCCCACACATTACTCTTCATGTTTTCCTGCCTCCCGCTCCATGGCTTCCTTTTTGGAAAAGACACATCCACAATAATTCTGACGGTACAGGCCGTACTCCTGAGACAGAACAATGGAGCGCTTGTACCCCTCTTTTTTCTTGAAGTCCCCGGGCAGCCACCGGACACCGTATTTTTCTCCCATGGTCTCTCCAATTTCGTTGAGCTTCTGGGCGTTTTTCAGGGGGCTGATGGAAAGTGTAGTGGTAAAATAGTCAAATCCGCCCTCTTTCGCAGCTCTGGCCGCATCCTCCAGCCGCAGAGCAAAACAGGCGAAACACCGCTCTCCCCCTTCCGGAATCTGTTCCAGCCCCTTCACTGCCTGATAAAAAGTCGACGGCTCATAGCCCGGACTTTGCAGGGAGGCTTTGTGCTCCATGGGCATGGCGGCGATCAGCCGGGCCTGCTCGTCCAGACGCTTCTGATACTCCTCCGCCGGGCTGATATTGGGATTAAAATACCGCACGGTAATCTGAAAATATCGGGACAGGTATTCCAGCACATAACTGCTGCACGGGGCACAGCAGCTGTGCAGCAGCAGCCGGGGCGCTTCCCCTTTCAGCCCGGCAATCACCTGTTCCAGCTCTTTTTGATAATTTCGTTTCTGATTCATCTGGTTTCCCCTCTCTTTTTGCTTTCCTCCAAGGTTTTGCACACGGTTTCCCCCTGTTTTCGGCACAGCTCCATAAACGCACCGGCCGCTGGGGAGCGGTATTTATTGCGATGATAGGCAATGAGAAACTGACGCCGGAAGCTGAGCCCTTCCACCCGCAGGGGACAGAGCACCCCCTGCCGGACCTTCTCTTCCGTCAGCCGCCGAGGTATGCCTTTTTGATGTCGGGGCTGTTCAGCAGTTCCTGGCTCGGGCCGCTGCCCACGATGTGCCCGACCTCGAGCACGTAGGTGCGGTCGGAGATGGACAT
>ERZ791934.1589-NODE-1589-length-20171-cov-4.459783_pt1 | contig 20171 bp, 27 predicted proteins | sample MGYA00510125_ERZ791934 | MGnify/ENA primary metagenome ERZ791934 (study PRJEB30046, sample SAMN00993240) | human gut metagenome | study: EMG produced TPA metagenomics assembly of the A metagenome-wide association study of gut microbiota in type 2...
GGCCGTTTTCATCCGGGACATAGGACCCATCCGCATAGGTGATCTTGAACTCCACACCCTCCAGCGGCTCATGGGTGCCGGAGCTGCTCCGCTTGACGATGACCAGATTGCCTGCGGGAGCATTTCTAAATTCGAGGCCAACGGTTTCGCCGCTGCGGATTAGGGCGTACTGGGGGCTGTCGTCCAGCAGATAGCCAGGCTTGGCCCGTACCTCCCGCGCAACCACTGTGGTTCCAGGGGTGAGGCCCTCCACCAGAATCTCGCCCGCGCTGTTGGTCACATACCGGCCGTTGTTGGTGCCGATGAAGTTTCCGCTGCTGTCCGTCAGCAGGAACTCGACGTCAGAGAGCGGCTCCCGTTTCTCATCATCCGAGACCTTCGTAATAAGCAAAGACCCCAACGGCGCGTTGCCGAACCGCAGGGTGACCACATCCTGCTCTTTGCCAGAGATATAGACAGTCTGGGGTTCCGAGTCGATGAGGTGGCCGTCCGGGCTTTCCAGTTCCTGACAGATATAGGTGCCCTCTTTTAGCCCCGTGACCGTGAAGGACCCATTTTTCGAGGTCACATATTCGCCAATGACCGTCCCCTCTGTGCCGGAGGTCTCGCCGCTGAGGTAACGCAGCTCGAATCGTGCGCCCTCCAGCGGCAGCTTCGTCGCACTATCGTATTTGTAGACAACAAGCGCACTGAGAGGCGTGTTGTCCACGACCAACTCACGGCTGACGCCGGCCTCCAGGTAGAACTCATAGACGCCGTCATCCTGGATGGAGAATCCTGTCGGACTCTCCTCCTCGACGACCTTGTACCAGCCCCTGTTGACATTGGTGAGCACGATGCGCCCCGAGGAGTCCGTGTAGTACGTCCCCAGGTCATTGATCTCGCCGGTTTCCGTGTTGTCGCTGGCATAATAGATATGGAACTTGGCGTTCTCAAGTGGATCTTTTGTGATGGAATTGCGTTTGATAACTGTGAGCGATGGTTTGACTGCGTTAAAGAAGCGCACCGTCCGGGTGACGCCCGGCTCCAGGAAAATGGTCTGGGGAATCTCGCTGATAATGACGTTGGACGGTACGTTGACCTCCGAAATTTCGTAGCTGCCGGGGTCCACTTCGAGAAATGCTTTGCCGCTGGAATCGGTCTCTACGGTGTCCAGGAAATCCCCGTCGATCTGCCGGACCTGGTAGGTGACTCCCTCAATGGGAGATCTGTCGGCAATATTCCGCTTGACGATCTCCAATCCGGGCCGGGTGTAATCCTCAAACCGTGCCTCGCTGATTTTGCCGGGCCGGAGGGCGATGGTCTGCTCGCTGGCAGTCCGCACGAACGGCTCCGGAACGGACTCCTCACGGACGATATAAACGCCGGCGGGGAGGTCCTCCACCAGGGCGCTCCCATCCGGTCCGGTGGAGACGGAGGTGCTGAAGGCGCAAGTGACGCCCTCGATAGAATAGACGGCGTTTTCCACGGGAGAGCCATCGACAGCCGAGGTCTTGATGACCTTGATGCCGGGCAACTCCTCGTCTCCAACGGTGACGGTGTACTGCTTATCGCCGTCGGTAACGCTGACGTAGACGCTGTGGGGCGTCGGGTCCAAGGCATAGCCCGCCGGGGCCTCCTGCTCTACAAAGGACCACAGGCCCTCGGTGACATCGTGGACCTCGATGTATCCCCCTCCGGAGGTCACATCGCTGCCAACGATTTGGCCGTCCAGGTAGATGTTATAGACGGCCCCGTCCAGGCCCTTGTCGGTACCGGCGATGACCTTCTGGAAGGTGATGTCGCCATCGCCAGCGGGAGGAGGATCATCGTCATCCTGCGGTTCATCATCTGCGATAACCTTACGGCCGCTGTGGTAGGCGAAGAAGGACTGCCGCCCGGAGACACTGGAGGTGGCCAGCACCGCCCACTTGGAACTCTCGTCCTCCACGATGGAGGCGTGGATGCCCTGGGCGGCGTATTCCTCGATCTGCCGCTGGAATTCGGCATCCTCATTGGCCTTCTGGCCCAGCAGCCAGTTGTAATACTCTACATATTGGTCGTAGGTATCAGCGTTGGCGAAGCCGCCAGCGTCGATGTCGCCGCTGGGATCGCCGCCCGCACTCTTATCGCTCTGATTGTCCCAGATGTAGGTCTGAAGCGCCATGAACAGGCTGCCGGGGATTTCACCGGTGTAGTCCGTAATGTAGCTCATCATCCATTTGACGTTCTCTTTGGTGATGGCGTCCATCTCGCCCAGGCCGGTCTCGGCAACAGCGTCATTCCACAGGGCGTCCGCATCCGCTCCGGTGGCGGAGCGGTACATGTAGGATTGGAGAAACGACTCCGTGCCAGAACGGTAAGAGTAGCCCAGGTCCATGCAGTAGAGCTGCCGCCCCGCCGCCGTGGGCGGGCGGTAGGAATAGGTCTGCCCCTGGGAGTTGAGCCGGGTGGTCCAGAGGTTGGGGTCCGTCACCGGCGTAATCCCCACGCCAGTGGATTCTGCCGCCATCGCCACCGTTGGCAGGAGCGAGAGCACTGTCAGCAGAGTCAGAAGCAATGTGACGATTCTCTTTTTCATAAAACCCTTTCTGACCGTGAAAGGTGGGACAGCCCACTCGAAGGGCAGCTTCGGTGTCCTCCTTTCACGGCCTTTTATTTGGATTTCGAGTGTAAAAGGGCACAAAAAAGCAGGCCGTCCATATAGGACGGCCTGCCATTGCCTATGCAAGCAGCACAGACTGGTCGTTGTATTTTGAGCTGTGATATGCTAGAATAATGTCGATTTTTGCGATGAGAGAGGAAAGAAAGGAACTGCCATGTTTTCGCTCAACCCCATGAAGGAACTGTATGAAAGCCCGCTGCCACCTATGGCCCTGACGGACTATGAGGCATTTTCCAAATTCTTAAATCAGGCTTTGCACTGCTGCCACGAGACCGGGCGGGATTTCAATGTCTATCTGGACTGGGCCATCCGTGCTCTGGCCTCCAGCATGGCCGCGGACAGCGCCGCCAGGATCTTCCTGCCAAAGACCAGAACAGCTCCGTTTTCCTTGGACGATTTGATCCCACTGTCTGAGATCCCCTCCAAGGGGACCGTGCGGGTAGATTTGACGAAGAGCTATGTGGTGGCTCCAATCTGGAACAACACGGATCTTGTGGATGCCGTAAAGGCTTTCTCCGACAGCGGCTTTGAGAATGCGCAGATCGACCAGGTCTTTGGCGGGGCGTACATCCAGGAGCTGAAGCTGGCCATCATCGACTCACCTTCTGATGTGGATGTTCCGTACATTCTCTCCCAGTGGGATCGAGGCAGTATCCAAATGAATGCCTATTCGCTCAAGGACCTCACCAAGGTCCTCTCCACGGACGGAGAGAAGTGGTATCTGCAGGAAGAGGACGGCGAAACAGAATTGCCGGTCCTGGAGCCCCGTATGGCGATCCTCTACAACTGCGGTGCCAGGAGGTTCTGCAAAGATTGATCGAACAAAAAGCAGGCGGCTGCCTGCTTTCTGTTTTATTCTACAGGGTTGTCCACCCAAGTGACGTGATACCCTTCATAAGCGAATATCTGAACGCAGTACCAGCAATCTTCTCCAGCGGCATTCATACCTCGGGCAAGGCCCACGCCAATCTCGGACAGCCCATCATTGAGAATGTTCTTCAGATGTCCGCTGGATGCCGCCCAGTCATCCACAACCACTTCCGCCAGTCCTTTGCCCAACTCCGCCAGCCGGCGGTCCGCGATCCTGTGAATGTTCTCTGCGGTATAGGGACAGTTGCTGACGGTTGACCGGTCAGAGCCATCAGGCCGGATGTGGGAGTAGGTGCCGGTGGCAGCCATTTCATCAGCTCGGACCTGGGCCGCCTGTGTCAGCATGACGTCGGTTTCCAAGTCCGCTAGGCCAGCCTCCTGACGGAGCTGGTTGGTTCTATCAACGATTTCCTGCCGCATGGATGAGATATCCGAGGCAGGTACCGATTGCTCGTCGCGTGTCGGCGCCACGCCGGTGTAGGGGGCGCCCGTGTCCACCTGGACGCCGTTGTCCCAATAGACGTTGAATCCCACCTGCCTGCCGGCGTCCCGCAGCTTCACATAGTTGGACCCATTGATGTTGTATGCCTCCATCTTCACCTGCTGTCCATCCACATAGATGGGCTGCCTGGTGGGCACCGCAACGATACCCGCTGCCGCAGCGCCGCCGCAGAACGTCGCACCCAATGCCATGCCGGTGAGCAGCAGTCCCATCTTCTTTCCTCTGTTGTTCATAGTGATATCCCCCTCTTCAGCTTTGGCCAATAGCGTACCGGTTTTTGCAACTTCGGATCATGGGCCGCGGATACCCGCCACAGACTGCGGGTCTGATGGGTCAGATAGACCACCTGGTTCAGCAGATCCTCCGCCTGCATATATTGGGCGTCCTGTACGCCGGTCTTGCAGACGATCACCGGTCGGCCTCCCAGCAGGCGCTGGACCTGTCCGTGATCCAGCAGGACACGGCCCTCCGGCACCTGCAGGTCCACATCCTCATCCGGATGGATTTCGAGGAACTCTTCCACGGTCATGGGGAGTCCCTCTTGCCTGTGGCACCATGATACGCCAAGAAAATGTGGAAAGCTATTGACCAAAACGCAGAAGGAATCGCTCGATCATACAGCAGTTTGTCCATCACGCCTCCACCGCCTGGACGCACCAGCGGTAGGTACGCTGATCCCGGACGCAGGTGTACAGGGTCAGGCGGTTCTCCGCGGAGGGGGATAGCTCGCTCCGATCCGTCTCGCTGATCTTCTCCACGGAGACCACCTTGTAGGTCCGGGTCCCCAGTTTGGTGGCCAGTGTGATTCGGTCTCCGATATCCAGGGTATGGATCTCACCGAAGTAGTCGTTGGTACCCCTATTGTGGGCCGCCAGGGCTATGTTGCCGTTCCAGATGCTGGTTTCCTCAAAGTGCCCCACCCCGCGGGCCAGAGTTTTGCTGCCCGTGCCCTGGTACACCTTGACGTTCAGGTCGACAGCTGGGATCTTGAGGGTCGCCAGATATCCGCCGCTGTAGTAGAGATCACTTGTCACTTCCGTGAAGCCGGTGGACGAAGATACCGTGGACCCGCTGCTGGAGGCGGAGGTCCCCGGTGTCACCACCGCGGCAGAACCGCCGTTGATGACCGCCCCGGTGACTGCCTGTCCTCCCGGTGCCAGGTTGGGGGTGAGGTATGTGCCAGTGTTCAGCGCGTATGCGCTGGGACTGCCAAAGGCCGGTGGGATCCGGGCGGCGTTCTTGCTGCGGTCCTCATTTTTTGCCGCGCCGCCGTCTGCCATGATGACAGGTTCGATGGAAGTGGGATCTCCGTACTCCGGATCGCCCGGCGCGGCGATGGTATAGTCCAGGGCTCCTGCGGGGAATGCCAGACAGGCGGCCAGACAAAGGCTCACAAGGCTTGTAATGACTCGTTTCATGAAAACTCCTCCTCGCATATTTCCCATGCTTTCTTCTCACACTTCATTCTCCTCCACCGGCTCGTGTTCCCGGCGGTGCCGGATGAACAGCGCCGCCCCGGCCACGGCACCCACCAGGGCCACCATGCCGATGGGCACCAGCAGCACAGCCCAGCTGAAGGCCGCCGCTGCGGGCACTTCCTCCACCGGCTGGAGGGGTGTGCCCTCGAAGATGGCCACATAGCGGACACGGTCCAGATTGATTTTGCCAACAGTGCCGGTATAGTCGGCGGTGACGGTGTAACCCTTCACATAGCTGCTGGTAGCACTGCCGGTGTAGGTGGCCACGGCAGTAAAGCGGTCACCCAGGGCGTAGCCGTCCAGGGTTGCTGTGTTGTCCGTCTGCCAGTTGATGGTCTGGAGGGTCAGGGTCCGTCCATTGTCCTGGATGGTCTTGGGGATGTTGGCAGTGTCCTGATTGGCCAGGTTGGGATAGGACCTGGTGGCGGAGATCTCCCGGGTGCTGCTGCCGTAGCCGGAGACTTCCACCTGGGCTGTGTCCAGCTGGAGAGACAGGGTGCCCATGTAGCCGTCCTCCGTGATGAACTCCTTCTCCTGAGGCAGCAGTGCCAGGATGGAGGCCATGTCCTTATTGGCGCTCTGGAGGCTGACTGTCTCCGTGTGCTGCCGTTCGTCGTGCTCCGGCAGCTCCTGTCGCAGCAGGTCTGTCAGGGTGTAGTGGAAACCATCCTGTTCGAAATCGGACCGGGGGATGCCCGTGGGGTCATCCTCCGGCCCCAGGTCGTAGAGCTTTCGCAGCTCGGTACCATCCTCACTCTGGGTGATAGCAGTAGGGTAGCAGACCTCCACCTCGTCTGCTCCTGCGGCCAGGGCTGTGGGGGCCAGTGTCATCGTCAGGCACAACACAGCGGCGCATAGCATCATTGCTCGTCTCATCTTCGTTCTCCTCTCCATTGTTTCATTTCTCCCAGCCCGCCTATCTTGGGGCCGGACTGTACTTGCTGCTCCGCTTTGGGCAGGTAGGTCCTGGTATTGAGCTGCATAGAACTCTGTTCATGACTGTATTCTATACGTTCTACCTCTCTTTCTCGCTGTTCCAAAGTGCGGCGCATCAATACGTCGTATTCCCAGGGCAGTGTCTCCAGTAGGATATAAGCGCCCTGTTCCGTGAGTCCATCTGCCTGACAGCGAAGCACCAGGGGATATCCAGCCCTCTTCCACTGGCGTAAAAAGGCCGGCTGTTTCCAGCCGACGCCAACGATATACACCCAGCGGAGCGCGGTCTCCTGTCCGCTCTCGCCGCTCAACCACAGATACTTGTCCCGCAGGTCCCGCCGCAGTCTATCTCTGGATGGGACGGGTGTCACCACGCTCCCGGAGAGCTGATAGCGAAGGTTCAAAGCGGAGATACAGTCTTCTGCCGCAGCCGTCGCCTCTGGTATCTCCGCCCATAGCGGCAGTAGTTCCGGGCTGGCCGCCTGAACGTCCTCCCATGCTGCCTCCGCGGGGTATATCAGGACGTGCCGTGCCAGCTCCAGAACATGGATACCGTCTGTCATCCCCAGGCTCTTTCCCTGGCGGGAGGGGAGCGCACGGTACCTGGCCAGCGCCGCCTGCAGCGATGGAAACCGCTCCATGGTCCACCCTTTGTGAAAAGTACGCTTGGGCGGGAGGCGCAGGTCATCAATGATGTAATACTGCATCGCAATCTCCTGTCACTTCATGGACATTCCGCCTTGGCCAGGCGTCTTGATTTTCTGACTCTCCTGCAGCTTTTTTTGAAGGGATCGGATCGCATCGTTCACCTGTTCCATTTGATCCGCCTCCTGCTCCTGGGCCAGATGGTCCCGCATCTGGTCCAGCGGGTCAAACAGGGAGAGTAGAAATATCAACTGTTCATCTGAATACAGCTCCATATCCTTGAGCAGAGCATCCCGACACATCCACACTGCGGACACATCCGCTATCTGGTCGATGACTTCAGAGACGGAAAGCGTTTGGAGCGACATCTCATATCTGTCCCATGCAAGGTTGATCCGCATGGCAAGGGCTTGCTCCTTTTCGGAGCGACTCATCTGCTGTAATTTGTTCAGTTTCAGTTCCTGAAGTTTTTCCCTTGCCCAGTCTGGCAGAAACTCTTCCTTCAGCACACCAGTGAAGTCGGTCCGGTTCCAGCGGGCCATTTCTTCATCATTCAGGCAGGTGCAGCGGATAGATCTTCCAATGGCGGTGGGGCTGCACCCAAAGCCGTCATGGGCGTACCTAATATGGACTGAGAAAAATAAGCGTTCAGATAGTAGTTTAAGAATTAAAATCACTTCTTTCTTGTTCATCGATGAACTGCAAACTTGACTGAGATTTCATAGTGCTCATAGTACAAAGTGCGAGGGCCGTTGTCTGGTGGGATATAGATTCGACTGGCCCACTCTTTATTCTCAGAACTGTACTGGCCACCCCATTCCAACTGCTGTATCGTGTTAGCCAGCACCCAAGCTGTTCGTTTATAGCCGAACTCCTGGATAACTTTGGCCAGACAGTCTCCGTCCAGATGGGCACCGTCGTAATGCTGCCAGACGGCTTTCCGAATAGCATCCTTGCAGTCCATGTTGCTCAGGTAACTGGCCCGCCATAGAGACTCTTCTCCCCGTTGGCGGGCATACTCTGCGGAATATGGGTAGAGATATGCTTCATTCATCTCTGCCATCCTCCATAGCAAGGAGGCTCCGGAGGCCCTCCAAGTTGATACAAAAGTCCTCCAGCGTGTCGATCTCATCCTCGTCGAATGCATTCAGAGGATCATCTTCCTCTTGCAGGCTGGCCATCTCGTCGCTTTTTTTCGCCAGTTGTTCCGCCATGGACGTGACGATCTCATCCAGGAAAGCAATCACCTTGACAATTTCCCTAGTAGAGAGCGAATCACGTGCCAGAAGAATGCAGCCCTCTTCCGCACGGAGCACCAACGCCTCCGCGTCTGCGAGACCGGCGATCTGCATAGCAGGGAAGGGGATCTTCTGGGCTTTGCTGTCGGGCTTACGGTGCAGTGTAAATTTCATGGTTATCTTCCTCCTAAAGAGTTTTCAGCGTGTGAGTTGGGATGTTAACTGGGACCAGGACCCATTTCTCATCCATCTCACGTTCAAACAGGTCCAGCTGCTGGTCCATGAGAGGCCTGGGATCGTAGTTGGTGATGATCAGTTCTTTGTAAATTGCCCCACGTTCCTTTTTCAGCGGATTTTCCCGGACCAGGGAGAAGATGAAAAAGTCCTTCCGATACAACTCCCAGGCCAGGGGGCAGTTATTGTAAGAGATGATGGCATATCCCGGATACTTCAAGAGAAGGTCCCGTAACAGGGTGTGGTTCTGCTTGGGAAATTCGGCAGGGTATGTTCGCTCCGCTTTCACATAGGGCGGGTCCGCATAGACCACCTCATTGGGATTTTCCCTCTCGCCGATCAGCTCCAGAGCGTCCCGATTCTCCAGGAAGATGCTCTCAATCCGTCGGCTGACTTCAGGGAATCGCTTGATGATGGGCTCCACACGCAGTGTCTTGACCGCCACGGAATTCCCGGTTCCGCTATAGCTGCCGTACTGACGCAGCAGGAACGCCGCCGCCCGAACCACATCAAACAGCTTTGCCCGATCATTCAACACCTTCAACAGCTCTTCCGCCTGTTCCTGCGTGAAGCAGGCGCGGTCCTGAAGGACCAGCTTTTCCTCCTCGATGTGTTTGAAGTAGTCCGCCTCATGTGCCGCAATATTCCGGTATAACTGAAAGGGTTCCCGGCCATGGACTGGGAGGAATCTCAGCTCCCGCGCTAGGGCGTGCTGATTTTCCTTGATACAGCAGAACACATTGAACAGATCGTTGTCCACGTCGTTGTAGATATCCAGCCGCCCCTTCTTCGGCTTCAGCGCCAGACTCAGGGCGGCGCTGCCGCCGAAGACCTCCAGGAACGTCTCCACATGGGGTGGTATCATAGGGGCGATGAATGGGACCAACTTCACCTTGTTGCCTGGCCACGGGAAAAACGGTCTAGCGATGGCAGCCACCTCCCACATCCGAAAGCAGCTTTTCCTCCATGCCGCGCAGCAGGCCCTGCCGGGCGGCTTCCAGGCCGCGGATCATCCGGGCCAGGTGCTCTTCGGTTTCCCGGGCCTCCCCGAAGGTCCTGATATAGAAATATCCGTCCCGGCCGCTGCCGATGGGATACCCCTCCTGCCGCAGATGGTTTACCATCTCGTGCAGCCTGGATTCGCTGACGCCCAGGATGTCTCGGAGTCTCCTGCCTGGTGCTGCATGCTGCCTGCCGGGACACGCACCTTTCAGGTATGCCAACAGTTGTTCTTCTTTTCGCATGATCGCTCCCTTCCGGGATCCGCTTTCCCGAAAATGGGCGCAAAAAAAGAAGGGGCCGCTGTCCCTTTCAGGAAAACGGCCCATATTTCTCGTCATATTGTTTTGCATTGAGCCACCAGCGGGCTTTACCGCCGTAGAAGCCGTTGATCCGCATATGCATTATTTTAAACTTTCGTAATAAACTCATAAATTGCCTCCTGTGTATTGTTCCTGTCTCATGGACGAACATAGTCATTATACAATGTTTTGGGGAGAAAAGCAATAAAAATGTAAAGCAAAAATCCTTGACAGCCTGAGCAATGTATGATAAAGTATCATGGTGTTAAGGAATTTTGCTTAACAGAAGAGGAAAAAAGATGATGGACAGTATTACAGAAGCCAGTCTTTTGTACGATTTTTACGGACAGCTTCTAACAAAGCGGAAACAAGAAGTGATGGAACTTTATCACGAGGAGAACCTTTCTCTGGCGGAGATTGCAGAGGAATTTGGAATTTCCAGAGCAGCTGTTCACGATTCGCTGAAATCTGCGGAGAAATCACTGAAAGAATACGAAGAGAAACTGGGTCTTGTATCTAAGCTGATGCAGTCAAACGAGGCCATCGCCAAGATTGACTCCATGCTTTTGGAGCTGGCCCGGAAATATAATGGAAATCAAGAATTAGTAGATGGTTTAGAAGAGATTAAGTCCGTTATCAACGGACTGGAAAGGCTGTAGCATGGCATTTGAAAATTTATCCGATAAATTACAGAGTGCATTTAAAAAGCTGAAGGGCAAAGGCGTACTGACAGAGGCCGATATCAATGATGCGATGCGGGAAGTCAAGCTGGCGCTTTTGGAGGCAGACGTCAACTTCAAAGTTGTAAAAGAATTTGTAAATGACGTGAAAGAGAAGTGTCTGGGTTCAGAGGTTTTGGAAAGTCTGACGCCTGCACAGCAGATCATCAAGATCGTAAATCAAGAATTAGTTGACTTGATGGGCGGCACTAACAGCAAGCTGACCTATTCCCCGTCAGGATTTACTACCATTATGATGGTCGGTCTGCAGGGTACAGGTAAGACGACGACTTGCGGAAAGCTGGCGAATTACCTGAAGCAGAGCGGTAAAAAACCGATGCTCTGCGCCTGTGATATCTATAGACCGGCGGCCATCGACCAGCTGGAAGTGGTGGGTAAGTCGGTTAACACGCCTGTATTTACCAAAAGAGACAGCAGGGAACCGGCAAAGATCGCCTTAGAGGCCAAGCGAGAAGCTGAGAAAAAAGGCTTTGACGTATTGATTGTCGATACGGCCGGACGACTGCAGATAGATGAAGCCTTGATGGACGAACTTGTGGACATCAAAGGAACCGTAAAACCCCATGAAATACTGTTGGTGGTTGACGCCCTGACCGGTCAGGATGCAGTAAACGTCGCCAAAGGCTTCAACGAGAAGCTGGGTGTCGACGGTATTGTCATGACCAAGATGGACGGCGATTCCAGAGGCGGCGCGGCGCTTTCCGCCAAGAAGGTAACCGGTAAGCCGATTAAGTTTATGGGTATGGGCGAAAAGTTCGACGCGTTAGAACCTTTTCATCCTGAAAGAATGGCCAGCAGAATCCTGGGGATGGGAGACATGCTTTCTCTCATAGAAAAAGCAGAAGCCTCTTTTGACCAGGAGAAGGCCGAGAAGCTAGAAAAGAAGCTGAAGAAAAATCAGTTCACTCTGGAAGATTTCCTGGATCAGATGGGCCAGGTCAAGAGTATGGGCGGCGTCGGCAAAATCTTGGAGATGATGCCGGGAATGAGTCCGGCACAGATGAAGGGCGTGGACCTTGCAGAAAGCGAAAAAGAATTTCGCCAGATGGAGGCCATCATTCAGTCAATGACCCGGGAGGAACGGCAGGAGCCCAACTTGCTCAATGCCAGCAGACGAAAGAGAATCGCGGCGGGCTGCGGACAGCCGGTCAGCAAGATCAACAATCTCATCAAGAGATATGAAGAGACAAAAAAAATGGTAAAACAGTTCTCTAATCCAAAAGCGATGAAGAGAAACAAAATGTTCAGAGGTTTGTTTTAAGCTAATAATTCAGTAAGTGACTGAGTTTAAGATAAGAAAAATGATAAAAGGAGGAACAATATAATGGTTAAGATCAGATTAAAGAGAATGGGTGCTCACAAAAAGCCTTTCTATAGAGTAGTTGTTGCAGACTCTCGTACACCAAGAGATGGAAAGTTCATCGAAGAGATCGGTTACTACAACCCACTAGTAGAGCCGCCTACAATCAAAATCGACGACGAAAAGGCTAAAAAATGGTTAGAAAACGGCGCACAGCCGACAGAAACTGTTAAAAGTCTTTTCAAGAAGTCTGGCATCATTGAGTAAGAAAGCGGTGAGACGACGTGACTAAATTAGTTGAATCAATTGCAAAATCACTGGTCGATCATCCGGAGCATGTGGTTGTGACAGAAGAGCATGACAGACATGGCAGCGTTTTGCAGCTAAAAGTTGCTGCTGACGATATGGGAAAAGTGATCGGCAAACAGGGTAGAATTGCAAAAGCACTGCGCACTGTTGTCAAAGCAGCCGCAACAAAAGAAAACAAAAAAGTAGTAGTAGAAATCGTCTCAGAAGACGAATAGTATTACGAGCAAGGGCACATGGATTTACTTTGGTATTTTCATGTGCCTCAAATATAATAGGAGAAAAATGGAAAAAATTAAGATTGGGAGAATCGTAAACGCCGTTGCCCTGAGAGGTGAAGTGAAGGTTTACAATTACTCCGGTTACAGAGAGAGATACGAAGAACTGGAACAAATCTTTGTCGAAGATAAGAAATACGAAATTGAAAAAGTCAGGTATCAGCAGCAGATGGTGATTTTGAAGCTTTCTGGCGTTGACGACAGAAACGCGGCGGAGGCCATGAAGAACAAGGACATCTTTATTACAGAGGATGATCTTCTTGAGCTGCCAGAGGATACCTTTTATATAAGAGATCTGATCGGCCTGTCCGTCATCGATGAAGAGAAGGAGCAGATTCTAGGAACCATCAAAGACGTGCTGCAGCCATCCTCACAGGACCTATATGTGGTCAGGCTGGCAAAAGGCGGCGAGGTTCTGATTCCCGTCGTTTCAGAATTTGTAAAGGAAGTATCCCTTGAAAAGGGATACGTAAAAGTGCGTTTAATAAAAGGGATGATTGAAGATGAAGATTAACGTATTGACTCTTTTCCCAGAGATGTTCACAGCCGTCACTGGCAGCATCCTGGGCAGAGCCTGCGAGAAAGGCATCATTACATTCAACTTTATCAATATCAGAGATTTCAGCAACGATAAACATAAAAAGGTCGATGATTACCCTTTCGGCGGAGGTCCCGGCATGGTCATGATGGCAGATCCCATCTTTGGTGCCCTGAACTCTATCGACGCGAGAGGCAAAAAGATTCTCTACATGTCTCCGAGGGGCAATATTCTTGACCAGACAAAGATTCAGCAGTTGGCAGAAGAAGAAGAGCTGACCATTCTATGCGGCCATTATGAAGGTGTCGATCAGAGAGTTTTGGATCACTTTGATATGGAGGAGGTTTCGATTGGAGACTATATTTTAACAGGCGGCGAACTGCCAGCTATGGTCCTGATCGATACTGTAGCCCGCTTAATCCCCGGCGTATTGGCCGGCGAAGATTCTGCCACAGAAGAATCCATTTATTCGGGCCTCTTGGAATATCCGCAATACACGAAACCGAGAAGTTATGAAGGTATGGATGTGCCGGAGATTTTGGTCGGCGGCAATCATAAACTGATTTATCTTTGGAAATTTGAACAGTCTTTGCGCCTGACCAGAGAATTGCGCCCTGACTTATTTGAAGACTTTGTGAAGAACAGTAAAAAACTGACAAAAGATGAACATAAGGTATTGGAAAAAGTATTAAAATGATGTAAAATAATTTTATGAGTAAATTTAGAAAAAAACCGATATTAATTTTTGTGATAGCCTTAATCGCGCTGTACATAATTATATATATTATACCAAAAGTGACGGGGGCATTGGTGTCCTCTTATACCGTAGAATACGGAGAACTGAAAGTGGCCGACGAGACGCAAGGATATCTGGTCAGAGACGAGCAGGTTTACGTCTCAGCGGCAAGCGGTAAGGCAAATCGTTACATCAAGGGCGGAACCTTAGTGCGTGCTGGGACAACCGTCATGGAAGTGACCGGCAGTTCAGAAAGCGAAGTGTCTGCCAAATATACGGACATGCTGACCAGGCTGGGGGGAGACGCTGTATCGACCAGCGATTTTTCTGTAGCAAAAGGCGGTGTCATCAGCTATTATGCAGACGGCTACGAAGGGAAGATCAGACCGGACAATATGGAAAATGGTACTTACGAGTATTTCAGCAAATTGAGTCAGGACAACGTTTTGGATCTTGCGAGAAACTCCATCGCCAAAGGCGAGCCTGTATTCAAAGTTGCGGACCGTACCAAATGGTACATCGTCTGCTTCATCGATAAGAAGAATCTGGGCCGTTACACAAAAGATCAAGAAGTGACCGTGGAATTTGAAGACGATTTTGTCAGAGCCAAGGTTTACAAAGCCGATGAACAGGATGGCAAAGGGCGAGTCATTTTAGTGACTGACTATTATTATGAGAAATTCGCCAGGATGAGAGTAGCTGATATCTCCCTTGTAACAGACAGCGGCAAGGGTTTAATTATTGAAAACAGCAGTATTACTGAAGAAAAAGGGATGCAAGGGGTTTATGTGAAGAACAAGACCAACGATTATTATTTTGTTCCCATCAAAGTCATCGTCAGCGATGGTGAAAAGTCTTTAGTGAAAGATACCTATTTCTATGATAAAGAGACAGATAAGACATACGATACCATAGAGATTTACGATGTGGTTCTCAAGGAACCAAAATAATGCTATAATAAAATTTATGAAGGCAGGTGTAGAAATGTCAATTAAATCAAATATCGAGTATATTAACGAATTAAAGGCAGCGGCTGCTGAAAAATCAGGCAGAACTGGTGACGATGTCCTTTTAGTTGCTGTAACGAAGCTTCATACGCCAGAGGAAATGAATGAAGCTATTGACGCAGGGATTACCGATATTGGGGAAAATAAAGTACAGGAAATTATGGACAAATTTGATCGAGTGAAGCCGGTGAGATGGCATTTAATCGGTCATCTACAGACCAACAAGGTTAAATACATTATCGACAAGGTGAGTCTGATTCACTCTGTAGATTCCCTCCATCTGGCAAAGGAGATTAACAAGAGAGCCCAGCAGCACGATTTGACCATGGACATTTTAATTCAGGTAAACTCGGCAGAAGAGGATTCCAAGTTTGGAATTACCACAGATGAAACTGATCAGCTGATCAGAGACATTGCAGAGCAGTGCCCGAATATTAAAATAAAAGGGTTGATGTGTATCGCACCTTTTGAACAAGATCCCAACGATGCGAGAGAATATTTTGCAGAAGTTAAGAAAATATATGACAAATACGTTAATGAAAAGAGTGACAGGGTAGATTTTGAGTATCTGTCAATGGGAATGACCAATGACTTTGAGGCAGCCATAGAAGAAGGCTCCAATTTGATCAGAGTCGGAACAGCCATTTTCGGGTATAGAGATTACCGCAAAGAAGAAAAGTGATACCTAGGGGAGGAAAAAGTTATGGGTTTTGCAGAATCAATCAAAAAAGTAATCGGTATAGAAGAGCTTGACGATGACGAAATGATTACAGAGGAAGAAGTCAACGCAGCAAAAGAAAAAATAGCGAAAGAGCCGAGACGCTCTTATGTCAGCGATACGGTGACCACAGAAAAGAAGCCGAAGCCGCCTATGAGCAGCAGCTCTTCAAAAGCCTCTGAAAAGCGCTTTTCTGTTACGAACACCAGCGCTTTTAAACTGGTCTTAATCGAGCCGAAAGCTTTCGAAGAATGCCCGAAATTAGTGGACAGTTTAAAAGGCAGAAGACCGGTTATAATTAATTTAGAGAAACTGGAAACAGAGGTTGCGAGAAAAATCTTTGATTTCATGAGTGGAGCGACTTATGCTCTGAATGGAAATGTGCAGAAGGTTGCGAACAATATCTTCATCTTCGCACCAGAAAATGTGGATATTTCTTCTTCTCAGGATGAGAGAACTGCTTTTGATTTCTCATCCGATGAAAAAAGTCCTTGGAGGTAATTGACAGGTGATATACGTTTTAATTCGAGCGATTAACTTATTTGCACAGTTAATTTCTTTTGCTCTGATTGCCATGTGTGTGATGAGTTTTTTTGTCGCGTATAATCCATACTCATCAGCAGGCAGAATATACCAATTTCTGGCCAAGATTACTGATCCGGTGGTAGCGCCGTTTCGTAAGTTATTGATGAAATTCAATACAGGGCCGGTAGATTTTTCTCCGATGCTGGCAATGATTGCAATAGAAATCATTTCAAGAATTATAATACGGATATTGATAATGTTTGCACTGTAAACGAAAGGATATACTATGATTACGCCACTTGAGATAGAAAACAAACAATTCGCCAAAGCAATGAGAGGATATAATGCAGACGAAGTAGATCAATTTCTGGATGAAATTACTCTTGATCTGCAGAAACTTCTCGCAGAGAATGAACGTTTAAAAGCAAAAGTTGAAAGTTTGGAAAGTGATCTGAATCAGTACAAAAAATCAGAGACCTCTGTGCTGAATACTCTGGAGTCAGCCAAAAAACTGATGAGGGATATTTCAGAAAGTGCGGAGAAGCGAGCAGAAATTATCATTAAAAATGCCCAGTTGGATGCCGATGTCATGCAGAGAGATGCGAAAGAATCCATCTCTAAGCTGACAGAGGAGGGAGCGAAGCTGAAAGATAAAATCACCCGATTCCGGGGCAGATATAAACAAATATTGGAGGATGAGCTCAATGAACTGGACGGCTCCAGTGAAGAATTGCTGGCTGACTTAGAAAGGGACTTTTTGCCGGCTTCTATGGACGAACCGGTGAAGAAAACGGTACCGACGCAGGCATCCGTGATGAAGGAACCAGTTCCTCCAGTTCCAGAGGTCAGGATTCCTTTGAAAGGCGAAACCATGGTAATTGATGAAAAATCTTTTGAGGATATGTTGATGGAGGATTTCGGCAAGGGGAAACAAGAAGAACCGAAAAAGACCATTGTAAAAGAGGATTTGACAAAGACGAGAATCATCTGATGGTGTATGTCGCACAATAAAAAGTTAATGGGAGGCGGGGCACCAGTTGCCCCGTGATTTATATGAAATATTATTTGACTGCAGCCCTGGTAATCGCCTCGGACCAAGTCTCCAAAGCGGTGATCAGAATGACAATGCATGTAGGCGATTCTATCAGCATCTTGGGAGATTTTTTTCGGCTGACTTATATAAGAAACAGTGGCGCAGCTTTCAGTATGATGAGCGGACAGCGACTCTTGCTGGTCGTCATTCCAATTGCAGGTATCGTTGCAGCGCTGTGGTATCTGCACCGCCATAGAGGGGAACACTGGACACTCTACGCTTCTTGGACCCTGATTATCGCAGGCGGAATCGGCAATCTGATCGATCGCATTGCTTTTGGTGAGGTTACCGATATGTTTGATTTCAGCATTTTTCCACCAGTGTTCAATATTGCTGATATCGCGGTGACTTTTGGCTGTGCACTGTTTATCGTTTATATTCTAGCAGGTGACAGGCTAAAAAAACATGAGTGAGAAAGAAGAAAAATATCAATTTTATATCGAAGAAGAACAGAAGGGCACCAGAATTGATCTCGTGCTCTCTTTGTCTTTACCGGATACGTCGAGAAGCTTTATTCAGAAACTCTTTGAAAAGGGAAACATTCTGGTAAACGGAAAGCCCTGCACATCTAAGAAATACAAGGTAGCTGCCAGCGATCTGGTTGAGATTACGATACCGAAACCTGTCGACCTGCAAATAGAAGCGGAGGACATTCCCATCGACATCGTATATGAGGATGAGGATCTACTGGTGGTCGATAAGCCGCGGGGAATGGTCGTTCATCCGGCAGTAGGCAATTATACGGGCACTCTGGTTAATGCGGTCATGTTTCACTGCGGAGAGAGACTGTCTTCTATCAACGGCGTGATACGTCCCGGCATCGTTCACAGAATTGACAAGGATACCAGCGGACTTTTAATGATCGCGAAAAATGATAAGGCACACGAATCTTTGTCTGCACAACTGGCGGAGCACTCCATCACCAGGCGATATCAAGCGTTGGTCTATCACAATATAAGAGAAGACGAAGGCACCGTAAATGCACCCCTAGGGAGAGATCCGAAAAATCGGTTGAAACGGGCTGTTACGAATATGAATGCCAAGCATGCAGTCACCCACTATAAAGTGCTGGAACGTTTCGGCAAGTATACCCTGATTGAGGCGCAGCTGGAAACAGGACGAACTCATCAAATCCGGGTTCATATGGCTTACATCAAACATCCTCTGGTGGGAGATCTGCTATATGGGCCGAAAAAACAGACCGTTCCAGTAGAAGGACAGATGCTTCACGCTAAAACCCTGGGTTTTGTACATCCTAGAACCGGCGTTTACATGGAATTTGACAGTCCTCTGCCGGAATATTTTGTAACGATATTGACAGGACTCAGAAAGGAATAGATTATGACAAAGAGAGCAATGAAACCAGGAACGATGCTGAATCCTCTGCCAGTGGTCATGGTATCCTGCGGCAGCGATAATGAAAGAAATATCATCACCATCGCCTGGACGGGCATCATCAATTCAGAGCCTCCCATGACCTATGTCTCTGTCAGAAAGAGCAGACATTCTCACCAGCTGATCAGTAAAAGCGGTGAATTTGTCATTAATCTGACCACAGAGAATTTGGCCAAGGCAACTGATTTCTGTGGCGTAAAGTCAGGCCGTGATATGGATAAATTCAAAGAGACGGGACTGCATCAGGAAAAGGCTGAAATCGTCTCTTGCCCTATGATCTTGGAGTCCCCGGTAAATTTAGAATGTAAGGTGCTGGAAGTCAAAGAATATCCATCTCACGATATGTTTATTGCAGAAATCGTCAAGGTTCACGCAGATGAGAAGCTCTTTGACGAAAAGGGACGAATTTGCCTGGATGAAGCAGGGATGCTCAGTTACAACCATGGCGAATACTTTGGTCTCAAAAGGCAGCCTCTCGGTAAGTTCGGCTACTCCATCATGAAGCCGAAGACGCGTAAACGAATCAATCGGGAAAAGATGGCGAGAAATACCAATCGAAGGAAAAAAAGAGGCTGACATAACAGCCTCTGATGATACAAAACCGTGCGCTTCGTATTTGATATTCTACAATCTATGACAGATTAAAAAAATGTTATGAGTAGGTGTCGGCAAATAATCTGTAGTGATAGCTTACCTTCAGTGACTAAGGGTACACAAATTCACTGAAAATGTTGTCAATCCTGGATATGTTTGACGAACTTGATACAATCTTCGCATACGTATCCGCCTTTAAATACGGTGTTGTGATAGATGTTTCCGCAGAGTGAACAATTCTTCTTCATTACGCAGGACCCTCCTTCTATGGTGCACGGCTGTATCTCGTATAGTTACTGTAATCCTGTTGTATGGGGAATGCAAGGGAAATCATCTGATCTGTTCGTTTTTGAACTTTTTTTGTAACGATTTAGTATTTTTTTGTAAAGGAGCTTGTAATCATGTATGAGAATTTTGCTTTCGAGAAGAGAGCACGTGCCGTCACTGGCTATCATTTTCCTTGTGACAATGCGTCCTATGTGATGTGCTTGATTCACGGAATTGGCGAGCATGCGGGAAGATACCAACGCATGGCAAAGAAACTGGCAGAGAAGGGAATCGCCGTGCTATCAATGGACCTGAGAGGGCACGGGATTTCCAGCGGTGTACGAGGCGATACTGCGCCGCGAAAAGAAGTTTTAGCAGATGTAGATGCTTTGATCGAGTATGCGCAGGAGCTTTATCCAGGGCTTCCGCTGATCTTGTATGGGCACAGCATGGGCGGCAACATCTGCTTACATTATCGAGCCGTCGGCAGAAAAAACGATGTGCCGCAGAAGTATATCGTGTCGGCACCTTGGATCAAGCTGGTAATGCAGATTCCTGGGCCGCTGTATACCTGCGTGAAGGCTGCTTCGAAGGTGTTTCCGAAAAAGACCATCGCTTCATCCTTTCCGGAAGAAGATTTGGGGAATTTGAAATATGTCAGACCTTATCACGACGACCCGCTGGTTCACGATAAAATTTCCCTCAGGTGTGCCGTGGATTGTTACGACTTTGGCAATGCCATTGCAGCGGGCGTAAACGAGGATAACCGCGGTGCAGAAGGAAAATCTCTGTTGCTGATGCACGGTGATATGGATAAAATCTGCGA
>ERZ791934.1591-NODE-1591-length-20163-cov-7.062015_pt1 | contig 20163 bp, 19 predicted proteins | sample MGYA00510125_ERZ791934 | MGnify/ENA primary metagenome ERZ791934 (study PRJEB30046, sample SAMN00993240) | human gut metagenome | study: EMG produced TPA metagenomics assembly of the A metagenome-wide association study of gut microbiota in type 2...
CAGACCACTCCTCCCGCTTTCTATTTCCAAACAATTGTGAATGCTTTGGCAGACTTGCCGTGATGCCATTAATATGGCATAAGATATCGTGACGCATAAGAAAATGCGTAACAAGAGTATAACATGGTTATTACAAAAAGACAATAATAAAACCGTATTTATCGGCTACACAGTAACAGTTCAGCAGTCAGAAACGAAAAGCAGAACTGTTACGCCACACACTCAAACAAAAGTTTTACTCCATACCAAAAAGGACCGACTGTATTTGAATGCCATTCACCCAAACACCGATCAGTCCTTTTTCGCTCATTTAAATCAATCTATTTTCACACTCATTTTGAACCTTGCAGCCGCCCTTACCGCTGTCCTGCACATAAACACCGTTCCAAACTGCACCAGCGTCAGCAGCAGCAGACTGAATATCTGGGCTTTTAAGGTTGCCCCCGACACCGTATTGATAAACGCGAACGCTCCAAGGCCGATACACCGCCCGGTCACCACGAATATCTCGTGAAACGCCAGAAGCTCCGGTGAAAAATCTTCGATCTCCTTCACACTCTGTGAGACATCGAAAAATGTGGTATAGCAGGATATTTCAATCATACCGGCCAGAAATGCATTTACCGCCGCAAACAGAATCACCATAACCGGATTCAAAAACCAGTAGCAGACAATGGTAATTCCAGTCAGTCCGGTAACGGCCAGAAGCATAAACCTGCGCCGGTTATCCGGCCGGAAGGTATGGCTCATGAACCAGAAGGACAGGATCGACACAAGCCCCGTCAGCAGAGAATTACACCCGATCAGAAACTCGCTCTTAATGAGCTGATACAGAATAATGTTCAGAATGAACATAAAGGTTCCTTCCCGGATCCCCTTTAAGGTCTCCCCCAGCAGTCCATAGAGAATCTGACGGTTCTTTCCCATCAGCCGGATAAATGCCCCATACCGCACATTTCTCTTTTCCTTTTTTACCTCCCCCGGCAGTTTAAATACAGCGGCCATGGCAAGAAACGCAATGGCAAAAGCCAGTACAAAGATTGCCACATACCCCTTCACGCCGCCGATCGCAGACAGGATGCTGCCTGCCAGAAACGGTACGGTTAAGTTCACTCCCGCGCTCAGTGTGCTGATGATTCCCATTCCGCTGTCGCGGTTGGTGACATCCGTATAGTCCAGAATCATATGCCCATAGCTGATATAATAAAAGCCATCTGCCATTCCATTAAACAGCCCGAAAAGCATATAGCAGGTTCCCACATAAGGCTGAAACAGGATATAGCAGAGATAAAGGATATTATAACCAATGATTCCGACAGTGGCCGTCACACGGCATCCCGTCTTGTGCATGATCTGCGCCGAGACGGACATCGTCAGCGCACATGCCGCGAAGATCGCCCCATTATAAAACAGGGTGGAGTTTACATCTCCGGTCTGGTTCATCAGAAGGGTATTGATAAAAATAGCAGGAATCCTCGTAAATACCAGGAAAAGCGTATGTACCAGCAAAAACAGATAGTAATTATGGCTGAGCATCGTTCCCCCGAGAATGCACTTTACTTTCCATTTGATACCGCTTTTCCTTTTTACCGTCTGTTCAGTCACATCTTCAACCTCACTTAAACTTTCCGGTTATTGACCACTTACGCAGCTCTATACTAACTTTGTTCACGAGTTTCCGTGACAGCCAAAAACAGGCGTGCGCTTTTTGGAGCCAGGCTGACCGTTAAACAGTTTCCACTGACGGTAAATGAGGTCTCCTTCTTTTCCGGATAGATACAGGAGACTTCGGCTGCCGCACCGGATTTTCCTACCAGGGGGATCTCAAATGATTTCTCCCCTTCACCGCCGGTTCTCCAGACTGCCAGATACTGTTTTCCGCCATTTATCAGGCCGTAGCTTATGTATTCGTCAGACATGGAGGCAAGACCGGTCGGCCAGCAGGGAATCCCTTCCCGGATATCTTCCCGGATCTTTTTATAGCAGGCGATTCCTTCCCGCACATACTGCATGCGCTGCTCTCCGATCTGCCCTAAATAACCGCTCTGGTGAATGCGGAACAGCATGGCATTTACCATGTTAAAGATCGTCTCCTCCTCGGTTCCTTCCACCAGCGGATAGGACCAGATCGCCGCCTGCTCCGGCGCACATGCCGTCGCACAGTTTGCCGCGATCGCCGCCATTTTGATGTAATCCGTCTGGTCGGTTACAGACTGGATGCTCTGGCGTGCCAGCATGGAATACTCCATTCTCATACCGCCGCTGCTGCAGTTTTCAATAATCAGGTCGGGATACGCCTCGAAAATCTCATCCAGCCATCCCAAATACGCCCTGGTATGAGAAAGCAGTCCCTCCCCCGCTGAATCCGCATGGTAATCGGTTCCAACACCGGTATCAATATTGTAATCCATCTTGATATAGCCAACGCCGTATTCCTCTACCAGCCGTTTGATGACTCCGGTGGCATAGTCCCGCACCTCTTTATTTCTGAAGTCCAGCTGATACCTGCAGTGGTCAATTATGGGCCTGCCATTTCTCTGGAAGAACCAGTCCTTGCTGACTCTGGAGGCCATAGGACAGTTGATCCCCATCACCTCCAGCTCCAGCCATAGTCCCGGAACCATACCTTTATCCCGGATATAACGGATCACTTCCTCGATTCCTCCCGGAAAACGCCTGTCGCTGGGCAGCCACTCTCCGACTCCATCCCACCAGTGTCCGTCGGAATACCAGCCGCAGTCCACACAGAAATATTCGCAGCCAGATTCCGCGGCCGAATCGATCAGCGGCTTTAAGACCTCTGTGGTCGGATCACCCATCAGACAGTTCATATAATCGTTAAAGATGACCGGCAGCTTCTCGTTGTCCTCATTTTTCCTGCGGATTCTGCGCCTGTACTTCGTCAGCTCTGCGACTGCCTTCTGAAATTCTCCCTCTGCCGCCGATACCGTACACGGTACTGAGAAAAAGTGCTCATCCGGTTTTAAAAGCTTCAAAAATCCATTTTCCTGGTAAGTCGGTCCCCCGGCCTGGACATAAAGAGTTCCGCGGATATCGCTGACCTCCCAGTGCCACGATCCGCTCGTCTCGATCTGCCACATCAGGGACTGATCCAGCTCTGTATTATAGTAGCAGCCCATGGGCAGATGTTCCACACACGCCCAGCTTCCCGTATTGGAGACAGCGATCCGTTTCATGGAAAAGGAATTTACCGCGTCATATCCCAGCTCATTTAAGGTGTACTTTTTCCACTGGGCCTCGCCAAACCAGGTATTGTGCGGAATATAGAGAATTCCTGTTTTATCTCTCGGCCCCTTGGCCTGTTCCGTGAGCCCGGTTAAGGCAAACGAAGATACATACTCCAGCGCATACTCCTCCTCAGAATGGTTTACGACCTCACCCACAAAATTGACTGCAGAAATTCCGTCGTAGAACTGGATATGCGTAATCAGCTCCAGTCCTTTGTATTTTTGAATTACTTCCAGTTTTCTTCCGTAATCATTCCGGTAATCCCGGTGGCCCTCATACGTCATGAGCAGGGATGGGCTGCTGCCTGTGTGCTTCAGACCATGGTGGTCATTCTGATTGAAACCGCTGGCCTGAAGCTCCGCCAGAGTGTACACAGAGACGTCGTCATCTCCAATCTCCATTTCCTGAGGATGAGAGGAAAAATGCAGCAGCCTGACCGCTTCTCCCTTTTTCAACCCCAGATTTAAGTAAATTCCATTTTCAGCAATGTTCATATCCAATTTTCTCCTTTACCCTTTAATACCGGTCTGCGCAATGCCTTCAATAAACTGCTTCTGGCACGCAATATATAACAGCAGCATGGGAACCGTAGCGATCACACTGCCTGCCATCAGTGCGCCCTTATTGTTGTTGCAGATTCCCTGCAGGACGGTCAGTCCGGGCGCCAGAGGCATCCGGTTTAAATCATTGTTGGCGATAAGCGGCCACATCAGGTCCTTCCATGCAAACAGGGCGGTAAAAATCGCCAGCGAAGCCAGGCTGGACCGGGTCACCGGCACCATGATCTTAGTAAACACCTGCCACGGATTACACCCGTCAATCACGGCAGCCTCCTCCAGCTCCTTCGGCAGCGCCATATACTGCTGGCGCAGAAGGAACGTGCCAAACGCGCTGACCAGTGCCGGGAATATCAGTGCAAATACCGTATTTAACAGCTTGATCTTCGATAACATCATATACTGAGGTACAATAAAAATCTGTCCCGGTACCATCATCTGCATCAATACCAGTGTGAACAGCAGCCTCTTAAACGGAAATTCCATCCTGGCAAATCCATATCCGGCCATACTGGAAAATATGACCGCGCAGATCACGCGCCCCAAAATCATCAGAATCGTATTCAGATACAGGCGCAGAAACGGAACTGCCTCCAGTGCCTGCTTATAATTTTCCAGATATCCGAAGCTCCCGGGAAGAATCTTCATGGGAATGGACATCTGCTCTCCAACCGTTTTGAAGGAAGATAAAATCATCCACAGGAACGGAAACAGCATCACAATACTGCCCAGAATCAGAAGGAGATGGGTTACCACGTGTTTTTTACTATTGTTTGCTTCCACTTTACTCCCCTCCTATTCGTAATGTACGATTTTCTTCTGCGCCACAAACTGAAGTCCGGTGAAAATCAGAATCAGACACAGTGCTACAATTGAAATTGCCGAGGCATACGGCTTATCCTGTACGACAAACGCCTGCCTGTAGTACTGGTACATGATTGTGCGGACCGAGTCCATGGCCTTTGACGTATTGGCATTATAAAGCATATAAATCAAGTCAAACTGCGTCAGAGAGCCGATAAAGCCCGTTATCGTCAGGAAGAATACGCTGGGAGAAATGAGCGGGACGGTAATCTTAAACAGCTTCACAAAGCCACCCGCCCCGTCGATCTCCGCTGCCTCATAGTAGACTCTCGGCACATTGGTGATGGCCACAATCAGTATGATAATCTGCTGCCCCAGACCGCCCCATATGGCGATGATAATCACCGACATCAGCGCGTATTTCGGATCGTGCAGCCAGGAATGCGTCGCGCCGCCCAGACTCTTGATCACATAATTTAAAAAGCCGAATTCCGAGTTGTAAAGCCAGGCCCATACCATGGTGACGGCCGCAGGCGCAGCCACCATGGGCGTAAAATAAATAACACGGTAAACGCTTCTTCCCCTGATCTCCTTGCTCATGAGCCATGCCAGAAGCAGGCTGATAAAGATACCGCCCGGTACGGAAACAGCAGAAAAAATAAGCGTATTTCTAAGTCCGATCCAGACCTCCCGGTCCTTTAGGACCCGTGTGAAATTATTCAGTCCGCTGAACACATACTCTTCAAAGCCTGTGCTGGCCGAAAAGCTCAGCAGAAGTGTTTTGAAGATCGGATAGATGTTGAGAATCAGCAGTCCTATGATTGTCGGCGCAACAAAGAAGTAGCCCCATAGATAGTTTTTATATTTTCGTTTGTTCATCTTATCTCCCCCCTGGGAAAGAAAGGGCTGCTAAAAGCTCGCAGCAGCCCCCTGGTTCACGGATTCCTGTTATTTCTTCTCCGTTGCCAGAATTTCATTGATCTCTTTCGCAGCCTGGGTAAATGCCTCTTCTACGCTCGCTTCCCCGTTAAATATTTTCGCCACGTAAGTATTCATGACCTCGGACCATTTTGTCTTGCTCTCCGTTCCTACAAACTGTACCCCGTAATCCATGCTCTTCAAAATAGCGCCGGTATCATATAAATCCTCATGTGCCTTTGCCCAGTCGGTCTCTACCCCCGTAAATGCCGGAATGGCCGGTCCGTTAATGGAATCTGACATCCCCTGTTTGGAGCCTGCATAAGCGACAAACTTCTTGGCTGCTTCCATATTCCTGCAGTCGCTGGGAACAGACAGCGCCAGGCCGTTCATCTGTGTGGCCTTGATGCCGGTAGGCCCTGCCGGAAGCTCTGTGATGGCAAACTTATCTTTTACAAGCTCATTTTCCGTGAAATAGCTCAGTTCCCAGTTGCCAAAGGTCTGCATGGCAACCGTTCCCGTTGCAAATAACTCAATATAGTTGACTTCCGCCATCATTTCATTGGAAGGTGAATAGTTGGCGTTCATATTCATATACCACTCCATCGCCTCAATGGATTCCGGCTTGTCCAGCCCGGACTGGTGTGTTGTCTCGTCGATGATACTTCCGCCGTTTTCATACAGGAAGTTTCCCCAGCCTTCCTGATCGTGGTTGTATGCGGCAAATCCATAGACGCCGTTTTCCTTATCGGTCAGCTTTTTGGCGGCTTCCTCCACATCGTTCCAGCTCCAGTCCGCGTTCGGATACTCTACGCCCGCTTTATCAAACAGCTCTTTATTGTATACGAGCACGACACAGTCCTTGTCCTTCGGCACTCCGTAATGGGCATCGCCAAATGTATACAGCTTCGTTACTCCCTCCGGATAATTATCGTAGCTGAAGGTATCATCGTACTGAGTTAAATCATCGAGCTGCGCCAGCTTGCCGCCGTTTACATACTTTGCTACTACGTTGGTATGCATGGTCACGATATCGGCCATATTTCCGCTGGTTGCCGCGGCCTCCAGTTTCGTCCAGTACTCCCCCCATGGGGTGATCTGTAAATCTACTTTGATGTTCGGGTAAAGCTTCTGAAATCCGTCGATGGTATCCTGAATCTGCCCCCGCTGATTCTCATTCCATGTCACATAGGTGAGTGTAACTGCATCTCCCCCGCCGGCCGCTGCCCCCGCCGCTGCCTCTGTCGCTGCCCCCGCTGCTGCCTCGCTGGTCTTCTCTGCAGTTGTACTGCCGCTTCCCCCTGACCCGCATGCGCATAAGGATACCACCATTGCCGCTGCAACAAAAAGTCCTGCCAAATTTTTCTTCATAGTAACTGCCCTCCAATTTTTTTATTTATTACCGCGGTCAACGAGCCAGGCAGACATGCCCACATGTCCATCCGACGGCGGCCGCGAGAGTCAGAATCCCCGCTTCATACGGGTGCTTGACTACTTTGGTTCACTGCTTTACATGTATTAATATACACGGATTTCATAGATGTTTCTACCGTTTAAAATAAGGTCTTTTTTTATTAAGAAGCTATTATTTATTACATTTTTTTGACAGTGGGGATTTTATGCGGTAGGATAGGAAGAGACGGTTATACGGACAATCGAGATGAAAAGGAGAAACTGCTATGGCATACGAAAACGCTTATCAAATTACGAATCCGGACTGCGTCCTTCTGCCCGAAGAGATCTGCTATATGAACTGGCAGAAATACTATATGGACTACCATCAGCATCCGGCCGGATCCATCGAGTTTAATTACATTGTAGAGGGAACCTGCTATTACGATATTGCAGGTGAAATTTATAATCTGAAGAAACGAAACCTGATGATCGTCAACGGAAATACGCCGCACAAGCTGATTTCCCCTGATTCCTGCATCAATATGAGTATTAATTACTATCAGTCTGAGCTTACGCCTTCCATCGGTACGCTCTCCGCCCTTGTCAAAGCCTATCCCTGCCTCGGCACATTTTTTCAGCACTTGAATACCGGCCTGGTGATTCAGAATGCGCGAAATATCTTTCACCTGCTTGAGGAGATCTGCAATGAGACCAATAACAAAAAAGACCCTTACTACTTAAATATTCTGGTCAATAAGGCCTTGATCGAAGTCGTCCGCCTTCTTTCCGCCGAAAAAAGCCCCACAGATACTTATGTGGAGCAGATCAAAAACTATATCAATTATCACTTTTTTTCCATTGAGAATATCGATGAGATCGCATCGTATGTAGCGCTTAACAAGGTCTATCTTCAAAAAATCTTTCGCGAAAAGACGGGGCTTACGATCTGGAATTATCTGACTAAGTACCGCATGGAAAAGGCCGTGTACTTTCTTCTCCACTCCGATACTCCGATCAGCGATATCGATGAGCTTGTGGGGATAAACTCCAGGCAGAACTTTTATCTGTTGTTTAAGAAGCAGTATGGAATGTCGCCCTCGGAGTATCGGAAGAGATTTAAATAAAATACGGCAGCAGTTTTTCCCGCCGCCCTGAACTGTTGCAAGATACAAATAATTTTCTCTCTTGACATTGTCTTCTCAATATGCAACAATAGTTACACAACACTTGTGATACATCAATTCTAAAACAGAAAGGCAGACGCTTATGCCGCCAAAAGCAAAGATCACAAAAGAAATGATATTAAACACGGTCCTCGAGATCACGAAAGAAACAGGCTTCGAAACAGTAAACGCAAGGAGCATCGCCGGCAGACTGCAGTGTTCTACCCGTCCGATCTTCACCTGCTACGAGAATATGGAGGAATTAAAAAAGGAATTTCTTGATTTTGCATACGAATACTATAACCGGTATGTGATCGATTTCAGTCATACTGAAGATGTAAATCCCTGCTTAGTACTGCCTCTTTCGTACCTTGCATTTGCAGAGGAAGAAACGAACTTATTTAAACTGTTATTTATCAACGATATGGATTTGAATATGACTGAGGCAAAGGATTTTTATCACGAAGCCGATAATGAAAAAAGGGCTGCACTCTTTTCCGAAACCATCGGCGTAGAGTTAGAACGTGCAAAAGTAATCTTTTTGGATCTGTTTCTTTATACTCACGGCATAGCGGTTCTGACAGCGGCCAAAAAGATCTCATTTGACAGGAACCATGCGGAAAAGATGTTGATGAACCTGTTATCCGCCCTGATTCATCAGGAAAAACCAGACGCACCCCAGCGGTAGAAGGAGTCCCCTATGACAGAAAACCAATACTTAATCGATTTTTACAATCAATATGACGAAGACAGCCGGCTGGCCTTAAAGCATGGATCGGTTGAATTTCTCACTACGATGCGCTACATTGAAAAATATAGAAAGCCAGGGGACCGGGTGCTTGAAATCGGAGCCGGAACCGGCCGGTATTCTCACGCTCTGGCCCGTCAGGGCTGTGCCGTGGACGCGGTGGAACTGGTTGGCCATAACATAGATGTTTTCCGTAAAAACACCCAGGCAGGAGAAAACATAACGATCACCCAGGGCAACGCCATGGACCTGTCCGCATTTCCGGACAACGGATATGATATCACGCTGCTGTTGGGGCCGCTGTATCACCTTTACACCAAAGAGGATAAGCTGCAGGCTCTGCGCGAGGCGATTCGCGTTACAAAACCGGGCGGCGTGATCTTTGCTGCGTATGTAATATCCGACGGCTGCCTCCTTGATGAGGGCTTCCACCGCGGCAGCATTAACGTCGCCGAATATATAGAAAAAGGCCTGCTTGATTCCCGGACATTCGCTGCTAAGTCAGAGCCAAAGGATTTATTTGAGCTTGTCAGAAAAGAGGACATCGATGATCTGATCTCTGCCCTTCCTGTAACCCGTCTGCATTACGTCGCAGCGGATGGCTGTGCCTTATTTATGCGCGAGGCCGTAGATGCCATGGACCGTGACGCGTTTGAACTGTATTTAAAATACCATTTTGCGGTCTGTGAACGCGAGGATTTAGCGGGCATTACGAGTCATGCCATTGACATAGTAAAAAAGTCAGACACTCCTTGCACAAAATCTCAATCTATATTATCCTAATATAACAGCCATCATGGCCATGGCAGGCTTCCGTTCCGGATACGCCTGCCAATTACCGGCAAAGGAGGCCGCCATGAAATTATTAATCGCAGAAGACGATCCTGAAATGCAGAAAATCCTAAAGCTTTATCTCCAGCGTGAAGGCTATCTGGTAAACGTGGTTTCCGACGGCCGTGCCGCCGTTGATTTCCTGACAGAGCACACGGTTGATCTGGTACTGCTGGACTGGATGATGCCGGTTCAGGATGGAATTCAGACCTTAAAAGAGATCCGTCTTTTAAACATCCCCGTAAAGGTTCTCATGCTGACTGCAAAGGGAGAAAGTGAAAGCGAGATAGCCGGACTTTCCTGCGGCGCCGATGATTACCTGCGAAAACCGTTTGACATACAGGTTCTTTTACTTCGCATAAAAAAACTGTGCAATGCGGCTGATGTCCTGCAGTTCCATGATATCCGCCTGAATCCGGTCACAATGGAAGTGACAAAAGACCATCAGAAGATGGTCCTCACCAAAACAGAGTTTGAACTTTTAAAATATTTTCTCTCCAATCCAAACATCGTATTGTCACGGGAACAGCTTTTGAACCACGTGTGGGGGATTGATTTTGAGGGAGACCCCCGCACCGTTGATACGAATATCCGCCGTCTTCGAAAAAAGATCGGCGAGGACCTCATCCGGACGCGTATCGGCATGGGCTACGTGATGGGAGGCGCCCATGACTAATGGAAAGCGACGCTTCCACCGGCTGTCCACCAAGTTCATCTGCGGTACGGCAGCGATTCTGGCCCTGATCCTGGCCGCCACACTTTTCGTCAACTCGAAGGTGGCGGCACGGTACTATCTGCGTCAGCAGACAGCGTATGTCAGCCAGGCCGGCAGCCGCATCAGGGAATATTTAGACGCTGGAATGTCACCGGACGAAGCCGTCGCCAGCCTGGAAAGCTCTGATAATGTGCTGATTACGTACGCCGCCAATACTTCCGATTACGATGCGTTAAGCAGCAGTCTGCGGGACAAATTCCGCGAGAAGGGTCTCGGTTTTCAAAAATTCTGGCTATGGGATCAGGATTATCTGTCCGCCGTCCAGAAGGGTTCCCAGTTCCGCCTTTACCAGCAGGACAAGTTAAACTACGGTATTTTAGTCGAGTATATCCCGGTAGGCTCCAATTTGTATGCGGTCGCCGCCATTATTCCCAATACGGCGGACTTCATCGGGATTATCAACCGTTTCAGCATCCTGCTTCATGTCATTTCCCTGGTTATCGCCGTGGTACTGCTGTATTTACTGGTAAAACATATCACCAATCCGCTGCGCCGCATGGAGCGTTTCTCGCAGGAGATCGCCCGTCAGGAGTACGGTTCCCTGCATATCAGCACCCGCGATGAGCTGGAGCACGTTGCGGACAGCATGAACCAGATGAGCATTTCCATACAGCAGTATCAGAAAATGCTTCAGGCCAAAAATCAGCAGATGGAACAGCTTTTAAATGACGTGGCCCACGACTTAAAGACTCCCATCTCCCTGATCGGCATGTATTCCTCCGGAATCCAGGATGGGCTGGACGACGGCACCTTTTTAGAAACCATCATCCAGCAGAACAACCGGATGTCGCAGATGACAGAACGGCTTCTGAACCTGTCTGGAATCGAGCGGAAAGAACATCCGCTGACCACCATCAGGCTGGATCTGCTGCTTTCTGAATGCATCGGGGAGCAGAAGCTCTTTCTTTCCAAGCAGGGGCTTAGCCTAAACACAGCCGTCACACCGAATCTGGAAATCACGGGAAATGCAGAGCTGGTCACGGAACTGTTTTCCAACCTGCTCTCCAACGCGGTAAAATACGCCGCCTCCGGCACCGTACATGCAGAACTCGGCAAAAACGATGGGCAGTGCTGTTTTCGGATCACAAACGAACTTGGAAATGACGATCTGGACACGGAACGGATCTGGGAACCGTTCTATGTCGGAGAGCCCTCCCGCAACAAGGCACTGTCCGGTACCGGACTCGGTCTGCCGATCGTCAAAAAAATCGCTGATACGTTCGGATATCAGGTCCGCTGTATACGGGAAGGCCATGTTATTACATTTGAAGTCATTTTCTAGAATCTGCCGTTCCTGCTCTGCCGTATCGTTCCTCTGTATATTGCAGAGCCAGACAGAACAGAGCGATCAGCGCCGCCGAAAGGATCACACCGGCCACAATATCAGTAAACCAGTGTACGCCAGAGAGCATTCTCCCGACTACCGTTAATACAAGGATCAGAACAGCCGCAGTATCCGCTGCCATCAGCCACCCTCGCCGCTTTCGCAGATAATCGTGAAATTCGATCATCGCCGTAGCCATAATGCAGATGGAGGCCATCGTATGGGAAGATGGGAAAGACGCCTCCAGTACTGACCCCTGTGTGAGAATAACGGGTCTGTAATTGATGACAACGACCTCGAAGAACACATAACAGGCCGCAAGGATACCGTAAAATGCACCCAGCACCAGAATCGGGACATCGACCTTCCGGATGCTTCTGCGTGTTACAAGCTGGAACAGCCCCGCCATGGCAAACCCGAACGCAGTCGCCATGGCGGCGGCGCCCATCCATTCGCTTACGTTATACCACAGCGGATTCACACCGAACAGTTCAAATACGAATTTGTTGACTGACGCGAAACCGACGGACGACTGTTCCGGTCCGATCGGTCTTACATCAATTGTTTTAACCATAACCGTAAAAATTATAAAGAGTAAAAACAGACTTGCTGCCATGATGAGAGATTGTTTTGATTTCTTAAGCATTATCATGTATCCTTTCTTTTCATTACGAGATTGCTGCCTGCAGGCTGTATTGAGATTATCTGCTTTCCACTGAGAAAAGACAAGAAACTTACTCTCACAATGGTAAAAAGGCCCCGACACGTATCGTGTCAGAGGCCTTTTTATCACGTTTTTACGAAGTTTTCACCTGATGCTGTTTACGATTCATTATGTAATACAGCAACGTAATCTTCCATACAAAAAACAGAAACATCAGAACTGTCACATATGGTTCCCTCGCCGCGGCAAAAAAACAGATTGCCGCCGCGCTCAATGCGACCGAACCGCTGGTGACACTGCTCAGCCACGCCTCTTTATCATAATGAGTCAAAATCAGCCTCATGATTCCTAAAACTATCAAAAAACAAAAAATACCCCAGTATATCCAGAGATTTATTTTTGTTGTATCCGTAAAGGACAATAGATTCACATGGTAGATATGTCCGCCCTCCGGCTTTCCGTACAGCGGTAAAAAAATGAAGGCGGCCGCCATTACATCGATAATTCCGCCCATCAGTCCGTATACCTTTTTTATATTGGAACGATTTTCACATTCCGCCAGACTGATCAGTTCGTCACCGGATAACAGATCATCTATGGAAACGGAAAATAGTTTTGAAATGCTCTTCAGCGATTCTATGTTGGGATATCCTTTGCCGCTCTCCCATTTCGATACAGCCGTCCTCGATACGAACAGCTGCTCTGCAAGCTGTTCCTGGGTGAGATTATTCTTTTTTCTGAGCTGCTGCAGCTTTTCGTTAAACTCCATTGTGGTCTCCTGATATGGTAATTGGTCTGTTAGTCTGGTATCGTAATCTTTCTGTATCTGTTGGAATTTGCCTTTACGGCCTGCTGATTTATTATAAGCGGACTCTGGAAGAAAAGCAACCGGCCATCCTGCTTTCCTTTTTCCATATCATTCCAGTCATGTAAATTGTCAATCCATGTCTATTTTGTCACATGAATGTAACAATCGAGCCTTATAATCCCTTTTGTATGAATCAAATGCCCGATATACAGCATTCATCGGCCGGATACGCATTCCTGTCCGCTCGATTCCCTGCGCGCAAAATGAAAAATCAGAAAAGGAGTTTACAATGAAAAATTTACTGTCTAAAAAGCTGGGCCTGCTTCTGCCATTGACCCTGGCTTTAACCGGCTGTGTGTCCAACAGCCAGAATCCGGAACCGTCATCTGCAGCCGTCCCGGAGGAAATGGAGGTCTCTGAATCTCATGATACCGGACTTCCCTTTGATTTTGAGGTAGAGCCGGAAGAATTCACCCTGTCCTTCGAGGTGGAACAGACGCTTATAACGGCAGCTGCTAAGGGGGAACGGAGAACCGTACTGGACTATGGAAAAGTCGGCGATACCGTCAGCTGGCGCTATCCCGATGAGCAGATATCAGTATCCCTGTCTCCCGAAAAGGACTATTTAAGTGTGGAGATTACCTCGGAAAATGAGAACGACAATTCCTTTACATGGCCCGTTATCTCCGCAGATACCTACTATTTTCCCTTTGGCGAAGGCAAGCGGGTACCTGCGGACGATCCGGCCTGGTTCGATTATTTAAATGGCCAGGAATTCCAGGTGATGGAGCAGCTTTCCATGCCGTTCTGGATCTCATCTGCCGGAAGCTACAACCTCCTGTTCGTTATGGAAGATCCTTACCGGACAGAGATGAATTTTACTTCAGATTCCCCCATCGCGTTCTCTGTCTCCCATCAGTATCCGGCGATCGACGATAACCGGACAAATAAATTTCGAATTTACATCACGGACAAAGATCCTGTCAGCGCGGCCAAGCTGTATCGCAATTACGTAATCGAGCAGGGACAGTTTACCACCCTGGAACAGAAAGCGGAGGCAAATCCCAATATCCGTAAGCTGTACGGAGCTCCTTTCATCTATCTTTGGGGTGATTTCGCCGTATCAGCGGATGATATCAACTGGCAGGCATTTCGAACGTCTCTTTCCTCGCCGGTTATGGAATATTTTCTGTCATTTGCCGGACGCCTGGAAAATGGTCAGGAATTTACATCTGTCCTGAAAGAAATACAGGGCCAGGACTACGTGGCAGAGTATCAGAAAAATGTAATCTGCAGCTACATCAGCCAGCTTTTGAAACGGGATGATTTCTGGGAACCATCTGTCTTTACGCAGCGCTCTTCAGAGTTAGAGGTTCTCCTGGCAAAAGGATATGGTAACTTAAGTGAAACGGACCGGATTCAGGTTCACAAATATGCTGTCGCATCAAATTTACCGGAAGTATTTGCCGATGCCGGACAGTGGATGGATTCCCAGACGGTTACTCTGCTTCAGGAAATGAAGGAAGGCGGAATCGAACACGCATGGATCGGCCTTAACAGCTGGGAACAGGCGTATGGAAAACCGGAGCTGGTCGAAACTGCGGTCAGCCAGGATTATCTCATCGCCAGCTACGACTCCTACCATTCGATTCACGAGCCCGGCAGAGAGCAGTGGATTACCGCTCAGTTTGACGATCCATCCCTGTATGAAAACGCAGTCATAACGGATCAGAACGGCAAACCGGAAAGCGGCTTTCAGAACGTTGGCCGCAAATTAAATCCCGCCCTGTCGCTTCCTGCCGTCAAAAATCGTATGGAAGGCATTATGTCCAGCCAGCTCCCGTTTAACTCCTGGTTTATCGACTGTGACGCAACCGGAGAGATCTATGACGATTACACACCTTCTCACATCACCACACAGGAGGAAGATCTTGCCGCCAGACTGGAACGTATGTCTTACATCAGAGACCAGTACCATCTCGTCATCGGCTCGGAGGGCGGCAATGATTTCGCAGCCTCTGATATCGCATACGCCCATGGGATAGAACTGAAGACATTTGCCTGGATGGATGAGGACATGAAAAAGAATCAGGACAGCGACTATTATATCGGAAAGTACTACAATCCTAACGGTGGCGTCGCGGAACATTTCTCCAAACGGATTCCGGTAAAAGAACAGTACCATACCACCTTTGTGGACCCGAAATACGATATTCCGCTGTTCAAGCTCGTCTACAATGATTCTGTCATCACAAGCTACCACTGGGACTGGTCGACCTTCAAAATCAAGGGCGCGACTGCAGACCGTATGATACGGGAAATCCTTTACAACGTCCCTCCCCTCTATCACCTCGACGCGGTGGAATGGTCAAAGTACAAAGAAGACATTCTCCGCCACCAAACCGTCTGGTCGGACTTCAGCCAAACGGCTGTCACCCGGGAAATGACCGGTTTTGAATATAAGAGCGAGGACGGCAGCGTGCAGAAAACCGTATTCGGAGGCGGCGGGGATGCGGCCGCGGTTGCGGTTGCTAATTTCGGTGATTCCTCTTATCAGTATGAGAATATTGAAATCCCGGCTCACTCTGTGCTTATAGAGATGAATGGGAGCCGGGAGGTCTACACGCCTTCTCTGGATCCGGAGCACGTATGAGAATACAAATGATATATTGATGATCGCAAACCACATTTTCAATGTCTTTCGTTAGTACCATAAAAATCGGTTTCCTGCAAAACTACTGCAGGGAACCGATTTTTATCTAGATAACTCTGCCTGTAAAAGATTTTGGGATCGACTATAAATGAGAGGTTTTATTTCCGCAGTTGGGAAGATGCAATAATTAAAGACCGCCCCCATACCAGCCCATACTGGAAATAATTTTTGTAATTAAATTTAAATCAAAATACAACCTTTACAGTATTGACTTTTTTTACGATTATGATAATATATTTATATAAGTATACTTTTAATAAATATATTATATAAAAAGAAGGATTCCATGGAACGAACACGCAAAGCAGAATTAACATTACAATACTTAGGTGGAATGAAAAAACTATCTGCCAAAGAACTAGAGTATATGGAAGTAATATGGCAGCATCCGGAAGGGATCAGCAGTAACGAAATTTACTCCTATTTTACTCAGTCTCAAAGTACGAAAAGTACTATCCTATTTAACATTTCTGAAAAAGGCTATGTAGTGCAAAGGCAAGAAGGACGGCATCACATTTATACTGCAAAAGTAAGCAAAATCGAGTATAACCAGGCACTTATTAAACAAAAAATTAATATAGTAGGTATTGACTCCCTGGAAAATCTCATAGCTGCTTTTTGTGGTAAAAACAAAGCTACTGAGGAGCAAAAGAAAAAGATTGAGGATTTTTTAGAGGATCTGAAGAATGATGGCGAGTGATATTCTACTGCTTATCATTAGTTTATCTTTGGCCGGAAGTATTCTGTATGTCATGGTTTTAATTATGCATCTATTTTTTAAAAATTACATAAAGTCGCGATGGTTCTATTCAATGATGAAGATCGCCATGATATTTTTTCTTTTTCCCTCTATCTTAATAGCTTTACTGGCATGGGAGCGTTTTTTATCAACGACATCTAATTTTATAAATGGTGCTGACTTAAGCAAAGCCTTTTTTCCCAGTAACACAGATACTTTCGGGCGGCATCTGCAAAATTCTGCAATCTTTATTATTCTTTTATGTATATGGTTAGCTGGCTTTATTATTTGCTATGCGGCTGCTTTATTTCAAGAATTATTGCTTATGCATCATCTGAGGTCTGTAAGTAATGAATGTATTAGTCTCGATGTATATAATCTATGTAAAAGTATTTCTGATAGATACAAAATTAATAATCACGTATCTATCTATCAATCCGATGTTATTACCTCACCATTTATAGTAGGAATTTTTGGACCTACTATTTTTCTCCCCGACAAAACATTTGACTTGGAAGTCCTTGATCTTATACTCGCTCATGAATTATGGCATTATAAAAGCCGCGATGTATTATACAAAAGCGTTATGGCTTTTATTAGTGGTCTTCATTGGTTTAATCCAATTATTTATTTCTTTTCAATCAGTTTTAGTAATTATGCAGAGATTGCGTGTGATGAAATAGTCTTGGATGGCTGTCGGAAAGAGAAAAGATTGAGATATGCCGAAATAATTGTAAATATGATAAATACCAATAAAGAAACCTCTGTTTCCGTCGGTATGACCGATAAACAGATAAATTTTACTAAAAGGAGGCTTTATTATATCATGCATGAAAATACACATAGTAAAAAAAGTGCAATCCTGCTTATGATCACCCTGTTTGTATTTGCTTGTCCATTTTCAGTTTTTGCTGCTGTATCAACTACAGCATATGCACAGGATATATTTATCAATGAACTTTTGATAAACCAAAGCGAACAAGAAGCACAGATTCCCATCAATAGTTTTATGGAACATACTGAGACGGTTACTCCTGCTGCGGTAAACACCATAAGCGGTATAACCCCCCGAGGAACAAATCCAATCGATCTAACGCTTCCAGAGACTGGAAGAGTTACCTTTAATACACTCACCTTGTCTAAAGGCACAACTGTCAAATTTGTCATAGGGGCAGATAACACATCAGATTCCTTCCGTTGTGGCATCGCACAAGGTTTAAAATCAACCTATGTTAGTTCCTCGAATGGTACTGTGAACCATACCTTTACAATTAAGGAAACAGGAGACTATACACTATATCTTGAAGGAAAATCCTCTTCTGAAGTCCATGTTTCAGGGATGATTACAATTAAGGAATAATGTAATAATAAAAAAGATCATTCCAGCTAATGATTGTTTGATTACCGCAACAGGTTCATATACTTCATGTTCATTCATACCAGCATTCAACGATGCTCAACTGGCTCGGCAACATTGTTCACTGAGTATTGACCTTCAACAAGGAAAAATACAACTTTTATGTTAGAGGCACGATAAAACAAAATGGCAAGCGTATATATTTGCCATTAATATGGGCATTATGGTTTTGAATTTTTCAAATCTGCGCCTGTTATCAAAAAGCTACCCACATCAATAGGAGGTATTTATATGCTTAGGAAAAATTTTATTGCCTTGGTTATGATTTTAGGATTATTATTTAGCTATTCAGCGCTTCCAACCTTTGCTTCAGAAGTGCCTGATAACCGGCATTTATCGATAAATGCTGAGTATAATGCAATGAAATCTGCATATAAAGAAATTTTCCCAGAACAGTATCATTATATAGAGGAATTTGAGGCTAATGGAATAAGAAATATTTCTTCCTCTCAATTGTATATAGTTTTTGATGAAACAAGAACACGAGGAAATTTTGAATACCAATTAACGGTCTACAATAATAGACAAATTATCACTATTATTACAGAAACTCTTTCCACAAATCAGGCTCGTATTGAAGATCAGTATTCTGTAACCAAAACTTTTAAAGTAGGAATTGGTCAATGGTTTCAAAATATAACTGTAACCTATGGTATCAACCTACTGGGATATGATGCTATTGAAAGTTATGAGATTGGCACCGGCGATTTTTACATTAATACCGCTTGTAAGCATTTTAAAGCCAAAGAAGATGATTCAGGCAATGCTTATATAGCTTATGAAAATAATTCTATAAATTTAGATGGCAGCGGTATTTTATATGATATTGGGGTAGCCGTTGGTCACGATCGCGCAAAAGGAATATATCAGCCCGCCAAGGGATGGGACTCCTTTTTGTGGTATTTAATTAATGCTTTCGTTTAAACCACTAATAGCGGGGGAACTGTCTTAAGACAGTTTCCCCGCGCAAAGAACGGATTATATTATGAATAAAAAATTAATCATTGTAATATTACTGATATCCGTCGTTTTTTGTGGCTGCAATTATAAGAGGGATAAAAGTGAAATAGAAAAAATAGTATCAGATTTTTATATAACAGACTATTCTTATGAAGAAACCACAGAAAAGTATGCAGATGATGGTTCACTTATTCTGCGCCTGGTATACGAGGGTGAAGTATTCCAAAAACCATATAAAGAGCACAAAAAAGTCATTTCTTGCGATAACTTTAATCGTACAGCAAATAAACAGCTTAATGAAATTTATTTTCAAGGATCTGATAAAGCAGTAACTACGTATATTTCAACGGATGACGGCTGGACAAAACAGCTTACAACACGCAATTATCCTTATGGTTACGCAGAGTCTATTTCTTTTTCAAAAATTCCGGACGAAACTTTTTCTACGGATCATGTAGATGTTTATATAGGAGAATACACCGTTTTGCTTTCTTCCAAAAATAGTTCCTTTCAAAAATTATCAGCCACAGTAACACAAAAATATTATGTGGACAAAGATAACAAAGTTCTTACTAAAATTGAAACAGATCTAACAGATCTTAATCGAATGCGCGATACTATTAATTATATATCTGTTAACGGGTATTCCTTAGAAGAGGCGCAGAAAAAAGTGGCTTTAGATAATGAAATAAAAGAAATTAATATATTGAATATTACAAAATATGGTGATCCTGATGACTTTCAAATTCCAGATATTCAAGAATATTAGATTCACAATCTATATTTGTCGACTTTTTATGCTGATACATAATAAAATATATAACATATAATCAATATGATTATATTACACATAATTATATATTATTAATAGTTCAGGCAAATGAAAGTCAGAACACATACAGTAGACGGAATGGTTCGTGGTCATCGCACCAGGAACCATTTTGTCTGCCGTATATGTAAATCTCTTTCCAAGTTAATTTGTTATTTCAATCCACATTCTGAGTCCAGAATACAAAACTCAGAATGACATAGTAGCTATGCTACCATTTTATCCGGTTGCCCGGATTGTTTTGACCTCATGTCAGTGGGGGATATCTG
>ERZ791934.1598-NODE-1598-length-20096-cov-67.291253_pt1 | contig 20096 bp, 18 predicted proteins | sample MGYA00510125_ERZ791934 | MGnify/ENA primary metagenome ERZ791934 (study PRJEB30046, sample SAMN00993240) | human gut metagenome | study: EMG produced TPA metagenomics assembly of the A metagenome-wide association study of gut microbiota in type 2...
TTCTTTCAGCTCTTTCTTTACCTCGTTATACTGTTCTGACAGCCGTTCCCGTTCTCCGTCCAGCTTTTTATATTCGGTTTTGAGCGCGTACAGGTTGGGGAGCTTCTTCACCCCGGCCTCTTTGAGCGCCTTTGCCGCAGCTTCATACAAAATAAGCTGGCTCTCATGCTCTCGCCGGAACGCGGCCTTGTCTTTGGCCTGCCGCAGTTCCAGCGCCACGGGCCGCAGTTGCTTGTAGGTAGAAATATGCTTTATCAGCAGCGCCATGTCCCCAAGGCGGCGCTCCACCGCTTTCAGGGCAGCGGCGGCTTCGTCGTTGGCCGCGCTGATCTCGTTCAGCCTGCTTTCCAAACCCTCGTAGCTCTCAATCTGATGTTCCGTCAGGAAATTTAAGGCTTTAGCGGCCTGCTTCAAGTTGTGGACTTTCGCCCAACGCGCATAGCCCGCCGACTGCTGGGCCTTGATACTGTCCTCCAAGGCGATCCGCAGGGAGATTTCCCCGGCACTTCTTCTGCGCGGCCCCCGGTCGATGGCAATGCCCCTGATCCGCTGGGTGCTCCGTTCCTCGGTGTAATCCTCCCCCAAGGTTTTGCAGCGGGTAAAGCGTTCCTGTCCGGGGGTGCGGAATGAAATGAATTTCCCGTGCTTAATCTCGTAGCCCTGCGCCTCCATGAGCCGTAAGAGGCCGTCAAAATCTCTGGCCTGCGGGATTGCCGCGTCAATGGCAATTTTCAGCTTTGCTTTCCAGCTCTTGCCCTTGCGCTGGGCGTCCCATTCGGCATAGCTCTTTCCCTTGTCCTTGCCCGGCTTCACCACGGACAAGCCGTTTTCCCTGCACAGCCGGTCACTGGTACGCCGGATATAGGCGTAGCTCTGCTTATTGGAAATGTACTTGCGCTGGTTTGCCATATCCACTGCGCAGAAAATGATGTGGTTATGCAGGTGGCCCTTGTCTATGTGGGTGGTTATCACATAGGGATATTTCCCGCCCAGCACTTCATCGGCAAGCTGCCGCCCGATTTCGTGGACCTGCTCCGGCGTGGTTTCGCCCGGCTCAAAGGCTTGTATCAGGTGGTGGGCCAGATTGTTGCCTTTCTTAAACGCCTGATCTAACAGCATTTGAAATTCAATGTCCGCCGTTTCATAGGAACAGCCGTAGGAGGAAACAAACATCTTATCGTCGGTCTTGTCCGGGTTCTCGATATAGTCCAGCGCCTTTTTCAGATTTACCTTGATAGGATGTATCTTTGTAATTGCCATATCTGGGCCAGCGCCCCCTTGATGTCCTCCACGTCCTGCGCGTACACAGCCCCGGTACTGTTGATACGCCGTGCAATCTGGTTGACGTTGACGCCGATTTTTTGCAGCTCCGCAGTCTGCGCCCGGATGTCGCTGGTGTCCACATGGACAATATAGCCGTCAATCAGCATTTTCCGGGCGTAGGCTGAAAAATTCCTTGTGCCGAGCTGGGCCATCTTCGCTTGAATGAGCGCCCTTTCCTCCGGCGTCACGGGGACGCGCAGCACAAACTTCCGTTTTCGATTTGCCATTTCCTCACCGTCCTTTCATTCAGGGGTTTGGGGATTTCCCCAACAAGCAACCGGCTCCGGCCCGCAGGGAGGGATGGGGCCGATGTTCGGGAGTGTGGCTACACTCCCTATGCTTGCTGTTTTTCTTTTCCTCCACTCCTAATACTCTGAAAAGCTTTCAAACTACCCGCAAAATAGCGCTTTGGAAAGAAAAATTTGCAAAAAAATAAGAGGCCTTTTTGTGGCCTCCACAACACACAGAATAGAGAATATTATTTTGTGTACTGGTCAATAATTGTGCTGATAAACTGTGAAAAATGATATTCACTTTGTGTGCCTTCCTCTATCTGTTGGTTAAGAGAAAAATTTTCAGTTCCTAGGCTCTTTCGGTTTGTTCTATATTGTGTTGACATTACTCTTATATCTGATCAGGCTTCATGGTCTGCATATAGCGTTGTTTTCAGAGTTTATTAGCACAGAGGCTTTTGAACGGCTCTAGGCTGCCTGCCCTCATCAAGAAACAATAACATAATTTGCCCGTGCAGCAACGGACAAAGCGTCTTCGCTTCCTCTACCAATACTGTTATCTGCAAGTCTTACTTTGGCTTTATCTTGACTGCTTCCTTCAAATGGCATATTATAGTTAGAAGTGGATAACCAAAAGGAGGGCTATTCTGATGACCCAACATCATGGCTTAGAATGGTATGGTGAAGGTGCGACATTCGCTGAAGTGTGCAATGATTACACGAAAGTTGAATACAAGTGCAATGGAATAGGGGTTCTATATGATTATGCGCTGTTCCTTGGTATTGATTTGATCTTTATGGACTTTAATTGTACAGACACCTTCCGTGAACCCATTCCAAATAAAAATATCATTGAAATTCGTCATTACCAAAAGGGGCGCGTTGAATTTGAACTAAGAAATAATAAGGTTTTTCATATGAAAGAAGGAGAATTATGTATCAATGCTCTTGCTAATATTCCTGCGGCCTATTCTTTTCCCTTTGGATATAGCGTAGGACTAAGCTGTGTGATTGATAAGGATTCTGTCGATGCGGAAACGCAACAGATTTTTTCGTACTACAACATTGATGTTCTAAATCTGGGACGAGAACTGGAATTAGAAAAAAAGTGGTTTTTATGTCGAACGCCTCAGCGTCTGTTACATATCTTCGATGAATTGTACGCGGCAAAAGGTATTGAAGGGAGAAATTACTTCCGTATCAAATTATTGGAACTATTTTACCATATCAAACAGCTGCGGATTGAAGATCAGTATGAGGCAACGTATTATGCCAAAGAACAAATTGAAATCATCAAACGCATCCGCCAACAGCTCATAGAAAACCTCGACAAAAAAATATCCATAGAAGAACTTTTGCGAAAGGAGCCAATGAGCAAGGTCACATTTCAAGCTATTTTCAAACAGATTTATGGCGATACGCCCTATGCACATATCAAAAAGTATAAAATGAATCTTGCGGCTGTTTATTTGCAGGAAACAGATCAATCAATCACGCAAATAGCCGGTGAACTTGGATATTCAAATATTAGTAAATTTGCGCGAGCCTTTCAAGAAGTGTTTGGAATGCTTCCAAAGGATTACCGTAAAGCAAAAAAGTGATTTAACTTTTGGGCTGTTTTCTTGATTTACTTTTCCCTTTGGAGTAGTTAGAGACTGCAAACCGGTGTAGAATGACAGTGTAGTTAGTTATTGCTAACTACACTGTCATTTTATTTTAAGGAGGTTTCAAAGATGGAACAAACGGTGAAGAAAAAGTTTGGCATTCGCGATATTATGACGATTGCCGCAATGATGGTCATCAATTTTGCTATTGCAATGATAATTGGTATGGTTACATTGCCTTTTCCGGTAGTATATTTGTACGGCTCTGCCGGAATTGATGCATTTATCGGCGCAATCTTTTATCTGGTTGCAGCAAACCGCGTCAACAAACACGGACTGTTGTTTGCATGGGCTGCGGTTTATGGGGTGATTCAAGGAGTTATGGGTTATATGTTCTTGATTCCCTATTTCTTGATTGTAGCTCTCGTTGCCGAACTGTGCATGGTTGGCAAGAATACATACCAAAGTGCGGTTCGTAACCGAATTGGCTGGATGGTCAACTCAATCGGTAATTTTGTAGGTTGTGCCGTACCGTTGTGGTGGTCCTGGGACAGTTATCAGGAAATGGCTGCAAACAGTGGTTTTGATGCCAACACCTTAAATATGCAGCTCTCTATGGTAACGTCTCCTGCGCTGATGCTTTTGGGCGTTGTTATTACTGCGGTTCTTGCAATCCTCGGCACGTTGTTTGGCCAGCGTCTGCTCAGAAAGCATTTCCAAAAGGCAGGCATTGTAGGATGATGGCCGTATCAAAAAGCAGACGGATTGATCGAATTGACGGGCGCACAGTTCTTTTCCTGACGCTGTGCGCTTGTCTTGTTACTTTCCTTACAACAAGTTTTTTAGGACATGGAATTTTTACCCTTTGGATTTGTTTGATCCTGTGCTGGTTTGGTTTGTTTCGTCAGGCGATTGGGTGCTTTTCAATTTATATGGTTGCACTTGTATGGCTACTGATTGAAATGAAATATAAAATCAGTGTCCCATCTCCACTGTTGCTCAGCATGGTTTACAAACTTTTGCTTCCGGCTATGCCTGCCTATCTTCTGGCTAAAATCCCCTCTGGGAAATTAACGGCCAGCTTGAGAAGAATGCCGATTTCTACCCATATCATGCTTGTATTGATCGTCATGCTCCGCTTTGCGCCGACTGTGCTGCATGAATTTGGAGAAGTCAGGGAAGCCATGAAAATTCGTGGCTTCTTAAAATCGGTCGGTAATGTTTTGAGGCATCCAATGGACACGTTGGAATACGCCATTGTTCCGATGGTGTTCCGCTCCTTAAAGATCGCGGACGAGTTAGCAGCTTCTGCCATAGTCAGGGGAATTGAAAGCCCCTACAAGAAAGAAAGCTACTATGTCAGCCGGATCGCTGTGCTGGATTGCGTTTTGATTGTTGTCAGCGTGGGAGCTGCCGTGTGCTGCTGTCTTTTATAGGAGGAATGGAATGGGAAAAGAAATTATGATCCGTGACCTGACCTTTTCCTATGGCGGGAACGGAAATCAACTGGAACATATATCATTAGACATTGCCGCCGGGGAGGTCATTGTTATGACCGGCCCATCGGGAAGTGGGAAAAGCTCTTTGACAAGAGTAATTAACGGCCTGATCCCCTACTTTTACGAGGGAGAATTAAGCGGTGAGGTTTTTGTGGATGGAAAACTGCTGAAAGAGATTCCTTCCTGGGAACGCGGCAAAATCGCAGGAAATGTATTTCAAGACCCGAGGAGCCAGTTTTTTGCCAATGAGGTCGCAGGCGAGATTGCTTTTGGCTGTGAGAACTACGGTTATTCCCATGAAGAAATTCAGAACCATGTTCACCGGGCAGCGGCGAACATCAAGATTCAGGATATTTTGGATCACAGCCTGCACAGCCTGTCCTATGGAATGCGTCAGAAGGTTGCGATTGCATCCGCAGAGGCGATTGATCCTGAAATCTATGTCATGGATGAACCGTCTGCCAATCTGGATATTGCATCTACCTACCGCTTTGCAGATATTATTCACGATTTGAAGAAGAAGGGAAAAACCATCATTATAGCGGAACACCGGCTTTATTATCTGATGGATCTGGCAGACCGTTTCCTGTGTGTCCAGAAAGGGAAAATTGTGCGGGAATTTACTGCACAGCAGATGAAAGCTCTGACTAATAAGGAAATCCAGGCGCTGGGGCTTCGAACTCCTAACCTGCATCAGATTGAGCAAACGGAAATCCCGTCTGCGGCAACCAGTGAGGTTGTTCTGGAAGTGAAAAAACTGAACCACTCTTTTGGTGAAACGATTGTATCTAAGGATATTGACTTTCAATGCCATAAGGGAGAAGCGATAGCCCTGATCGGCCCAAACGGGACGGGCAAAAGCACCATAGGGCGAATCTTGGCAGGGCTTTTGAAAGAGAAATCCGGCGAAGTCGTTTTATTCGGAAAGCATTGTAGACCGAAAGGCCGCTTGGGAAAGGTCTGGTATATTCCCCAGGATTTAGACAGTCAGCTATTCGGTGAGGATTTGCTTGACGAACTGACTACCGGCGCAGAAGTCAACCCGGAGCGGAAACAAGCGGCGGAAGAAATCCTGGAGGCCCTGGAACTGACGCCATTCATCAAACAGCATCCCTCTACGCTGTCAGGAGGGCAAAAGCAGCGGCTGGCTCTTGGCGTGGCTCTAATGCACGAAGCGCCGATTATCGTACTGGATGAACCGACAAGCGGGCTGGACGGTACGAATATGCGGAATGTCAGCCGGATGATCCGCAAGCTGGCGAAAATGGGGCGCACCATTATCGTCATTACCCATGACGCGGAGTGTGCGCTTGCCTGCTGTGAGCGGGCAATACGCCTGGAGAACGGCTGCATTACCGATGATTTTCAAATCAGAGGCGCAGAGCTTCTCTTAGACAAAATTGGATATGACAAAAAGGAGGGTTAGAAATGGCACAGCAAAACAAGAAGCAGCCGATAGCGAAAACCGGACTGGCACGCTGCCTGGAATTGGCTTCCGGCCATAAAGGGTTGGTGTTCCTGGCAGGGTTTTTGGCGGCGCTGGCTGCGATCTGTTCTTTTGTTCCGTACTTATCAATCTACTACATCATTCGGGAAATCCTGTTTGTTTACCCGGATATGTCGCTCTTGAATGTTTCCGCAATCTCGACCTGGGGATGGCTGGCCCTGGCTGGAATTTTGGGGAACATCGTATTTTACTTTTTTGCCCTGTTGTGTTCCCACGTTGCGGCGTTTGGAACGCTTTATGAATTGAAGGTGGCCTTTGCCGACCACATCATGCAGATTCCCCTTGGGTATCATCTGACCCTGGGCAGCGGCAAAATGAGAAAGATCATGGATGAAAACATTGAAAGTGTTGAGAAATTCATCGCTCACCAGCTCCCGGACTTTGTGGCCTCTTTGGTCGCGCCGCTTGTTCTGGTTATCATTCTTCTTGGAATTGACTGGCGGTATGGCGTGGTTTGTCTGGTCGGTATTGTTCTGGCCTTTATCGTGCAGTTTGCGGGCTTCAACGGAGAAGCAAAGGAAAAAATGCACCGTTTTCAGACCGCCCAGGAGAACATGAACAGCGCTTCTGTGGAATATGTACGTGGTATGTCGGAGATCAAAGCATTTAATCAGACCGCCGATTCCTTTAAGCGGTTGGGCAAATCCATTACAGACTATACCTCTTTTGTGTTGGAGTACGCATTGGGCTGGCAGAACTGTATGCCTGCTTTTACCACGATCATCAACAATATTTATCTGCTTTTGATTCCGGTGGGCATTCTGATCGGGATGCACACTACGGATTTCAGGGAGTATTCGCTGACATTTATTTTCTACCTGATTATTGTCCATGCGATTTCCGGTGTCCTGAATAAAATCATGTATATCTCTGAGTCCTTTACGCAGATTGACGGCAGCGTGGAGCGTATGGATGAAATCCTGCGTATCCCGGCCCTGCCCGAAAAGAGTACGGCGCAAGCAATCGAAAACTATGGGATTGCTTTCCGGGATGTCAGCTTTTCCTACGAAGCCGATTCCCAGGTCAAGGCCCTGTCTCATGTTTCTTTCTTTGCGGATCAGGGCAAGGTGACAGCCATTGTCGGCCCCTCCGGTGGCGGTAAAAGTACCATCGCCAGCCTAATCTCCCGGTTTTATGATGTGACGGACGGAAGTATTCAGATCGGCGGCGTTGACATTCGGGATATTCCTCTGGATGCGCTGATGGATAAGGTCAGCTTCGTATTTCAGGATACGTTCCTGTTCAAACAGAGCATCCTGGATAACATCCGTATGGGAAATCCAGATGCCACGGAAGAACAGGTGATTGCGGCGGCAAAGGCTGCAAGATGCCATGATTTTATTGAGCAGCTTCCAAACGGTTATCAGACTGTGATCGGCAGTACCGGCGTCCATCTCTCCGGTGGTGAGCGTCAGCGGATTGCCATTGCAAGGGCTATCGTAAAAGACGCGCCCATCATCGTTCTGGACGAGGCTACTGCGTTCAGTGACCCGGAGAACGAGTACCTGATTCAAAAAGCCTTTGAAAAGCTGATCCAAAATAAAACAGTTGTAATGATCGCCCATCGCCTGTCCACGATTCGTAATGCTGACCAGATACTTGTCATGGAAAAGGGCTGCCTGATTGAATCCGGCACCCATGACGAGCTGCTGAAGAAGGACGGAAAATACGCGCAGATGTGGAGCAGCTATACGGAGTCGATCAACTGGAAAATTGGCACAGGAAAGGCGGTGTGATCTATGAGTAAGCTGAAAGAAAAGTTAATGCTGTCGGAGAAAGGCTATTCCGACCTGAAAAAAGCAATTACGGCCTGCACAATAACCAATATCGCGTTATTGCTCCCATCAATGGTAGCCTGCCTGATCTTTTGGGAGCTGTTAAAGCCGTTTACGGGAGAAGCAATTTCGTGGGCCGCGTTGTGGAAGCTGCTGGGCCTGGGGCTGGTGGCGGCTATTCTGGTATTCCTGGCCGCGAAAAACGATTATAGGAAAACCTATATTGCTTCCTATAAGGAGGCCAGCACGACCAGACTTCGGATCGCGGAGCATCTTCGCAAGCTCCCCATGAGCTTCTTTAACACAAAAGATTTGTCCGATATTACCACCAACATGATGGCGGATTGCAGCAGCATGGAATCCATGCTCAGCAGTACCATCCCGCCGCTGATTGCAAATATCATCTCTGTTACCCTGACCTGCGTTTGTCTGGCATTTTTTGACTGGAGAATGGCCCTTGCGATTTTCTGCACAATGCCGGTTACATTCCTTATCATCTGGTGCGGGCGCAAGCTACAACTTCGTCTGTTTGACAAACAGGTGGATGTGAAACTGGAGGCGTCTAGCCAGATTCAGGAATACCTGGAAGGTATCAAAATCATCAAATCCTGTGGTCTTGGCGGTTCCCGCTTCGATGCGTTGGATAAAGCACTCCAGGCTATGAGAAAAATCGCCATCAAGGTAGAACTGGCCTCCGGTATTCTGGTTCAGGGAGCCAGCCTGATCCTGCAAGCAGGGCTTGGCATTACTATTTTCATTGGAACGGTGCTGATAACAAACGGTAAAATTGAACTGCTTTCTTTACTGGTTCTACTGATGTTCTCTACGCAAATTTACGGTCCGATCCTTGCCATTCTCTCGCAGTTGACCTCTCTGTTTCACTTGGGGACTGTTACCAACCGTATGCGTACCCTGCTGACCACGCCCGCCATGGAGGGCGAGGACAAGGATGTATCCAAATATGACATTGAACTGAAAAATGTCACTTTCGGATATAACCAGGACGATGTTATCAAGGATGTGTCTTTCTCTATTCCCGCTGGCAGCGTAACGGCTCTGGTAGGGCCTTCCGGCAGCGGCAAAAGCACGATTTCCAAACTGAACGCCCGTTTTTGGGATGTAAGAAAAGGCCAGATCACCATTGGCGGCATAGATGTCAGCACCATTGAACCGGAACACCTGATGCGCTGTATGTCCTTTGTATTCCAGGATGTGACCCTGTTCAATGATACTGTTTTTAACAATATCCGTGTAGGCAACATGAACGCTACCGAGGAGCAGGTCATGGCGGCGGCAAAGGCGGCATACTGTGACGAATTTATCCAGCGATTGCCAGACGGTTATCAGACTGTCCTTGGAGAGAACGGCAGCACTCTTTCCGGTGGTGAGCGTCAGCGGATTTCCATTGCCCGCGCGCTTTTGAAGGACGCACCTATTATTCTGCTTGATGAGGCAACAGCGTCCCTTGACCCAGAGAACGAGGTTTTGATTCAGCGTGCTATTGCAAAACTGGTAGAGGGTAAGACGGTTATTATGATTGCTCATCGGCTCCGCACTGTGGTGGATACTGACCAGATCATTGTCCTGGATAATGGTAAGTTGGTTGAGCAAGGCACTCATGAGGAACTAATGAAGAAGAACGGTCTATACCATAAGTTATTTCATATTCAGCAGGAAAGCCTTAGTTGGGCCGTATAATTTTTGTACTAGGAGGCTGAGATGAAACTTCATGCATCCGGGGAGGACTACTTGGAAGCTATCCTCGTTCTGCATAAGAGAATAGGCATGGTGCGTTCCGTAGATGTAGCCCGGCACATGGAGGTGTCAAAACCCAGCGTGTGCCATGCAGTAGGCATTTTGCGTGAGGGCGGCTTTCTGACAATGGATGAAGAACACTATCTGCATCTAACAGACATTGGTCGAGAAGTGGCCGTAAAAATCTATGAGCGCCATTGCTTTTTCATGGAACAGCTCATAGCCGCAGGCGTTGATCCTAAAATTGCAGAAGCCGATGCCTGTCGGTTGGAACACGTTATTAGTAGGGAATCTTTTGAACGGTTAAAAGAAACAGCCGACCAATAGGAAGTGAATCACACGAAACACGCTTCACCGCCCAATAGGCAAAGAAAAAACGTTGCAGGGACAGAGGCTTTCCTGCGCGTAAAATGGATTCCTTAATCTTCGGCGGTTCAAGACCAAGTCTGCCGTTTCTTCGCCTTCTATTGGAAATGGCGTCCTGACACTGGCGTGATTGGCGGCTCTAGGAGGAAGCTGTCATGTGTAGAACGGGAGAGCGACCACCGGAAATGGGAGTAGTACCGTTAAAAAAAGCCATCCCCCGGCCATTCGGAAATGCGGCCGGAACTATGCATTATACCATGCAGTAAAATATTTTACTATTTTTATGTTCGCCCGGAGGGTTTATGCCCTTCCGGGCGAATTTTGTTATTTCCTGCGTCCCGTACCACCGGCCCCACACTTTTTCAAAAAATGTTTAAAAAAGTGGCGTTTAGCGGGTAGCTGGTGGCCTTTCAAAAGTAACTTTGGCGGAAAGGGAGATAACCACCAAAATCACCCACAGAAAGGGGGTGAGAAGATGGATACAATCCCCCGCAATGACTTTATCCTACGGCACCGCTATGACGCATTTTGCAAGGCGGTACTCCGCAATGAGGCCAAAGATTATCTGCGTGAGATGGGACGGCAGCGCGACCGTGAAAAGTCGTTTGAATGCCTGACTCCGGAAGAACTGGAAAAGCTCTCCACGGTAGATTATTACCCCAGCGATAGCTACGTTTTTTCGTCGCATGGATATGATTTGCCCATTGACAACGAGCTTGTAGCCGAGGCATTCGCCAGCCTGCCACAACAGGAACAAAGCATTTTGATTTTGCACTGTGTTTTGGATTTGGCAGACGGAGAAATCGCAAGCCTCATGGGAATGTCCCGCAGCGCCGTACAGCGCCACAGGACAAGCACCCTGAAACAGTTGCGTTTGAAATTGATGGCGCTCATGCCAGAGGGAGGGAAACGCGGATGAAGGAACCCACATTCAACGGCAGAGAGCTTCTGCCCCTTTCGGTGATGGAAGCTGCCCACGCTGGGGACGCAATGGCTATGGAACAAGTGCTGCGGTACTATGCGGGCTACATAAACAAGCTCTGTACCCGCACCTTGTACGATAGCAGCGACATCCCTTATGTGTGCGTGGACGAGTATATGAAGCACCGTTTGGAACTCAAGCTCATTCATTCCATCATCGTTGCTTTGAAGTAACGGCCCGGCCACGGGAACGGAAATGTTTTACTCATCCCTTTCCGCATTTCCGCTGACCTGGTGGCTGATGGATGCACCTTGACAAATACGCCCGCAGGACAATGGCGGTGCGTCATAGGGCATACGGACACATTCTGTCTGCATCGAGCCGGACGGCGGTTGCGCCATGATGCTGATTTCTACGAAAACAGCGGAGCGATCACCACCCAGCCGCAACATAAGCGTGGCTGCTTATGGGCGACGACGTGTAGGCAGGACAATGATACTCCCTTACAGCCACAGTCCGAGCGTTAAAAGCGTCGCAGGCAATGGGTAGGGCCGCGTGAAAACCACGCGGGGGTGAAAGTCCCGTGGAGCTGGGCCGCCAGCCGTCCGTGTTTTGCCCACATTCACAAGAAACCTTTGTTTTAAACAGAAAGGGGGCCGCATTATGAGTAATAACGATGTGCCTATTTGGGAAAAGTATACGCTTACCATTGAGGAAGCGTCGAAATATTTTCGCATTGGAGAAAACAAGCTGCGGCGGCTTGCCGAGGAAAACCCATCCGCTGGCTGGGTGATTTTGAACGGCAACCGCATCCAGATCAAACGGCAAAAGTTTGAAAAAATCATTGATTCTCTGGACACAATCTAGTGAAAAAGAGCCTTGACTATGCTATAATATCCTTAGAGCGTGTCAAGGCTCTTTCCGTCATGGAAAGGAGCATGACGAAATGCCAAAACAGGAACGAGATGTAAAAAGACGGGACAGCAAGGGCCGCCTTTTGAAATCTGGAGAGAGCCAGCGACCAGACGGAAGATACGCTTACAAATATACGGACACCTTTGGGGAACAGAAGTTTGTTTACTCATGGAAGTTAGTACCCACAGACAAAATCCCTGCCGGGAAGCGGGCGGATATTTCACTCCGCGAGAAAATCAAGCAGATACAGAAAGACCTTGACGACGGGATAGACACCATCGGCAAGAAAATGACGGTCTGCCAGCTTTATGCCAAGTACATCCGGCAGCGGGGAAATGTGAAGCGGGGAACCCAAAAGAGCCGCCAGCAGCTAATGAAACTTTTAGAAGAAGATAAGCTGGGGGCGGCCAGCATTGACAGCGTGAAGCTGTCCGACGCGAAAGAATGGGCTTTGCGTATGCAGGAAAAGGGTGTTGCTTACACGACCATCTGCAATAGCAAGCGTTCCCTGAAAGCCATCTTCTATATGGCGATTCAGGATGATTACCTCCGCAAAAATCCCTTTGACTTCCAGATCAATGAAGTAATCAACGACGACACCGAGCCAAAGGTTCCTCTGACCCCCGCACAGGAAAAAGAACTCCTGAAATTCATACAGGATGATACCATCTATTCCAAGTATTATGACGAGGTGGTTATCCTGCTGGAAACAGGACTTCGGATTTCTGAACTCTGCGGCCTGACCCCTGCTGATCTGAATTTTGAAAAGCGTTTTATCCATGTAGACCACCAGCTTTTGAGAAGCACGGAGGACGGCTACTATATCGAAACGCCCAAGACAGACAGCGGATTTCGTCAAGTGCCAATGAGCGCAGCAGCTTATGAGGCGTTCCAGCGCGTGTTGAAGAACCGCAGGGGCGGCAAGGCAATACAGGTGGATGGGTATAGTAATTTCCTATTCCTGAACCGGGACGGCCTGCCGAAAGTAGCGGTACATTATGACGCCATGTTTAAGTGTCTTGCCAAGAAGTTTAACAAGTGTCACAAGGAGCCGTTGCCGTCAGTAATGACGCCCCACACCATGCGGCACACGTTCTGCACCAGAATGGCAAATGCGGGAATGAACCCAAAAGCACTACAATATATCATGGGCCATTCCAACATCATTATGACGCTGAACTATTACGCCCACGCCACATTCCATTCCGCACAGGAGGAAATGGACAGACTGGAAGCCAAGACGGAAATCAAAGTGGTAAACACGGAGAAAACCGAAGCTGCCGCTTAGTAGTAGACAGGTATTTTACTACTTCTTCTACTACTTTTGACCGTGAAAACACAAGGGGTTATAAAAGTATTTGTGAGGTTCTTCCGATATGAAAAACGCCGGAAAAGCCCGAAGTTACGGGCTATACCGGCATTTAAGAACTTCTAAAGAGATAATCGAAAATCTATTAAACTATTAATATAAATATTAAATATGAGAAAAACCGGTCTCCCAATATCGCGAAAAAGAGAAAATGGAAAACGGACGAAAATCGAAGTGGACAAATGAGACGGAAAATAATCTGAGACCAACCATGCGATAGGAGCATTCGATAGGACTGCGGTAATATGTTCAGAGCAATCAATCAGTTAGTAGGTCCCTATGGTAAGGGGAGACACCTATCGTTCATTCGCTGCGCTCATTCACTCACGGTTTCTCCCCTTACAACCCCTCTTCCCTAGGCGGCCTTCGCTTCGCTCGGCCGCGGGCGGCTGACGCCGCCCTTGAATCGTGTACACAACAATCGTGCGAGAATACATGTAACGGTGGCGGAGCCAACAGTTTAATTAACAAACAGGTTCACATAGTTATTGAGCAGTGTATCAAACAATGGCTGCAATTCTTCGAATGCGTCTACCGTGTCAATACCATTCAGCCTTTTGTCTTCGGGATGATGCTGCGCATAGATATCGGCATACACATTCAGATCTTTTCCGTATGTATCTCTCATGGAGTTGTATATGTTGGCGAATATTTGTTTGTTGTCAGTACAATTGATTTCTTCAGCAAGTGCTTTAACGCGCCTATATACGGTAGTTTTCCACGGAGACGAGTGATATGTACACACAGCGCCTACAATTCGCTGTAGCGATGACGATTGATGTTTCAAATCGGCCTTTAATTCTGAGATGCTGTTCATCATTGCTGTGAGCTGTGCCTGTAAGGCTAATGCCTGTACAGGCTGTGTGGCAACCAACTGCATTTCCCCGCGCCGTAAGGATTTCAGGATTTGCCGGATATGGCGACGAAATTCCTGTGCCTTTGGTTTGCGCGATAACATACATACTTCGTAGATGCCATCTTCGTTGAATACACGTGTCTGTTGATCAATGAATATCTGCTGAGAGTGGGTACTCCCCTTTGAGGGGGGTATGGTCTGCGGAACGGGAATGGTTGCAAGAAGTGAAAATTCATTTTCTCTTAACTCTGGATGATGTGATAAAAGCTTTTCGAATTGGCTCTTCCGCGAATATTCCAAACAAGTGGCGAGCTGTCGCGCAGTCATAAATATTTCATTTGAGGTGTTTTCATAGATATTTACGGGAGAGCCGTGGAAAAGATCAGTGTGAATAAGATTAAGCGCATTGGTCATTTATGGATTGTTACCTCCTACGTGTGATAGGTTTAGTATGCATCACAAGACGAATTTGAATGAATAACAGCAGTAATGAACTCCATCATTGGAATATCTTTCATGGCTTTCTTTTTAAGCTGCCTTTGAAGAATTGCGTTTGCTGCGATTAAGCCATGAGCCATTTTCTCCTCATCTGTGAGTTCCTGTCCAACGTTATATGCTCCGGTCTTTCGAATGGAGGGGAGAACTTCGTGCGTTACCCATCGTTTAAATGTCTTTGCTTCCGGTTTATCCGAACGTAGGATAACAGAATATAGACCTGGTTCGTTAACGATGGTGTTTTTCTGCGTACGTCCCATTGAGTCGATGAGCGGAATCAGATTCCGTTCATCCTCCTCGAGACGCTCAGCTACCTTGTGAGGAGTGCTTAGGCTAAGCACCCGGCATACATCCTTCAATACCCACCATACTTCGTCTCCGTGTTGGAGCGTACGGACCTCATTCCCTTGGTACTCAAAAATCTGCATAGCTGTTTGTGTTTGATTCATTTTCTGTTTGATGTCCTTTCTGCCCATCAGGGCCTTTGACAAATACTTCTTTGCGAATATTGGCTGATAATTGGAAATGGGAAATAATGGTAAAACATTAACCCTCCCTTGAGAAATTCAAATGGGACTTGTGCTCAGAAGCAAGAGTCAACAAGCGTTCAACTTGCGGCATGAGGCCTGGGTTTTCGTAGAAGTGGGACAGCTCATTGCGAACGGCGTCAGAAGTGGGGATATCCCAACCAGCATATTGCTTTGTCAGACTGTTGTCGTAATGGCATGTGCTGACACGAATGATATCAAGCGTATGGGGATCGATAAAGACGATTCCTTCAAGCCGAAGTTTCGAAATAACAGGCGCTGCGTAGTGGGCAAATGTTTTTCTCATGGTGTGCGTGGTAAAGGCCGTACGGATGTTTAGCGCTGCTTTTACTCTGGCAAAGTCACGATTTACTGTGCCTTCCTCAATAGCCTCTGTCTTGCTTTTCTGTCCTATAAACAGAGGCTCGTCCATCGAGAAGCCTTTGCGGCACTTGGAAAGATACAGAGAAATAGCGTCTGTAGCCATCTTTGTGAGAATTGGGCCAAACATTTTTTTTACCTTGCGTTCGTGGAGAATAATGCGTTCCTTGAAGGTATCCGGAGTGTCCATGATGTCCCTAATGAACAAAGGCGTGTAATCATCATCTGGATCACTTGCTTTCCCTTTCTTGCCCTTGCGCACCAACGCACTGATGCGACAGCCTGTAGTGATGCCGAGACACCAGATGGCATTGAGCCGGTATGCCCAGGGCTTATTGACAGAGATAAGATACTCGGAGATCTGCTTGATGAGATATGGGTCATAGATCGGGTCTGCAGACTTCTTTGAGGAAGTGGATGAAGCCGCAGGCTTTGCTGCGTGCGGCTTGCGTTCAAAAGAGTGGGCGTTCATCAAACGATTCTGGAATAAAGAACTGGCATCAATCAGGATACATTTTTCAGCATTATTTTTTAGACTTACTGTGTTATCAGGCATTGTTGAACCTCCCTTGGTGCCCTAAGTATACTCGGAGCCAAATAAGAAGTCAATACTTTCTGTGAAAGTTTTTTGAAGAAAATCGAAAAACATGGCCAAGTACACCTAAATTCCTAGTAAATTCATATATTTTTTTGGAACGATGGGGTAGAAGTAGTAAAAGATGTCGCTGGAAAGCAATGTGTTTCAAAACACTGTAAATTTCAATAAAAAATAGTGCGCAAATTGCAAGTGTAAGTTGGACACCTGCACGGTAGAACTTAGTGAATCAGAGCGTCGGTCAGGATGGAAGCCGCTGGCTTCCGTCCTGGGCGATGCTGCCGCAGCCTTCGGCTGCGTAAACAGAGTCGAGGAACTCGTCAAACAGCTCCTCCGGGGTGCGGTAGCCAAGCTTCTTGCGAGGCCGTCCGTTCAATTCATCAGCTGCAGCCAAGATATACTCAGCAGAGAAAGCCTCAATGGACACGCCCTTCGGAACGAAGGCTCGAAACAGCCCGTTGTGACGTTCGTTTTGGGGACGTTCCCACGAGGTGTAGGGATGCGCAAAGTAGACTGCACAGCCCCAGTTCTCGACCTGACTGAACGCAGAGAACTCCGAGCCGTTGTCCACGGTAATGGTCTTGAAGACCTGTGAGAACTTTTCTCCGAATCCTTCCCTGAGTGACTGCATGGCGTTCAGAACGGAGTCTGCATCCTTGCCGGGAATTCGAATGGCAATATAGTTCTCCGTTTTCTTCTCCAACAGGGAGAGGACAACAGCCTCCTTACTGCCCCTCTTGCCGACCACGGTGTCACCCTCCCAATGACCTTCCTCGATGCGCAGAGCTGCGATCTCAGGCCTCTGAGAAATGTCTGTGCCGAAGTTCTTCTTCCATGATCGAAAGCACGGCTATGGCCATGGACCGGCTGCGGGTGATCAAGGAGCGAATCCGGTCCCGGGAGGAAGCTACTCAGAAGCGTTACCGGGGAAATCTTCTACGTGCAATTTCCCATGATCTGCGGACACCGCTGGCGGGGATCATGGGCACCAGCGAAATGATTATGGATATGACAGACAAATCGGATGCCCGGTATGCACTTGCGGACGGCATCTACAAGGACGCGGACTGGCTTCACGCGCTTGTGGAAAACATTCTCAGCCTGACCCGGCTGCAGGATGGGCGACTCACGCTGCACAAAGAGCAGGAGCCGGTGGAGGAAGTGATCGGCGCGGCGGTGGCTGCTATGGAAAAGCGTGCGCCGGAGCGGGAGATTGCCGTCCACATTCCCGACGAGATTCTGATGGTTCCCATGGATGCCAGACTGATCGGTCAGGTGCTGACAAATCTGCTGGACAACGCAGTCAAACACACGCAGCCGGAAGAAGAAATTTCCGTGACCGCATCCAAAGATTCGGAGCAAAAGATGGCAGTATTTACGGTTGCTGACCGGGGAACCGGCATTTCAGCGCAGGATTTGCCCAACATCTTTCAGATGTTCTACACCACAAAAGGAAAAGGCCCGGATGCCAAGCGCGGAATTGGGCTGGGCCTTGCCATCTGTGAATCCATCGTAACAGCCCACGGCGGAACGATCAGAGCACAGAATCAAGAGAACGGCAAGGGGGCGGTCTTTACCTTTACCTTGCCTTTGGAGGAAAACACAGATGATCAAACACAGTGAAACAATTTTGGTTGTGGAGGACGATGCCCAGATCCGCAACTTTATCACTTATACATTGAAGCAGGAGGGATTTCCCTGCCTCACAGCCGGAACGGCCCAGAATGCCCTGACCCAATTGGTATCCGGGCAAATTGATCTGGTGCTACTGGATCTGGGCTTGCCGGATTTTGACGGCATGGAGGTTATCAAAAAGGTGCGGGAGTGGTCGGAGGTGCCGATCATCGTGGTCTCCGCCCGGGATCAGGATAATGAGAAGGCGTCGGCACTGGACAACGGTGCGGACGACTATCTGACAAAGCCCTTCTCTGCCACGGAGTTGATGGCCCGGATTCGGGTGGCGCTCCGTCACTCCTATAAAGCGGTGGGCAATAAGGCGCAGACTGTGTTTACAGTCGGCGGTTTATCCATTGACCTGGAGCGACACCAGGGCAGTCTGGACGGAGAAAATCTTCATGTCACCCCGATGGAGTACAATTTGCTGGCGCTGTTCTTCAAAAATATCGGAAAGGTATTGACAACGCAGTATATCATCAACGAGATCTACGGCCCCGGATACGGTAACGACACCCAAGCGCTTCGAGCCTTGATGGCGGCGCTCCGGCGAAAGATCGAGAAGTCGCCGGCGAAGCCGCGTTACATTTTAACCGAGATCGGTGTCGGCTACCGACTGGTAGACGAATAACCCCATACGAAAACGCCCTGGAATGAGCTTCCAGGGCGTTTTCGTTTACCAGTATCGTTTTTTCTTGAAGTAGTAAATGCAGCCGCCAACGATCAATGCACTCAACACGATTACTGCCGGATAGCCATAAGCCCAATGCAGTTCCGGCATATTGGCAAAGTTCATTCCGTACCAGCCTGCGATCAAGGACAGCGGCATGAAAATTGTGGTAACAATTGTCAAAAGCTTCATGATCCGGTTTTGTCCCAAATCTACCTGAGCCTGGTATTCACTGCTGACCTGACTTGCATATTCCCGCAGCATCTGGGTTTCTTCCTGTAAGCGGTTCAGTCTGCGAAGAATGTACTGCAGTCTGCTGGAACTGCATTCGTCCAGTAAGTCAGTGGTGTTTTCCTGCAAGGTTGCCACCATATCATTCATCTGAGCGTAGTACCGGTTATGTTGATTCAGTTCCTTCCTGAGCTGGCTCATCTGCCTGATAAACTTGTCCGTCCGGTTGTCCAGTACCATTTGCTCCAGCCCGGAAATGCGTTCTTCCATGTTCTGAATATGGGAGAGGTCATCCATGATCAGGGCCAGATAGAAATCCAACAGTAAATCATCCGCCCCATCCGCATGATGCGGGCGCATATTCTTGACCCGTTCTATACATTCGCCAGCTTCTCCATCCGGATCAACGAAAAGGAGATTACTGTTCCACCATATGAAAACAATTCTCTTTTCCTGTTGATGTGGCCTTGCCGGAATATGTATCTCACCGATGATCCGATTCTGCTCAACGATTAACCGGCAGCCCTTGATCTTTTCTGCGCAGAGCATGGAATCCGGTGGAAGCAGCATAGGCGGCAGCTTATTCGCTTCGATTTCCTCCGGCTTCAGAATGCCTGCGATTTTCTCCCAAACCTCCACATCTTCCGCTTGTATCGGCTTCAGTGTCTCAGCTATATGATAGTACATCATGTGATCCTCCTTGTATCTCAACCCCGCCGCAAAACACACCAGCGTACAGCCCGTCAACAGGCTATACGGTTGGATGATACGGTTTTGCGGTGTTCTGTTTTCCTGCCAGATTATAATCATATCGCTCATACGCGATAACGTCAACACAAACGGGTGTCATTATTCGTTCGGAGTTTTTTCTATGCATTCAATCAATACCGGAACCTCAAACGGAACGGTTACAGACTGAAATAAGAATCTGAAATTACCCTAAATAGTGTCTACACAAGATCAGGTCAAAACAGTACACCAAATAGCAATGCAACGAATTTGCACAGCAGCCAGAAAAGATGTTGTAGTTTTTGCATATCGAGTAGCAATGCCTCGCCAACGTTTCAGGTGCAAAAAAGCATTTTCCACCAGATGACGAAGCCGATACAAGTAACGGTCATACTCCCGCTGCTGCTTGCGATTTCGTTTAGCCGGAATGACGATATTCATTCCAGCATCAGCGGCATAAGCAATGATTTGATTGGTGTCATACCCACGATCGGCCAGTAATGTTTCCGCCGATATTCCATCAATCAAGTGAATAGCTTCTTTGCAATCAGCTCGGGTACCCTCTGTGATAAGTACTCGGACCGGCATACCATTTGCATCCACGGCAAGGTGAATCTTGGTATTGAGCCCCCTTTTGTACGGCTCATGTCCTGATTACCGCCACGGGCTC
>ERZ791934.1600-NODE-1600-length-20067-cov-3.523486_pt1 | contig 20067 bp, 22 predicted proteins | sample MGYA00510125_ERZ791934 | MGnify/ENA primary metagenome ERZ791934 (study PRJEB30046, sample SAMN00993240) | human gut metagenome | study: EMG produced TPA metagenomics assembly of the A metagenome-wide association study of gut microbiota in type 2...
TGTTGTGATCTCAGACCGGCATATGGATTTATATTTGAGGACTATATTTCAAATTATGATTTTTGGGGACATTGTGATTTCGATTTGATTTGGGGCGATATTCGATTCTTTTTAAATAAGTATAATTTAGATTGTTATGACAAATTTCTAACATTTGGACATCTAAGTCTTTATAAGAATACATTTGAGAATAACGCACGTTTTATGTTAGATGGGTCACTTGTAGGTGATTATAAAACAATATTCCAAGATGAACATAACTATGCATTCGATGAACTTGAAGGAGTTTATCAGATATATAAGAAGCATTCTTTTAAAATGTTTGAGGAAAGAATTTTTGCGGACATATCAAAAATATATAAGCGTTTTAGATTGGCATTGCAAGATGTAAATCATGATGAACAGTTGTTTTACTGGAAAGATGGCCATGTTTTTAGAGCTTATTATAGCGATGGGACGATTTATAATGATGAATTTATATATATACATTTTAAAGAACGTAAAGAAATGGTAGTGCATGACCTGTCCAATGATCAAAAAGAATTTTATATAACAAATACAGGTTTTTGGAAATCCTCAGGTAATCATATTACATTACAAGATATTCAGAGGTATAATGGCTTCAATGGGAAAGTTTATGAACGTAGAGAACATAAATGCTACATTCAGAAAGAGAAAATTGTCAAATACAAAAAAAGAATGAGAACAGTATTTCATTTAAAAGAGAGTATACGATAAATGGGCAAAAAAAGAAAAATAATCACAAATGTGGTGGTATCTACCGTAACACAGATTATCATATTGGGATTAGGGTTAGTCTTACCCAGGATAATTCTTACAAACTGGGGATCGGAATATAATGGACTAATTAATTCTATAACCACTATAATGAGATATCTCGCTTTATTGGAAGCAGGAATTAATACATCCACCTTACAGGCATTATACAAATCATTAGGAAGAAAAGACGACTATGAAACATCTGTTGTTATAAGAACATCGCAATTTTATTATCGGAAAGTTTCTTTTATTTATGCTCTTCTTGTTATAGTTATATCGGTTATATATCCGTTGATGCTCAATACTACAATATCTTACTGGGAGATTGTTGCAGTAATAGCACTACAAGGTTGTACAGGAGTAATAAATTTTGCATTCAGAGCGTCATATCAACAATTACTGAATGCAGAAGGTAAATACTATATTATTTCGCTAATCACTTTGCTTACAACGATACTGTCTTATACTGCAAAGATTATTGCAATTGTGGTATATGATAATATTTTGATTATGCAATTTCTAGGCGTAATAATAATGCTTATTCAAGTGTTTATATATGCTGTTTATTTTCATAAGAAATATAGATGGATTGAAAAGAATGTTCCAATAGAAATGAATCTTTTGGAAAATCGAAAATATTATTTAGTACAACAAATAGCTGGTTTGGTTTATAATAGTACAGATACGTTCGTATTATCTGTTTTTTGTGGACTGAAAATTGCCAGTGTTTATACAGTGTATAACTTAGTGTATAGTTCGTTAACCATGATTATTAGCATAATTAGGAACAGTACAAATTTTGTGTTAGGGCAATCATATCACGAGAATAAAGAGAAATTTGTGAGTATCTATAAGACATATAGCGGTTTTCAAATATTGGTTGGAAATATTCTTACTTCAACAAGTATGTTACTGATTTTAGGTTTTATCAGACTTTATACATCAGGAGTTAATGACATAGATTATATCAATTATTTGGCAGCAATCCTATTTTCGGCAAATATTTTGCTGGATTGTTCGAGGGGGGCGAGTTTAGCCGGTGCCAATGTGGCTGGACAGGCACCAAAAACTACCTGGAGGTATGTCGTTGAAGCATCACTTAATTTGGGTGTATCACTAATACTTGTAAAAATAATAGGAATGAATGGAGTTTTACTAGGCACTATCGTGGCTGGATTATGGAGGACAGTTGACAGTATTTTGTATTTTTACAAGAATGTTGTCAACGAAAAACCAACTAAAGAAATGGTGTTTATTATAATAAACTCTTTACTCTTTGGTGTGTTTGTATATTTGGGGTACTTAGATATTTTTAGTGTTAGTTCATACATTCGATTTGTTTTATATGGAGTACTATATGTATGCGTGACTTCCATTATTTATGGTGGATTATTTATTGCTTTTTTTAGAAAAGATGCGCAGAAATTACTAGAAATAATGAAATTGAAAAAATAGTAATTTGAGTTCATAGGTATCTTCAGGGAAGGAAATGATTTTTGAATGAATACAACAAAAAAATTGGAATTGGATAATTGTACATTTGTAAAGACTATATTGATGTTGTTAGTTGTTATAGTTCACTGCACTGATTTTTGGACTGGAAATTGGTTCTCCATTCTTCAAGTTGGAATAGAGTCAAAAACGCTTGGACTTTTTTCAGAATGGGTTGGTTCTTTTCATGTTTATGCATTTGTTCTTGTGTCAGGGTATATTTTTTATTTTTTAAGATATGAACAGGGAAAGTATTCTTGTTATAAGACATATGTATTCGGGAAAATAAAAAGACTAATAGTACCTTATATTTTCACTTCGTTAGTGTGGGTAGTCCCTATAACATACTATTTTTATAAGTGCAACGCAAAGGAAATAGTGGTACGTTTTGTCCTTGGAACAAGTCCAAGTCAATTATGGTTTCTGCTGATGCTATTTGATATCTTTGTAATCATTTGGCCATTATCGAAATTATTAAATAAAAATAGATTTTTATCAATTACAATAGCAATACTGTTTTTGGTTATTGGAACAATGGGTAATACCTTTTTACCGAATGTCTTTTGTATATGGACGGCTTGCAAGTACATGCCTTTATTTATCTTAGGTATGACAGTCAGAAAACAAAAATGTTTTGATAATATATCCAATCCTATTGCCGTGCTTGTTATTGCTGATATAGTTGTGTTTGTTATACATTTATATATTTCAAAAAATAGTGATACAACAATAGTAATGCGTGTATTGGGCATTTGCGTGGATTTCCTTCTTAATTTTATTGGTTCGTTGATGATATTTTTTGTATTACAATCATTAGCCAACTTTTTTTGTGGATGGAAACACAATAAGATATTCGGGGAGTTAGTTCGTTATGCAATGCCTGTATATTTGTTTCATCAACAGATTATTTACTTTGTATTAGTTGCAATGAATGGTAAACTTAATCCATACTTGCATGCGTCTTTGTGTTTTATTGTATCGTTTTCAGTTTCGTTAGTGCTAAGTGTTGTTTTGTTTAAAAGTAAGTATGCACGGTTTTTGTTGGGTGAAAAATGAACTGCCAATATTTATTTGGACATTAAAATGAGTATTCCGGGAGCCAGTTCACCAGCTGTCCGGTCGTAGTAAACTGCAAGCAAATAATTCTCTTCTGCTTTTATTAGAATTGCAGATTAGAAATTCATCATCAAGTCTGCTTCGCACTGCTTATGCAGCAAGGACTTGACAATGAACCTCTAATCAGTAGCATGGCAATCAAGCAGAAGTAAGGTGGTTTCCGCAATCTGGATTACCGGTTTCCAATTTACCGGAATGCCGGTTTATTTGTACCAGAATATTCATAAAACATGATGCAGTATTGGTGGCTTTTTGCAGGTAATATATTAAAGATAGGCACCAAGCGGTAAATAAGCTAAAATATTTTAGTCAAATAATCGATCACGGTTGCTGGCGCTTTTTATCAACATTTTATGGAGTGTTTCGTAGCTCTTAATTACATTCAATATTTATACCATTGTAAGTGGCAATCAAAGCCTCTAGTGCGAAATTATAATCGAAATACAGGGCTTTGTTTTCATTCGTTATAGAATGATTTATACCATTCAGCGAATCTACGAAGTCCTGTTTTAAGACTTGTAGTGGGTTTGAAATCATAATCTCTTTCTAGTGGAGTAGTATCTGCATATGTAATCGGTACATCTCCTGGTTGCATAGCAACGAGTTCCTTGTGTGCTTCGAAGTCATAATCAACAGGAAGCACCTCCGCTCTTAGCAGCTCTTCCTGAAGAATAGTAACAAAATCAAGCAAGTTTTCTGGGGCGTTGTTTCCAATATTGTAAACAGCATATGGTGGAATTGGAAGTCCATCTTCGCCGTTTTTCTTCTCGGGAGCACCTTGCATAACACGCTTTATACCTTCTACGATATCATCGATATAAGTGAAGTCGCGCTTACATTTTCCGTAGTTGAAGATTTGAATTGTCTCGCCCTTCAACAGCTTATTTGTAAATCCAAAGTAGGCCATATCTGGTCTGCCGGCTGGACCATAGACCGTGAAAAATCGAAGTCCTGTAGAAGGAATGTTGTAAAGCTTGGAATAAGCATGTGCCATCAGCTCATTACTCTTCTTTGTAGCTGCATACAGTGATACCGGATTGTCTACCTTGTCATTCGTGCTGTAAGGAACTTTCTTGTTGCTACCGTAAACAGAAGAAGAGGAAGCATAAACAAGATGCTCGACTCCGGTTTCTCCATTGTCATAAGAATGACGGCATGCTTCCAGAATGTTATAGAAGCCAATCAGGTTGGACTGCACATAGGCATCTGGATTTGTGATGGAGTATCTTACACCTGCCTGCGCGGCAAGGTTTACAACGATGTTGGGTTTGTGTTCTGCGAAAATCTGATCAATGAGAGTTCTATCAGAGATATCTCCCTGATAGAATTTGTAGATACTGTCACTGTGCACTGATAAATTTTTTTTAATTTCGGAAAGTCTCCATTCTTTGAGGCTCACATCATAATAGTCATTCATGTTATCTATGCCGATGATGGTAATAGGAGACTTGGTTCGAAGAAGCTCCAGCACCAGATTACTTCCGATGAAGCCAGCCGAACCGGTAACGAAAACGGTCTTATTCTTTAAATCTATTTTTTGCATATTTTTTAATCCCCTTCTTAGTCACGTTTAAAAATGTCTCTTGTGTATACTTTATCAACCACATCATCTAAGATGCTGTCATAGCGGTTAGCAATAATACTGTTACTGATTTTCTTGAATTCATCTAAATTATTGATAATTCTTGAACCATAGAATGTTGATCCATTTTCTAGCGTTGGTTCATATATTACAACAATTGCACCCTTGGCTTTGATTCGTTTCATAACACCTTGAATACTGCTTTGGCGGAAGTTATCACTGTTGCTTTTCATTGTCAAACGATATACACCAACTACGACATCTTTTTCCTTTGCGGCGTCCCAGGAACTGTTTGCCTCATAGGCTCCAGCTAGTTCTAGAACACGGTCAGCAATGAAGTCTTTTCTGGTTCGATTACTCTCAACTATGGCACTCATCATATTCTGAGGAACCTCATCGTAATTTGCTAGCAACTGCTTTGTATCTTTAGGTAAGCAGTATCCGCCATATCCAAAACTTGGATTGTTGTAATGTGTTCCAATTCGCGGATCCAGGCATACACCGTTGATAATTGCCTGAGTATCCAATCCTTTCATCTCTGCATAAGTATCTAATTCATTGAAGTAAGAAACTCTGAGAGCCAGATATGTGTTGGCAAAGAGTTTTACGGCTTCGGCTTCTGTAAATCTCATAAACAATGTATCAATGTTTTTCTTTAAAGCACCTTCCTGGAGGAGTGCAGCGAAGGTATGAGATGCCTTCACCAGATGTTCATCCGCTTCATCTGTGGAAACGATGATTCTACTTGGATAGAGATTATCATATAATGCCTTTGATTCGCGCAGAAATTCAGGGCTGAAGATGATGTTTTTGGAGCTGTATTTCTCACGGATGCTGGCGGTATAGCCTACCGGAATGGTTGATTTGATTATCATGATAGCATCCGGATTAGCTTTTAGTACCAATTCGATTACTGCTTCAACAGCAGAAGTGTCAAAGTAGTTCTTTTTACTGTCATAATTTGTAGGAGCTGCAATGATTACGAAGTCTGCATTTTTATATGCAGATTCGCCATCAAGCGTAGCAGTAAGATCTAAATCTTTAGTAGCGAGATATTCTTCGATATAGTCATCCTGTATCGGAGATTTTTTATTGTTTATCATTTTAATTTTTTCTGGAACGATATCAACTGCTGTGACATGATTGTGTTGGGCAAGAAGAACAGCAAGAGAGAGTCCTACGTAGCCGGTACCAGCTACAGCGATGTTCAGTGGAGACGGAGAAGGTAGTGTGTGGACTGTGCTGTCTACATATAATTCTGTAGGTTCGAAGCTAAGAGCCTCACCTAAAGCTTCTAACTGTGCAATAGATGGGCAAAAGTCCTGTGCTTCCAGTTTTCCGATTAATGTACGGTTGATTCCGGTCTTGTCAGCAAGTTCTTGCTGGGTCATTTTCATGGATTTTCTATTGTTGGCAACTGTTTCTGCCAAAAGAGGGATTGATAATTTTTTCATGTTTTGAGATCACCTTTCAAATATTTATAAATGCAATAATAAATAACATAGAAATAGAGATGGCGCTAACCATCTCTTGATATAATAGCATATGACAGTATAAAATGCAAGAATAACTTGCTTATATGAGGAGAAAAAGATAATAATACTACAAAATAAATGAAAAATGATATTTAAAACAACCAAAACAGGATGATAGATGCAATTTAAAGTTGCATTACGAATCGGAATCGCGTTTTATTGTTTCATCAATGGCTCTGTTGATGAATGCTGACATACTTTCATTTTGCTTACCTGCATGTTCTTTGATCAGATCTCTGCGTTCTGGCGGGACAGGAAGGTGTATATCTACTAATTTTGACATGTACTTCTTATTTGCTTTCTTTCGAGCTTCGGTATAACCGTCATAAGTGCTTTTTTTCTCTTCAGACATTTTATCCAATCCTTCTTATTTTTTGATTTTAGTATAACATGTAATTCTACATACGGCAATGTAAAATTATGCTTGACATACATACGCGTATGTAGTAACATGAACATAAGTTAATCAGAGCAATCAAGGAAGGAGACAAATGTTATGGCAAATACAAACATTAGAAAACTTAAGGTACATTCCAGGTATGGTGGAACTGGTAGCGGATACATTCCGGAAATTATGTTAAAGGGGAAATGGCTGGAGGCAGCAGGGTTTAAGGAGGGCTCATTTATTCAGGTTTCCTGCGAAGATGGCAAGCTGGTGATCACGCCCAGGGAGCCGGAGATTGTTGCTGAAATCATTAAGACCGTGACAAGAAATGGGGCACAGCTGGTTGCGGAACGAACGGTCGAATACAGATAGTGCGCGTAACATTATATAACATCCATATACATTTATGCTTGCAAAAGTGTATATAGAGTGTTGACACAAGGAAAAATCTGGATTATAATGAATGCATCAGAGGAGAGTTTGTCCTTTGGTGCATTTTTACATATTATTCGTAAAGGGGGGACTGGTAGATGATGGCCATGGCTAAAGATGACGCAGCTATGGAGAGTCTTATTACTAAGGCCTGCGGTGCAAGAAGCATGACACAGTATGCAGCTTCCTGCGGGATTTCTCCGATGCATATGTCGCGCATCAAGACCGGTAAGAGCACTCCATCAAAAACGATGTGTATCAAGCTTTCAAGTGATCCGTATGTAAAACAGATTGGATTGACCTGTGAAGATTTCATGCGAGTAGCAGGTTATACGGATGAGGATGAAGTGAAGACGACACAGAGTTATGAGGATGTGATGACTCATTCACTGGATGCGATCACAATAGGATTGCTGTCGAAGAAGCTTTTGAGTAAAGGCACTGCGTTTAGAATGATCCCTTTTGGGGATAAACCGGATGTTGACTTCGCCATCGAGGTTTATGATGGCAGTGCTACGATGGAATGGGATATTTGCCTAAGTGTTCAAGAACAGCTTACCAGAGATGCTGGTAGGATATCACTGTATTATCTGATCGGTAGATTGCTTACATTTGAACCAGTCGCACACAGACAATATTCACTGGTGATTACAGATGAAGAGCTATTTGAGAAGCTTGAACAATATGCTGTAAACAGCATGATAACTGCGAATGTTACCATCATTCTGCTTGATAAAAAGCAGATGGATATTACGAAGGAGGCTCATATAGGGTCGGGTGATTTTATATCACTAATGAGTTAATTCTTTGACAACTGAATAGGGAACTATAGAACGATTAAAGGTGGAGGTACTGTTGTATGAATTCTTTCAAGGAAGACTGGTTCCAGTGTATGCTTGAGCTGATAGAGAAGGTGGAGAGCAATGCAATGGAAACTGAAGAGTACTTGAAGGCAGATAGACAATGGGCACTTACCAAGGATAAACTCCTGTCACTCATTCCGGAGGAGAAAAGAGCGGATGCTGAGAAACTGATTGGTCTGATGGATGAGCACAGTATGGAAAAATACAATACTGTGATGAAAGCGACGGTGCTTGCTGTGGAGTTTAAGGATTTTGGAAGATAAGCCTGCTGCGCTGCGTATCAAGAATATCCATGCTTGGGGTCACTTGATGAGTGACTCCTAAGCGCCCGGATATTGGAGAGAAGCGGATTGGTAAGCAGGATGTAAGATACATGAAAATTTGTAAGGAGGTGTTCAGATCATTGAACGAAATAATTGAGCGGACTTTTGTTTATTATGTTAGAAAGCGAAAAAGAGATAGAAAAACATTTATGCTGAGAGAAATTGCTATAGCTGATTACATAAGTGGATATTTTGGATTGAATATTGAGAGTATGCAGAATAGGCGAAAAGAGATTCAATTAAAGCGATTTGAGATGAAGTATTTTTTGAAAAGACAATTTTTATTTATGCAAGATTGGGTTAAGTCCCGAATAGGTCTAAGGTATAATCAACTAGGGTATATATGTTCTTGATGATGTAATTTCATATCTATTTAGAATTGACAAATATAAAATATTCGTTATCTTGTTGTATAAACAATTATAAAATATGGGCGGTGTGTAGACGAATAGATGGTCATTTTCTAATGCAAAAAATAGTTGATTATGTGATGGAGATCGGCATTTGATGGTTTGATGAACTGTTGAATGTCGATCTTTTTTTGTGCTATTTTTGGATAAAAAAGAAACCGGAGCTTGCTGGCTCCGGTGTTGTGAATGGATATGGAATTATCTTTGGGATTTGAGAAATGCGATGTATTTATGGACATCAGCTATTTCGGATGATGTAAGATCTGAAACACAAATGTAATCATTTAAGTTAATGGTAGTGTTATCTTCAAGTTCTGGTTTTTCATCTATGAAGCCAGCTTTTTCAAAAAGAGTTTCTACAGGTACATGAAGTGCGAAGGCGATGCTTTTCAGTGCTTCTGGTGCGGGACTGATTCTTTTTCCAGACTCGATTCGGGAGATTTCAGCGTTACTAATCTTGGTGGCATCAGCGAGGTCTCTTTGTGTCATATCTCTGTCATTTCGACATTTTTTAATATATGCTCCAATGCTTGTCATAGGTATTGCCTCCTTTGTGATTATGAGTATATCACGATGTTTGCCAAAAGGCAACACTTAATTTACCAAATGGGAATAATTATCTTGACTCATCTTATCCAGTACAGGGGATATCACAGCATTTGTGCTGATGTTTCCACCGAGAGATCAGGATGAGAAGTATATTATCCTGCCATTCTTCTGGGTACCGGAAGAAACGATTCCGCTGAGAGTACGTCAGGCATCGGTTCCTTATGATGTCTGGGAGAGGCAGGGGCATCTTCTGGCAACAGAGGGAAATGTCATCCATTATGATTTCATCGAGAAGTTCATTGAAGAGCTTGGTGAGAAATATCATATTCTGGAAATTGCTTTTGACCGCTGGGGGGCAACTCAGATGGTGCAGGATCTGGAAGGTATGGGATTCACAGTCGTACCATTTGGACAGGGCTACAGCAGTATGTCCAGCCCGACTAAGGAATTCTATAAGTTGCTCATGGAAGGGAAAATTTTGCATGGTGGACAGCCTGTGCTTCGGTGGATGGCTGGTAATGTTGTGATCGATACAGATCCGGCAGGAAATATCAAGGTGACCAAGGCAAAATCCAAAGAGAAGATTGATGGAATTGTTGCTGCAATCATGGCTCTGGATCGGTGTATCCGAAATCAGGTGGAACCGCAGGGCAGTGTTTATGATGACAGAGGATTACTTGTCTTTTGAGAATAGGAGTGTGACATGGGGATTTTAAGTAGATTTGGAATATTTCGGGGCAGGGATGCTCCGGAGAACAGAACTGCAGGCAGTGCTTACAGTTTCTTTCTGGGAAATTCAACTTCCGGAAAGAGGGTGAATGAGCGGAGTGCCATGCAGATGACGGCGGTGTATTCCTGTGTAAGGATTCTGTCAGAGGCGGTGGCTGGCTTGCCACTGCAGTTTTATAAATACACTGAATCTGGTGGGAAGGAAAAGGCGGTGGAACATCCGCTTTATTTTTTGCTCCATGATGAGCCGAATCCGGAAATGACTTCTTTTGTATTTCGTGAGACTTTGATGACGCATCTGCTTTTGTGGGGGAATGCTTACAATCAGATTATACGGAATGGAAAAGGGGAGATTATTGCATTGTATCCACTGATGCCGGATCGGATGAAGGTGGATCGGGATGAGCATGGACAGCTTTACTATGAATATATGGTTACTTCGGAAGATGTGCCATCCATGAAAGGAACCACAGTGAAGCTGCAGCCACATGATGTACTGCATATTCCGGGGCTTGGCTTTGATGGTCTTGTGGGTTACAGTCCTATTGCCATGGCGAAAAATGCGATTGGTATGGCAATTGCCTGTGAGGAATATGGGGCGAAGTTCTTTGCCAATGGTGCAGCTCCCAGTGGAGTGCTGGAACATCCGGGGACTTTGAAGGATCCGAGTAAGGTGAGGGAGTCCTGGCAGGCAACCTTTGGTGGTTCTGCCAATGCAAATAAAGTGGCTGTGCTGGAAGAAGGAATGAAGTATTCTCCGATTTCTATTTCTCCCAATGAAGCACAGTTTCTGGAAACCAGAAAATTTCAGATTGATGAGATTGCTCGAATTTTCCGGGTGCCGCCGCATATGGTTGGTGACCTGGAGAAGTCGAGCTTTTCTAATATTGAGCAGCAGTCGCTGGAATTTGTGAAGTATACCTTGGATCCGTGGGTTGCCAGATGGGAGCAGGCAATGGTCCGGGTTCTTTTGACGCTTGAGGAAAAGAAGAAATATTTCATCAAGTTCAATGTGGATGGGCTGCTTCGTGGAGATTACCAGAGTCGAATGACCGGCTATGCGACTGCCAGACAGAATGGATGGATGTCTGCAAATGACATTCGTGAACTGGAAAATCTGGATTTGATTCCAGAGGAACAGGGCGGTGATCTGTATCTGATCAATGGAAATATGACGAAGCTTGAGGATGCTGGAATCTTTGCAACTGAAGGTGGACAGAAGAATCTGGAATCATCTGAAAATGGGCAGGGTAACCAGAAATCATCCGAAGGTGGATTGAGAAATCCAGAGCAGAAAAAGGACTCTGGAAGAAAAGGAGGATAAGGATTTGAAGAATAAAAAGTTCTGGAAGTGGACGAATCAGAAAATTCCAAAACCTGTGAATCAGGAAGGGGAAGCTGCTGAGGAAGTCGTGGAAAGGGTGCTGAGCCTGAATGGCACCATTGCGGAAGACAGCTGGTTCGATGACGATGTGACACCGGCGGCATTTAAGGATGAACTGAATGCAGGAACCGGTGATATTACAGTCTGGATCAATTCGCCAGGCGGTGACTGTGTGGCTGCAGCGCAGATTTATAACATGCTGGCGGAATATCCCGGAAAGGTGACCGTGAAGATTGATGGACTTGCAGCATCGGCTGCTTCGGTCATTGCGATGGCAGGAAATGAAGTGCGTATGAGTCCGGTATCCATGCTGATGATCCATAATCCGGCAACGGTGGCGTGGGGAGATCATACGGACATGCAGAAGGCAATGGATCTTCTGGATACGGTGAAGGAATCCATCATCAATGCGTATGTGTTGAAGACGGGAATGTCCAGGGCAAAGCTTTCCCACCTGATGGATGCAGAAACCTGGATGGATGCGAATAAGGCTGTGGAGCTTGGCTTTGCGGATGACATTCTGTTCCAGAAAGAGGAGCAGGGCAGTGAAGGCGAAAATGGAGATCCAGGTGCTGGCCGTACAGAAAACGGGACGTCTGATTCCGTAATGTTTTCCAGAAGGGCAGTGAATAATGCACTGATGAATAAGCTGGAGAGGCATTATGGAAAGAACGGGAAATCTGTGAAAGACCAGACAGCGATCACTAGGATGGCTGCCGATGGTAATGGAGTATCGGGGCAGTGTTACGGAAATTCTTCTGGTATGCAGGAAACTGGAATGAGTGGAAGTGCCGGTGCTGAGGGGGACGATCCCTGTAATGGCTGTTTCGGGGCGGCGGAGAATGCCTGCCAGAGGTGTGAAAAGAAGAAAGTGAATACGAATGTTACAGGGCGTTCTGCGGATGATCTGCGTGAACGCTTAAATTTTATCAAAAAATATATCTGAGGAGGATACGGATTATGACGATTCAGGAATTAATGGAGAAGAGAGCTAAGGTTTGGGAAGCTGCAAAGAATTTTGTGGATACCCATGAGAATGAAAACGGGGTGCTGTCTGCGGAGGACAGTGCAACTTATGAGAGAATGGAAGCGGAGATTGAGGATCTGACAAAGGCGATTGACCGCCACCGCAAGGCAGAGGAAATGGAAAAGAACCTGAACCAGCCGGTAAACCAGCCGCTGACCGGGAAGCCTTATGCAGGCGGCCAGGGTGAGCCAAAGATAGGACGTGCTTCTGATGAATACCGCAGGGCAATGCTGAATGCACTGAGAAGCAACTTCCGCCAGGTTTCCAATACCCTTCAGGAGGGCGTGGATGCCGACGGCGGTTACCTGGTTCCGGAGGAGTATGACAGAAGACTGGTTGATGTTCTGAATGAAGAGAATATCATGCGCCGTCTTGCCACAAGGATTGTAACTTCCGGGGAGCACAAGATCAATATTGCAGCTACCAAGCCGGCGGCAAGCTGGATCGAGGAAGGCGGGGCGCTGACTTTCGGGGATGCGACTTTTGACCAGAAGATCCTGGATGCACATAAGCTTCATGTGGCGATCAAGGTAACGGAGGAACTGCTTTATGACAATGCCTTTAATCTGGAAAATTATATTATTGTCCAGTTTGGAAAGGCACTTGCCAATGCGGAAGAGGATGCCTTCCTGAACGGAAACGGAACAGGGAAACCGACCGGTATTTTTGACGGAACAGGCGGAGGGCATCTGCTGAATACACTGGCTGCGGCTTTGAAATCAGATGACATGCTGGATCTGGTGTATGGCCTGAAACGTCCGTACCGTAAAAATGCATCCTTTATCATGAATGATGCAACACTGCCTTCCCTTAGAAAGCTGAAGGACAATAACGGTGCTTATATCTGGCAGCCGGCTTACCAGGCAGGGGAACCGGACAGAATCCTGGGATATAAGGTGGAGACTTCTGCCTATGCACCGAAGGACGGTATCGCTTTTGGGGATTACAGCTATTACAACATTGGTGACCGTGGAAACAGATCCTTCAAGCAGCTGAATGAACTGTTTGCAGGCAACGGAATGATCGGTTTTGTTGCAAAGGAACGTGTGGACGGAAAACTGGTTCTTCCGGAAGCCGTGCAGATTATGAAACTGAAGGCAGACTGATTTTTTGAATAAGGGGACCGGCAGGAGAAGTACAGGCCTGCCGGTTCTGTTTTGAGGTGATGCAGTTGGCAGTGACAGTGGATGAGATGAAGAATTACCTGCGTGTGGATTTTGAGGATGATGATGCGCTGATCGGGGATCTGATCAGGCAGGGGAAACAGATCTGTATGGATGTGGCAAGGATTGCGGATGCGGATGAGTTTGAAAAACTGCAGGGTACGAAGATTGCTGTGCAGTATGCAGCGGCGTATCTGTACGAACACAGGGAGGAGGCGGATCATCATCAGCTGGTGATAGATCTGCGGAATCTTCTTTTCGGAGTGAGAGAGCCGGGGTTTTAAGAAATGCCGGTGAGACAGACAAGTCGTTAGGAATGACGGGGCAGGTGGGAACAAATGGACATTGCTTTGATGAATGAAAAGGTGATTTTTCAGAAGTGTTCTGTTGTGAAAGACGGGATCGGGAATCACAGGAATGAGTGGACAGAGGATTACTGCTGTTTTGCAACAATAGGCGGTGAAGGGCTTGCCAGTTCCAGGGAAGCGGAAACCGCAGGGACTGTGGTGGAAGATGCGGGAATGACTGTGACGGTGCGGTACTGTAAAAAGACTGCAGGCATCCGGTCTGTTACCCACAGGATCCTGTTTCGGGATCAGGTGTATGACATTGTGAATGTGGATCATCTGAATTATAAGAAGAAGTGTCTGAAATTCACATGCAGGAAGGTCCGGAGGTGAGACATGGCAGGAGATAGATGTACAGTCAGCCAGATGGCAGATGTGATCATGGAAGGACTGGAAGAGTATGCACAGCTTGCTGCGGATGATATGAAAAAAGCAGTGAAGAAGGCAGGGGCACAGGCAAGGAAGGATATCCAGGAGAATGCCCCTGTGAAGACCGGTGCCTACGCAAAGAGCTGGGCGGCGAAGACCACGAAGGAAACTGCCAATGCAATGGAAATCGTGGTGTATTCCAGGAACAGGTACCAGCTGGCCCATCTGCTGGAGTTCGGTCATGCGCTGAGAAAAGGCGGCAGGACAAGGGCGTTTCCTCATATTGCGCCTGCGGAGGAACGGGCTGCGCAGACTCTGGAACAGGAAGTGGAGAAGGCACTGAGGTGATGGCGGGAGGTGAAAGCATATGACACTGGAAGAACTAGCAGGGATGCTGGAAGAGACTGGTTTTCCTTTTGCCTATGACCATTTTGCGGAAGGGGAAAGCCCGGATCCGCCGTTTATCTGTTATCTGCTTCCCGGCAGTGATAATTTTTCGGCAGACGGACGGGTATATTTCCGGATCAGTGAAGTGAGGATAGAACTTTACACGGACCGGAAGGATTCCGGGGCAGAAGCCCTAGTGGAAACAGTTCTGGATGATGCCGGGATTTTTTATAATAAGTCGGAGGCCTGGATCCAGAGCGAAAAGCTGTATGAGGTGCTGTACAGTATGGAACTGTAATGATTTGTTAAATGATGGAGGGATAATATGTCTGATAAGAATAACAAGGTGAAGTATAACCTGAAAAATGCGCATTACGCATTACTGACGATCGGAGAGGACGGGGCGGTGTCCTATGCAGCGCCAGTGCCGCTTCCGGGATCCGTATCACTGTCCCTGGATGCCAACGGGGAACCGGAGAATTTTTATGCGGACGGTATTGCGTACTATGTGATCAACAACAATATGGGCTATGACGGGGATCTGGAACTTGCACTGATTCCGGAGAGTTTCCGAACGGATGTGCTGAGAGAGAAACTGGATTCCAAGGGAGTTCTGATTGAAAATTCGGATGCAGAGCTGGCACTGTTTGCCTTGCTTTTCGAGTTTGACGGGGATGTGCGCCATATCCGCCACGTGATGTATAACTGTTCGGCTTCCCGTCCGAAGATCGAGGGCAAGACCAACGAGGAGAAGAAGGAAGTGCAGACGGAAACACTGACCATTAAAGCTACGCCATTGTCGGATGGAAAGGTGAAGGCAAAGACAGGGAATACTACGGATGCAACTGTTTATGCAGACTGGTACAAGTCGGTGTATCTGCCGGCCGCGGATCAGGCTTCTTTGCAGGCATCTGATAGTGGGAAGTCTGTTGTGGATGCTGCTGGAAATGGAAAAGCACTGAGCTGAGGAGGATTCAGATATGAGCATGATGAAGAAGATTGAGATTGACGGGAAGGCAGTTGCTTTTAAGGCATCTGCCGCCATTCCGCGTATTTACAGGATTAAATTTCAGAGGGATATCTACAAGAATTTATCTGTGCTGGAAAAGAGTATCGGGGACGGGGATCCGGAAAAGTCCTCCCTGGATCTGTTTTCCCTTGAGATGTTTGAGAACATTGCATATGTGATGGCGAAGCATGCAGATCCGTCCATTCCGGATAATCCGGAGGACTGGCTGGATGAGTTCAACACATTCAGTATTTACCAGGTTCTGCCGAAGCTGATTGAGCTGTGGGGCATGAATATTAAGACGGATGTGGAGGCTAAAAAAAACTTCATGCAACAGACCGTGAAATGACAACTCCCCTGTTTCTTCTCCGGTGTGTGCAGCTGGGGATTTCCATCCGGGATCTGGATCTGCTGACCATTGGCATGGTGAATGATATGTTTGTGGAAAGCAGGAATGATGAGTATAAGGGATGGAGACAGGTTGCCACACAGGAGGATTTCGACAGGTTCTGATCTGATGAAATGTGATGACAGGATAAGCGAAAAAAGGTATAATGATTTCATGAAATCAGAAGCTGGAGGAAACATACATGAAAATCGTAATTATTAACGGAAGTGCCAGAAGGGGAAACACGCTGACGGCGATTGATGCATTTATAAAAGGGGCATCAGAAAAGAATGAGATTGAAATCATCCAATCAGACAGACTTCATATAGCACCTTGTAAGGGATGTGGGGCCTGTCAATGTTATAAAGGATGTATTGATCAGGATGATACAAATCCCACGATTGATAAAATTACCGCTGCAGATGTGATTCTTTTTGCTACTCCGGTATATTGGTGGGGAATGTCTGCGCAGTTGAAACTTATCATTGATAAGTGCTACTGCCGCGGTTTGCAGCTGAAAAATAAAAAAGTTGGAACAATCGTTGTGGGAGGATCCCCAGTGGACAGTATCCAGTATGAGTTAATTGACAAACAGTTCGACTGCATGGCGAAATATCTTTCATGGGATATGATTTTCCAAAAATCATATTATGCAACAGCCAGTGATGAACTTGCAAAAGACAAGGATTCTATAAAAGAACTTGAAAATATTGGAAAAAACTTATAAGGCATATTTAAAGTTCCAGGTTTCAGGAAAGAAAAAACTAAAAATAATGATGAAAGCATTTGTCAGGATGGCAGGTGCTTTTTTTGTGCCTTTTTTATGGAATTTAGGGGGTGAGCCGTATGGCAGGGAACAGAATTAAGGGGATCACTGTCGAGATTGGCGGCGACACCACGAAATTACAGACTGCCCTGAAAGGGGTTAATACAGAGATCAGGAATACGCAGAGTCAGCTGAGGGATGTGGAGAAGCTTCTGAAGCTGGATCCGGGGAATACGGAGCTGATCGCGCAGAAGCACAGACTGCTGGCACAGGCGGTCTCTGAGACCAGGGAGAAGCTGGAGACTTTGAAGACTGCGCAGCAGCAGGCGGATGAGGCACTGCGGAACGGAACGATTTCCCAGGATCAGTATGATGCCCTGCAGAGGGAGATCGTTGAGACGGAACAGAGACTGCGGAGTCTGGAAGAGCAGGCGAACCAGTCTGCGACTGCCCAGCAAAAAATCGGGGCAACAGGTGAAAAGCTGCAGACAGTTGGAAACAAGATTTCTTCTGTAGGACAGAAGCTGCTTCCAGTGACGGGAGTGGTGACAGGGCTTGGAACGGCGGCAGTGAAAACTGCCGCTGATTTTGACTCTGCGATGAGTAAGGTGGCGGCTGTGTCCGGGGCAACGGGATCGGATTTTGATAAGCTCAGGGACAAGGCCAGGGAGATGGGTGCCAAGACAAAGTTCTCTGCGACTGAGGCGGCGGATGCCATGAACTATATGGCAATGGCCGGATGGAAGACAGAGGAGATGCTGTCCGGTATTGAGGGTGTTATGTACCTGGCTGCTGCATCTGGGGAAGACCTTGCAACGACCTCTGATATTGTGACGGATGCGCTGACAGCTTTTGGGCTTACTGCAGCGGATTCAGGACATTTTGCAGATGTGCTGGCGGCTGCTTCCAGTAATGCAAATACTAATGTGTCCATGATGGGCGAGACATTCAAGTATTGTGCGCCGGTTGCCGGGGCGCTGGGATTCTCGGTTGAGGATACAGCGGAAGCCATCGGTCTGATGGGAAATGCCGGTATCAAGGCTTCCCAGGCCGGTACTTCCATGCGTTCCATTATGACCAACCTGACTGGGGATGTGAAGCTGTCGGGTGCGGCAATCGGGGACGTGACCATTGCTACCACAAATACGGATGGTTCCATGAGGAGCCTGTCTGCGATCCTGGCTGACTGCAGGATGGCTTTTGGCGGAATGACTGAGGCAGAGAAGGCGAATAACGCGGAGACTCTGGTTGGAAAGAATGCAATGTCCGGGTTCCTAGCACTGATGAATGCGGCTCCGGAGGATATTGCAAAGGTATCTGGGGCAGTGAATAACTGCAAGGACGCGGCAAAGAACATGGCGGATACCATGCAGGATAATCTGGAAGGACAGCTGACTATTCTGAAGTCACAGCTTCAGGAACTGGCTATTTCTTTCGGGGATCTGCTGATGCCTGCGGTGCGGAGTATTGTTTCCGGACTGCAGGGGATGGTGAATGTGCTGAATGCCATGCCGGACGGGGTGAAACGTGTGATCATGATCGTTGCACTTCTGGCTGAGGCATTGGGGCCTGTGCTGATCATTATAGGCAAGACCCTTTCGGCCATTGGAACGATTATGACATGGGCACCGAAGCTTGCCGGTGCGATCAGTACGGTGAAGGGTGCTTTTGCAGCACTGAGTGCCACGATGATGGCGAACCCTATTGCAATTGTGATAGCTGCCATTGCAGCTTTAGTGGCGGCGTTTATTTATCTCTGGAATACGAATGAGGAGTTCCGGCAGTTCTGGATCAGGCTGTGGAATGAGATTAAGGAAGTCGCTGTTCAGGTATGGACGGCGGTTTCGCAGTTTCTGGTTTCTGCCTGGAACGGGATCCGGAATACGGCGGTGGCTGTATGGAATGGCATCAGGGATTTCTTTTCCGGTCTGTGGGCTGGGATTAAGACACTGTTCACAACGGTTGTCACTGCAATTTCTACTTTCCTTGTGGGAGCGTGGAATGGGATCCGTGCTACGGTTATGACAGTGTGGAATGCGATTTCAGCATTTTTGGGTTCTGTCTGGAATGGGATTAAGTCTGTTATTACGAATGTGGTGAACGGGATCCGGACATTTTTGCAGACATCGTGGAATGGAATCAGAATAATTATCACTACGGTGATGAATGCAATCCGGACGGTGATTTCTACGGTATGGAATGGAATCCGGACAATTATTTCTACGGTACTGAATGGAATTAGGGGTACTGTCAATTCCGTGTGGAATGGGATCCGGAATACTATTTCCTCTATAGTGAATGGAATCCGGAATACGGTATCCGGTGCGTTTCATGCCATGTGGTCCGGTATCCGGAGCACGATTTCCGGAATTTATAATACGATCCGGGATGGACTGGGAAATGCGGTGAATTATATTACGGGTCTTGCATCTGCCGGATGGCGGTGGGGTGCGGATATCATCAATGGCATTGTGAATGGTATCCGGAGCTGTATTGGTGCAGTTGCCAATGCGGTGACAGATGTGGCAAATACTATTCGTTCCCATCTGCATTTCTCTGTGCCGGATGAAGGTCCTCTGACGGATTTTGAGAGCTGGATGCCTGACTTTATGAATGGTCTGGCTGAGGGCATTGAGAAGAGCAGGGGAATGGTGAAGGCGGCTGTGAACAGTGTGGCTGCGGATATGGTGGTTTTGCCGCAGATGGCTGTGGCAGATGGCAGTGTGATGACCGGTACGGGATCGTCCGGCAGTGTGGATCTGACGGCGGGCATTGTGTCGGCGCTGAAGGATGTGCTGAGTGATCAGAAGGGACAGCAGGGGGATCTGGTGATTCCTGTTTATCTGGGAAACCAGCTGCTAGATGAGGTGATCGTGACGGCGCAGCAGAGAATGAGTCTAAGGAACGGAGGTAGATAGGATGGCTTTTTTTCAGTATCTTGTGTTTGACGGGGAGAACCTGCCGCTTCCGGATTCTTATGAGGTGGAGCTGGAAGATGTGGAGGCGGATTCCGGCGGTGAGACAGAGGCGGG
>ERZ791934.1602-NODE-1602-length-20056-cov-4.580421_pt1 | contig 20056 bp, 15 predicted proteins | sample MGYA00510125_ERZ791934 | MGnify/ENA primary metagenome ERZ791934 (study PRJEB30046, sample SAMN00993240) | human gut metagenome | study: EMG produced TPA metagenomics assembly of the A metagenome-wide association study of gut microbiota in type 2...
TCCCCAAAGACCGCTGCTTTTTCCGTCCCCTTTCCGCACCTGTTCGCTGTAGTACTAGAATGTGTTTGTTTTAAATTTTCTGCGGTATTCCAGAGGAGAGCAGCCTGTGTTCTCCCGGAACATCTTTGTGAAATAGGAGAAATTGCTGTATCCTACATAGATGGAAACTGTGTTGATCGGCAGACTGCTCTGGGTCAGCATCTTTTTTGCCTCCTCCACCCTCTTCTGCATCAGATAGGCACTGATGGATATGCCTGCCTCTTTTTTAAAGATTCTGGACATGTAGTCCACATTCAGATATACCAGCTCAGCAAGGGTCTCTCTTCTGATATCCTCCTGGTAGTGTGTGTCTATGTATTCCTTCAACTGGTCTGCCACAGACTCACTTTTGTTGATGTATTTTGTGTACTCTACGGCCCTGGTCACCAGGTGGGAGGCAAACTGCATGGCACCCTCCACACTCTCCAGGGCTTCCTGGTAATATTGCTCGTTCTCACTTCCGGCAAAGAGCAGATGAGCCTTGATCTCCCTGGCGGCAAGCCAGGAATAGGTGATCTGGGTAATATCCATACGAAAACTTTTCAAAATGTCACGTGTGATCAGTTCCCGCCCTGCAAGCTCTGTGAGGTACTGCCGCATACTGCTGATAAGGGCTTCCGGTTTCTGTTCACCCAGGAGGGTTTCCCATACCGCCCGCTGTCTATTCTGATAGGAAACACATGGCTGCCGGAAATCGGACAGAAACAGGACTTTATCCCATACTGTAAGGCTGTTGTCCCGCATGGCCTGCAGCTGCCCGAGGCAGTCCTCCAGAACGTCTATCTCGGCAATGCCTCCGACTCCGCACCAGATATCCATCTGCATACGCTCCCCCAGAATATCCCGGAAAGAAGAAAATACACCTTCCTCGCTGAGTCTCTCCAAACCCCGGACAGTGCCCCGGCATATAACCGCATAGCTGTCTTTCCGACAGGAGGAAACTGCTTCCACTGCCACCTGATATTCTCCTGCCTGTTCCCCCAGAATATTCTTTATAATAAAGAGAAGAATGTTCTCATCCCAGTGCTGCCTTTTCTCCCTTCCCCTATGGCCGGACAGGTGCAGGAGCGCTGCAAGGAACTTATCCTCCGGTTTATAATGAAGCTGTCTCTTCCTGATCTCTTCCTCTATGGCTGACGGCTTTATCCTGCCGCCAAGCAATTCTGCCCAGAAATTATTCAGGAGGATTTCCCGGCTCTCTTCCCAATTTCTGCTCTCCTGACGGAAAGCCTCATAATTCAGGGCTTCTTTAGCCCGGTCGGACGCTTTCTTAATAGCAGCGGTAAGTTTTTTAAAGTCAATGGGTTTCAGCAGATAATCCACACTGTCCAGAGCAATGGCACGGCGTGCGAAGTCAAACTCGGCATAGCTGGTCAGGAATACGGCCTGCACCTCGTACGCCTCCCTGCGCACCCACTCCATAAAATCAAAGCCGCTGCCTTCCGGCATGACAATATCGCTCACGATCACATGGATTGGCATCAGCCCCATGACCGTCTGAGCCTGCTGCATGGAGGATGCCGTGTAGATCTGCCCAATATCCAGCAGATCCCAGTCCACATTTTTCTTAATACTCTCTATCACGTATTCCTCATCGTCAACCAACAACAGATTCATAAGTACCTCCAACCGTTTTGTCTGCTACCCCTGAGTCACCGTTTTTCTCATGTCCCCGGAAAGGAATATGTATGTCAACAATAGCGCCTCCAAGAGGGCTGTTGTCAAAATTGATCTCCCCCTGTTCTCCGTAATAGTAATGGAAACGCTTCAGGCAGTTTTCAATCCCCACATGGCTGCCGTTTTCGCTGACTCCCTTTCCCTGCTTCAGCCTTTCCAGAACAGACTTTGGAAATCCCCTTCCGGTGTCGGAAATATACAGATTGATGTATTTCCCATCCTCCCTGTCCTCCGGAAATGCCGTGACTGAGATCAGTATCTTCTCCTCCAGCGTCAGCGCGTGTTTTGCCGCATTCTCCACAAAGACTTGAAGCATGAAGGGAAATATCTCTCCATCCTCCACCTCTTCCTCTATCTCAAAATAGTATTCAAAGCTGTCGGGATATCGCAGAAGCAGTATTTTCAGATAGTCCTCACAGTGCGCTGCCTCCGCCTTTACAGGCACCAGACCGCTGGTGCTGCGGAAGACATACTGCAGATAATCTGAGGTGGTCTTTGTCATCTTCCTGGCATTGCCGTACTGTTTGAAATCAATCATACTGTAGATAAAATTCAGGCAGTTCAGATAAAAATGAGGGCGTATCTGCAGTTTCAGATAATCCATCTCTATCTTCTGCTTTTCCAGCTCCTGCTCGTAAAGGGTGATCTTCAGACGCCGGATCTGATGTATCATTCTCTTGAACTTGTCATCAATCTGCTCCAGCTCCATCAGATTATTCTCTGTGATATGGAAGGTATAGTCATCGTCATCATACTTTGTCAGATTATCCGTAAATTGCCTTACAGGCTCCAACAGATATTTTTTCAAGTATAGAAGGATTGCCGCCCCGGCCAGGACCAATGCTGCTGCCAGGACCAGAAGAAATCCCAGACTGCCCATCATGACGCCCATTATTTTGTCCCCTGATATCTTCATCTGAATGCCAAAGGGCGCCTGTTTCAGCGTTCTGCTAAGTGAATATCCGCTGTTTGCCTCCTGTGGATCCGTCCCCTGCTCTATGCCTTTGCTGGTGATCTGGCCTACCACCCGATTCTCCGCGTCCACCAGACGCACATATCCGTCATCCCCTACGATCGTGTCAGTGAAAGGCTCAAGTATGCTTTTCACATTTACATAGCAGCCCATGTAAGTATCCTGGTTCTGGGCTATTTTGCAGATATAATTTTCCTCGCCGCAGTCCATTTGGTTCCATTTCTTTTTGACCGAGTAGGAGGTATCTGTGATCAGCCCAATCTGGTTCCTGACAGCTTCCTCCAAGTCGTTGTCAATATCATATCCCACCCCTGTCATAGTGAGCATGGTGAACGTATCATTTTCCTTCAGATACAGGAAAAAGTGGTATTCTGTGCCGTATTCCCATGCATAGGGCAGGCAGATCCTCCGCAGATTGCTGACTGCATTGTTTATTTTTACAGGATCGTCCGAATGCTCCATTGTCTCAATATAGTCCCCCAATACAGAATATCCCTGGTTCTTTTCCATGATATTGGAAAACAGGCTCCGGCTGATCCGCAGGAAACGGTTGTCCAGCTCATCTGTATAGAGCTTTGACATTTCATCCATCTCCTGTATGGCCTGCTTTCTGGTCCTTCCAAGCAGCATGGCGCTGACACCCGCGTATACAGCCAGCACCACCATGAGAATGATAAGAATGGCTTTCATCTGCTGGGCCATATTTTTCTGTTTTCTGTATTTCGGAACTTTCGTCATATGCTTTTTATCCTTTCACTGCCCCCAGAGTGATTCCCTCCGAGAAGTATTTTTGAAGGAATGGGTACACAATAAACAGCGGCAGCATGGCAATGAAGGCAATTGCCATTCGGATGGAGGTGGTGGGGAGCTTTGCAACCTCCGCGCCAATATTTCCCACGACTTTTCCGCTTGCAAGATATTGAATATCCGTGATCATCTGATTCAAAAGGTTCTGTATGCCAAACAGCTTCTGTCCCTGGTTTCCTGATAAATAGTATAAACCATTGGTCCAGTCATTCCAATAGGCAAGTCCTGAAAACAGTCCCATGGTCACAAGAATGGGCTTGCCCAGAGGCAGCACCACACTGGTAAATATTTTCATATGCCCTGCCCCGTCTATTTTAGCTGCTTCAAACAGAGCATCCGGTATGCTTGTGATAAAATAGCTGCGTATCATCAGCACATTGTTGGCACTCAAAAGCAGATTCGGCAGAAGAAGCGCAAAAATTGTATTTTTGATATGCAGATAATTCACATACATCAGATATGTAGGAACCAGGCCTCCGTTGAACAGCATGGTAAAAAATACGAAAAAGGTCAGTGCCCTTCTGTGGGGAAGCGTCTTTATTGTCAGCGGATAAGCCATCAGTGCCGACAGGCTGATATTCAGTATAGTGCCCACGATCGTGACAAAAATGGTGACTCCATATGCGCGCAGTATTTTTTCTCCCTGTTTGATTATGTACTGGTAGGCGTAAAGGCTTAATTTCTCAGGAAAAAATGAGTAGCCGTTGCGGATCAGTGTGTTTTCATCTGTGACGGAAGAGATGAACACCAGTATAAAAGGCAGTACAATGATCAATGCCATAAGAATCAGAATTATATTGATAAAAAACTGATACCGTTTTTCTTTTGCTGAATTTTTCATTCCCCCTCCTCCTAAAACAATGCCTGTTCTTTATCTACTTTTCTCACCACCCAGTTGCTCAGCATAACAATGGCGAATCCCACAATGGACTGGTACACGCCTGCCGCGGAGGACATACTGATATTTCCCCGCTCAATGAGTGCCCGGTACACATAGGTGTCGATCACATTGGTGGTTGGAAAAAGAACTCCGGAATTCATGGGCACCTGATAAAACAGTCCGAAATCCGAATAAAAAATACGTCCGATATTTAACAGAAGCAGGGTGATAATGGTGGGTACCAGACTTGGCAGGGTGATTTTCGTGATCTGCTGCCATTTTGTAGCGCCGTCCAGACTGGCCGCCTCATAGTAGGAAGGATCAATGCCGATAATAGAAGCAATGTAGATCAGACATCCGTATCCCACACCTTTCCAGCAGTTGGCAAATACCAGGATAAAGGGCCAGTATTTCGGCTGCTGATACCACTGCACCGGCTCTCTTCCCATAGCGTTTAAAATCGTATTGTTTATCAGGCCGTTCTCGGAACTGAGCAGTGCGTAAACAATGTAGCTCAGAATTACCATGGACATGAGGAAGGGCAGCAGAATGGCGCTCTGGTATATCTTTTTCATTTTATTGCTGCGCACCTCGCAGATCAATATAGCCACCGCGATCCCTACTATCATATTTACAGCAATGAAGGCCACATTGTAAAGCAGTGTATTTCTGGTAATGATCCAGGCATCCTTTGACTGGAATAAAAACTTAAAGTTATCAAGACCGCACCAGGGGCTTGCAAATATGCCTTTTGCAAAGTTCAACTTCTTAAAGGCGATCACGATTCCCCCCATAGGGATATAGTTGTTGATCAGCAGGTACAAAAGGCCCGGCAGCATCATCAGGTATAAGGGCCAGTGCTGTTTATAGACACTGAGCCTGGATTTTTTCTTCATATTCTTCCTCCTCTGTCTTATGAATGGTTTCTTTCGGGCAAAAAGGCTGCCGCACTAAGAGCCTTTCCTGTTTCCTAGGGCGACAGCCTGCTGCCAAAAATGATCCGGTCTATTAATTGTTGCTGTCCACGCACCGCCGGACAGATAATGAACAGTAACTATTTATTCTCTTCCAGCCATTTGTCAAACTGCTCTTGTTTTGCCTGTATGATCTCATCAATACCGGCTGCCTCCAAAGCATCCAGGAATTCCGGCAGATACGTTTCGGGGTCAGCGGAACCACTGTTCAGTGAACCGGTGTACTGTTTTACAACATTGGCAAGCGCAGCGACCTGACTCTCATACTGGGTGTTATCAAAACAGAAACCAACTGCCTTTGACTCTTTTGCGGAATCGTTGAATTCCTCCATCTTCTCCCAGAGCTGCGGGTCAGAGCCAGTCCATTTATGGGCGATGAACTGATTTGGCAGTTCCCAGCCCAGATTCAGGCTGTATCCCACATTGTCTGCAGTGATGCCCTCCGGGTAGTTGATGATGCCGTTCTCCTCATCCTCTATGACATAGTCCACACCTTCTTCACCCCAGTTCAGCAGATTCATGATCTCCGGGCTGCCATAGATGTAATCAAGGGTTTCCATGGTCTTCTCCGGGTTCTCTGAATTCTGTGCAACGGAGTAGATAATGCCGTTGTAGGTCTGGCAGTTTTTGATGGGATAATCCCTGAACGGAACGATTTCAAAGTCATATCCTGTTGAGCTTTTAAATTCCACAGGTGTTCCCGGATGATAGGCAAAAAACAGGGAGAACAGATTGCCTGCCTTGCAGACTGTTCGCCAATTTTCTGTGTCGGTTCCCGCGTCCTTGCTGATATATCCCTTTTGATACCAGTCATAGAGCATGGAAGTGGTCTCTTTATACCAGTCGCTGGCAAAGAAGTTGGTAATGGTGGTATCATTTTCCTGATCCATGAGCACGCCAAGGTAGTTGGCATCTGACAAGGGGTCGCCTCCGAACAGTCTTGTGGCCGGTGTATCTCCCTCATTGATGGAAAACAGCATGGTCATGTCCGGCTCTCCTGCCTTGACTGTCTCAAATACAGATTCCATATCTTTTGGCTCTTTGATGGCGGATGTGTCTATGTTGTACTTCTCCACCAGATCTTTTCTCATGAAGACGGCAGGGATGCTGCCTCGTTCGATCTGGTTTGGCACTCCGTACATAAAACCGTCCACTGTGTTGCTGTTCAGCACCTCTTCGCCGTAAATATCCTTCAGATTTTTGCCGTATTTATCCACCAGCTCTGACATGTCCATGATCTGTCCGCTGTGCATGTACTGGATGGCATTGGTGGCATTTGTATAAAAACAGTCAATCTTTTCATCACCTGCAAGCATGAGCTGGAGCTGCTGTGTGGCACTGGCCCAGGGAAGCACTACAATATCCAGGTTGGCATTTACTTCCTTTTCCAGAATCTCATTGATCTTCTCCTCGATCCGCTCTTCATCAGCGGGCTGGCTGCCCTGCAGCACCATGGTCACCGTGTAGGGTTCCTTTCCGTCCTCCCCGGATGCTGTCTTCTTGCCTTCGCTGCCGCTTCCGCCTCCGCAGGCTGCCAGTGACAATACCATGGCCGCTGTGAGTACAGCAGCTACGATCTTTTTCTTCATATGATTTCCTCCTTCACTTCTGTTCCTTTTATACATCCATCTTATTCTTTTCCCTGTTCCTTTTCTATAACTGGTCTGACTTAAAAATATCACTCATTTGACACCTGAATACGTCTGAAAACGTGAATGAAAAGTTTGCGCCTGATATTTTCACTCAACGTTTTCTATATTATAACGTAAAAAAGACCTGTATACCCAGTTTATCACATGGTATAAAGGTCTTTCCCTGTTCTTATAAAATAATAAATATAAGCAACTATTCAATATCCACACAGTTACAGGCCAAAATCCATACAGGACTGCCTTTGGCGATGGAATTTTTGCCTGACTGTTGAATATTTTCCTGCGGGCAGCGCCATAAATGCGCAGACCTGATGGATCGTTACAGATATAATCGCTGTCCGTCTTTTGTTATATTTTAAATAAACTGATTTGCCTTTTCATCATAGGCGTAATCAATGGTGCCCAGCTTTTTCTCCAGCTCTTTTCTGTCAAGCTGCAAATCTTCGCACATGTCATCCAGGGAGGAATAGAAATCCCTCAGTTTCATGTTCGCAAAGCTCAAAAGCATCACTGGATCTTTTGGTATCATAATCTCTCTCACCTCTTATGCCCTGCGGGCTGTAAGTTCACCATTTTCCACATCTATGACAATGGTGTCCTCTGTTCCCACATTGCCGGAGAGAATGAGTTTCGCAGTCAGTGTCTCCACGTATTTCTGCAGGTAACGTTTCAGAGGACGAGCACCGTAGATGGGGTCGTATCCGCCCTCAATAATATAATCTTTTGCGGCATCTGTCAAGCGCAGAGACAGCTCCTGGTCTCTTAACCTGCGGTTCAGATCCTCCACCAGCAGATCCACAATACCGCCGATGTCCTCTTTGGTAAGCGGTTTGAACATGATGATCTCATCCAGACGGTTTAAGAACTCCGGACGGAAATGCGACCTCAGATCTCTCTCAACCATATCTCTGGCTTCCTGGCTGATTTCGCCGTTAGGCTCAATGCCGTCCAGCAGATAGGTGGAGCCAAGATTGGATGTCATGATCAGGATCGTGTTCTTAAAGTCAACGGTACGGCCCTGGGAATCTGTAATACGGCCGTCATCCAGCACCTGAAGCAGCACGTTGAAGACATCCGGGTGTGCCTTTTCGATTTCATCGAACAGAACCACTGAGTATGGTTTCCTTCTGACAGCCTCTGTGAGCTGGCCGCCTTCCTCGTATCCCACATATCCCGGAGGCGCTCCAATCAGACGTGACACGGAATATTTCTCCATGTACTCGCTCATGTCAATACGCACCATATTCTGCTCGTCATCAAAGAGTGTAGCTGCCAGTGTCTTGGCAAGCTCTGTCTTACCTACACCGGTTGGTCCCAGAAATAAGAAGGAGCCAATGGGTTTTGTTGGGTCCTTGATCCCGGCTTTGGAACGGATAATGGCATCTGTCACTTTCTGAACGCCCTCGTCCTGACCGATCACACGTTTGTGAAGTTCCTCTTCCAGCCCCAGGATCTTGGTCTTTTCCCCTTCTGTCAGCTTGGCAACAGGGATTCCTGTCCAGCGGGAGATGATCCTTGCAATCTCCTCGTCTGTAACGCTCTCATGCACCAGGGATAAATCCTGGCTCTTCACTTTTTCTTCCTCAACTTCCAACTGCTTCTGCAGCTTTGGAAGTTCGCCGTACTGCAGCCTTGCCGCTTCATTCAGGTCATAATTTCTCTGGGCAACCTGAATCTGTTTGTTCATATCTTCAATCTGTTCCCGCAGTTTGGAAAGCTTCTCCACAGAGGCTTTTTCATTGTCCCACTGGGCTTTCCTGCCGTTGAATTCATCGCGCAGCTCCGCCATATCTTTCTGCAGATCCACCAGCCGGTCCTGGCTGAGCCTGTCGTTCTCTTTCTTCAGGGCAGCCTCCTCAATTTCCATCTGCATGATCCTTCTGCGAAGGTCATCCAGCTCTGTAGGCATGGAATCCAGCTCTGTCTTGATAAGAGCGCATGCCTCATCCACCAGGTCAATGGCCTTATCCGGCAGGAACCTGTCGGAAATATAGCGGTTTGACAAGGTTGCCGCCGCTACCAGAGCGCCGTCAGTGATCTTGACGCCATGGAAGACTTCGTAGCGCTCTTTCAGGCCCCTTAAGATGGAAATGGAGTCTTCAACTGTAGGCTCATCCACCATGACAGGCTGGAAACGGCGCTCAAGCGCTGCGTCCTTTTCAATATACTTGCGGTATTCATCCAGTGTTGTGGCACCGATACAGTGCAGCTCGCCTCTGGCCAGCATAGGCTTCAGCATATTGCCTGCATCCATAGCACCCTCTGTCTTGCCGGCACCTACGATCAGATGAAGCTCATCAATGAACAGTATGATCTGTCCCTCACTTTTTCTGACTTCCTCAAGCACAGCCTTTAAACGCTCCTCAAATTCTCCTCTGTACTTGGCGCCTGCTACCAGGGCACCCATATCCAGTGCGAAAATCTTTTTATCTTTTAACCCTTCCGGCACATCGCCCTGAACGATTCGCTGTGCAAGTCCCTCTACAGCGGCTGTCTTGCCCACGCCCGGTTCACCGATCAGCACAGGATTATTTTTTGTCTTTCTGGACAGAATACGAATGACATTACGGATTTCAGCGTCTCTGCCGATGACCGGGTCCAGTTTCTGCTCCCTGGCCTTTTCCACCAGATCCTGTCCGTACTTGTTCAGCGTATCATAAGTGGCCTCCGGGTTGTCGGTCGTCACGCGCTGGTTGCCCCGCACCGTGCTCAGAGCCTGAAGGAAACGCTCTTTTGTAATTCCGTATTCCTGCCAGATTTTCTTCATAGACGGGCTGGGATTGTTGACCAGAGCCAGGAACAGGTGCTCCACAGAGACGTATTCATCTCCCATGGCCTTGGCCTCATCCTCAGCGCTCACCAGGGCTTTATTCAGATACTGCCCGATATATGGCTGGCCGCCGGATACTTTGGTTCTGGCATTCAGTGCCTTCTCCACATTGTTCAGAAAGTGTTCTTTCTGGATTTCCATTTTTTCAATCAGTTTCAGGATCAAGCTGTCCTCCTGATGTAAAAGATTATATAGTAAATGCTCCTGTTCGACCTCTTGGTTGCCGAACTCATAAGCTGTCTTTTCCAAGTCCTGAACTGCCTGAAGTGATTTCTGTGTAAATTTGCTGATGTTCATAAAATCCCTCCATTTCGAGATTTGTGCTCTTTATTATTTGTTCTAGTGCTACTATAACACTAATTGTTAGCAGTGTCAATGGGTGAGTGCTAATTTATTTTGTTAAAATTTGGTGAAGTCTGGAAAACGTTGATTTTACACAGTTTTCAGACCATTCACCTTCTAATTTTTTTTATTCTTTAGTTCAAAATAGAGGTTTGACACCAATTTGACACCAATTCTGCAAAGTATTTATCTGGTTTTATCCTACTTTAACAGCGTTCATCTTGGAAATTTCTATCTCAATACGAGCATACTCTGTGAATAAATACCTTACATACATCGTCACTCATGGGAATGGTGCGGATACCTGCCTCAGTCTTTAGTGAGGAATTGTGGACCTGACATCCATTATTCCAGCACGCAGTCCACTTCCGAGTATAATGATCAGTATGGGATAGTAAACCTTGTAGGTGTTGCTTTTTTCAGTCATATATTTACCTCTTTGTAGACTAACAATAAACCTAAAAAGAGCCTTTTATAGACATACTCGGGTCTGTGTATTCAGCTTTCGATTAGTGCTGCTTTGCAAAATCACCTTGCAGAAGAAAAATACCTCATCCGTTATATATCCTATGTTCCATAAACCAGCTCATTCAAATCAGCAAGAGCGGCCTTACACTTTTCTTTCTATGTCAGCCCTTTAGAATAGTTAGACTGTAGACAGTAATATTTTACTCACTCCGTCTCATTTGACAGCCTGACACGTTCTGCTTCTTCTCGGAGCATATGCAGGAAGAATGCCTCCGGGTCACTGATATCCATGTTTTCCATTTGTTGTGCTTTCTGCTGCAGATAGATAAGTTCTGTCAAATCACAAAGTTTCGCTTTGCCATATAATCCTTCTTTATTACGTCTGGGGAACTGCCCATAATATAACCCCTGAATAACACAATTAGATTTTAGCATTGGCAGCAAAATCGTCATAAATGTCATAAGAACCGATGTAGGCTTTAATCCATATGTAATACACATATAGATATGGGAATCATTCGACACCTCATTTAGCAGTCTCATCATTAATTCAAACTGTACCTTTTTACTGATCTCCTCCCGAATCAATACTTTTTTTACAACCTTCTCATTAATCCCGATTTCGAAAAGCTCTTGAAGAAAACGCTCATAATTACGATTGACATCTTCATTCTCTATGGTAACAGCTATGATTTTCATCCTCCCCATCTCATCCATATGCTCTTTTATGACCGGAATAATAGGAAAACTAGTTTCTATATTCTCCTGTAATTCAAACCCTTCCGGATGATATAGTACCTTATGCAGCTCACCGGCTCCCTGCATGGAAATTGTAGTAATATATGTATTTTCCATCTGCAATCATCTCCTATGCCCTTTCACATATTTATGGTTTTATCATAGAAATATCCCTTTCCCGGCCTAAACTTCTACTTTACCCCAATCTTCTTTAGCCTTGTTACTGCCTCTTTTAAAAGCTCTTCCACTTCTGCTTTATTCATGGGTTCGTTTGAATGTCCGTTTTTATTGCTTGCATGATTGATTCCATTTCTTTCAGCTTTGATGCTTCGATATAATCTTAAAATTCCCTTTAATTCCTTTCGCTCACAATTAGAATATATGGGATTTAAGGGGTTTTTACTTATAAGTTCTTCCAGTTTATGGGTTTCTTTCCCATTGTAGGATAAATACCGTGCGCGGTCGGCCTCCTGTTTCCAATACTCCTTAACCCCATCCCTATCATCATTCAGATAATGAGTTAAAAATATGTAGCTCCAGTCTTTCCCTTTCACCAGTCTTTTCTCTTGTTTCTTTCCATTCTTATCAAAGCAAAATTTATAGCGTTTCTCAATATCATTCCTAATATCAGGGTCTATCACAACAGGAGTTTCATCCTTATCCTTTTCTCCCACAAGCATTGATGGCATTTTACTTTCAAATAAGGTAAGAGCCTGCTGCAGAAAATCTTTTCTTATACACCATTGTATTAATTCCAGAACAGTAGCACAATTCTTTTTAAAAACTATATCTTTCAGCACCCTCGGCTCCCTGCAGTCTAAAATCAATGCCCCATAATCTTTTAAAATTTCCTTCAGGACAAAATTCCAAAAAGCATAATTTTTATCAGTGACTTTATTAGAGTTGATATATTTATATGATAATTTTTTTAACTGCTCTAATTCTTTCTGAATCTTTGCAGGATGGCACAATTGTATATGTTCAGCCAGACTGTTAATAACTTCAAGAATCCCCTGGTCATGGCATATCTCAGACTGTAAAAAGAATTGGTTCAGCCGCTTTGCCCTTCCATATCCTGTATACTCATCAATCCCAGAAATCAGATCAAATATCTTATAGGCTTTTGTTTTGTTAACAATTATTTTTTTGTCAGGCCCAAAATAAACGCCCCAAATGCTATGAACATAAAAATCCCTCAGTTTTAAAAGCTGTATAGTGCCAAGCAGAACAGTCATAAAATCACGAAGGCCTCCATTGGAGTCAATATAAAGGTGTACATCTCCTTCTTCGTTTTGTAATTTCTGCTTTAAATCATACAATTGCTCTGTTATCTGAATAGAGCTTCGCATTAATGCCATATTATCCGGTGCATCCTCTATAGAGAATTCTATTATATGTTCTCTATTCCAGACGTCTGTCAAATTGTTAACCACACAATATTTTTCAATCTGTTCCAGATAAAATTCTTTATGTGTTCTTTTCTTTCCATCAGAAAATGTCGCAGATATTTCTTTTTCAACAGCCTCTGATACGATCAGATATATACAGTCTAATTTCTCTGCCTTTTTATTTATTTGGGATAAAAGCAATTTTGTTACCGCTTCATTTTTCTGTATCCCTTTACATTCAAAATACTGTTCTTCATCCTTATATCGATACGTATATTCTTCATTAATCTTCTTAGGATCTACAACACTTAAATTTACCAGCAGAATATTTTTGTTCATCTATTGTCCTCCAAATTTTCCTTAAATATGTCTAATCTGACTGCTGTCTCATCATAAATAAACCATAAATCCCCTAAATAAACACTCTCTGTCATTGCATTAAAAGTCTTATTTATTTTCATCCTCTCCGTTTCCAATAATAATTCCTTTTAAAGCATCCGCCATAATATTCCCCATATCTTTAGACTTTTCTCTTCCAGATTGCTTCTTACTGCTGGAATATTTTGTTTTATCATGTTTTCTATTATTGTTTTTATTTCTATCAGTGTACTGCTTTGCATTCCCTCCATAATGCCCGTCACCTTGTTCTTCATATATGATCGGATTTCCCTTTATCACATCATCCACAGAGGGCAGTTGTATCTTTTTTGCATTACGTTCTTGATATTCATTTTTATTTCGCTGAATAGACATATATCTGGTTCTGCCGCTTGGTGGTATCTTTTCAGGATCCTTCATATCCAAAAAGTCACAAATCTGCGGTGCAAGCATAATATCGCTGCCAACAAAGCGTGTCATATCATCCTTTGCCATCTGTATATACTTTTTATACTTTTTATACTTTTTATACTTTTCCGTCTCTTTCTCCGGTTTATATGGCTGCAGGCACAAACTGTCACCATTATATAAGGCCTCATTATCTAAAATCTGAAGCTCCTTTAATTCTACTGAAATCCGTCCATAACCATATGGCTTTCCTTTTCCAATATTCTGCTGGCTGTTCTCTTCAAGAAGAAGTCCCCATAGTAACATACCAAGCTCTTCTTCTGTAACATTATTAAATTTAATTTTTCCACAAAATTTCACCCCTGCATACAGCGGATTGAAATGTGATGCCACCTTCGGATTTTTCCCTACCTCCCCTCTTACGATATTTTCTTTCAACCAGTATTGTTTGATACCCCGAAGCCGGAAATCATCATTATAGGAAACTTCTTTCTCCCCATGGGATGCTTCAAGATAATCCAAATAACTGGTTGGCTTCGGTCCTCCCAGTATCATGGACTGCTTGTCCGTCTCCTTATAGTCCGTTACAATCCGGGCATCCATAAAGGATAGCCTTGATTTATAGCCTCCTGCTTCTTTGGAAAATCCAAATAATGAGTTACTGTAGTCCAGCCAGCCACTCCTTTGGTCCCCTTTCAAGCCATCTGAAATTTTATGTTCATAGAAAACCCTGAGCCTGGGGGTAAATCCAAAATATAATTTTCCACCCAGCTGAATATAAAATACAGGCTTTTTTCTGCCGTTTTCCGGAAGATTAAAGAATGTCTTACTGACGGCCTCCACCTGATTTTTTCTGCTTTCATAATCACGTCTGAAATTATCAATATCTTCTTCCGGGATTGAAATTGAGTCTTTATTTTCATCTATTTCCGGAATAAGATAGATGGCCTTTTTCTCCTGCATATAGCCGGTTGACATTAGGTATCCCTGCTTCTTGTACGTTCCCAATCTATCAATGGCGCACACCTTATCCTTCTCATCCACCTGATATGATACTGCTTTATAATAAGGCCTATACTCATCGTTTTTTCTTCCTACATAATGCATACGTCCTTTTTTGTCTATTTTCGGTTCAAATTCTCCGTCTTGGTTCTGAAGTTCCAGTGTCTTCAAAAATTCAAAGCCCTTATACCCGCTCTCAATAATTTTTCGTTCACTCAGCACATAATAATTCCTTTCCCCTAACTCCTTCCTGATACGATCCAGGGAAGTTTTCATAATTATATATTGATGCTTTCCCACATTTTTGATATATCCGGCTTTAACATTTTTCAAGACAGACATCTGTATTTTTTCCCCTCCCGGAAGAGTGATTTCTGTCAGTTCCTCTCAAAGATATGCAATTCTTCTTCCTGGTTCCTCTCATACTTCAGTTAAATAGCCTTTCTAAATTTAATATCCTTCTATTCATTTAATTGTTCTTTAATGATGAAGCTGCCATTTATCCCCACAAACTTTTATGGTATCCTAAGATAAAGCATCATGCCAGATACCCCCTCACCTCACTGAAAGGAGAATTCCTATGTTTTCCTACGAAGACATCCAAAAATACAATGAAACCGACATGCACATCTATAAATATATACTATCCAACTTAGACAAGATCCAATATATGACAATCCGCGAACTGGCAGGGGAAACCCATGTATCCTCGGCTACTCTCCTCCGCTTTTTTAACAAAAACAAATTTGAAGGATACTCTGATTTTAAAAATGCCTTAAAAACCGAAACAAATGTCTTAAAAAAACACACCCCGATGGCGGACTCACAGGAACTCTCCTTCTTTTTTTGCAGAGTAAACTCCAGTGCCTTTGAAAAAAAGCTGGAAATAGCTGTGGAGCTGTTAAATACCGCAGATTATGTTATCTTCGTCGGCATGGGCTCCTCCGGAAGCCTGGCCAGATACGGCGCCAGATACTTTTCTAACTTAGGGAAATTTTCCGTAAGCCTTGAGGACACTTATTATCCGGTGGAGACCTTTACCTGCAGCTTTGCTGCCGTGATCGTACTCTCTGAAAGTGGAGAAACAAAAGAAATTATAGAATTAGTCCAGAAATTCCGTCAAAAAGAATGTCTGATATTAAGCATCACCAATCTGCCAGGTTCCACCCTGGAAAAAATGTCAGACTGGAATTTTTGCTGTAATATGAAATCCAAGCGAATCCACGGTGGATACAACGCAGCCACACAGGTTCCTGTTCTTTTTGTCATGGAAGCTCTGGCGCAGAGACTGTAAAAGGGCCGCGTTTCAGACAAACTGAACTGTTGCACAAAGGAAACAGCCTGTTACTTGAAACGGAACAATATTTATTCTACTATAGGGTCAGGAGGTGTATCATGAACGAATTAGAAAAATGTATAGCAGGCCAATACTACAACTGCCACGACAAAATATTCCTGGAGTTTAAAAAGACTTCCAGAAAGCTGCTTGCAGAATATAATGCTCTGGCCTATGACCAAAAGCAGAAGAAAACAGAGATTCTAAAACAATTATTGGGCAGTATGGGTACAAACGTCTCTGTAGGACTCCCTTTCCTCTGTGATTACGGCCGAAATATCCATATTGGAAACAATGTCTCTGTAAATATGAATTGTACTTTTGTGGACTGCAACAAAATCGAGATTGGCAACAATGTACTCATCGCATCCAATGTCCAGCTCTACACAGCCACCCACCCGGTTGAACTCTCCGAAAGGCTCACTCCCGGCTGGACAGATCAGACAGATTCATATTTCTGCCGTACCTATGCCCTTCCCATCAAAATAGGAAACGGCTGTTGGCTTGGCGGCGGCGTTATTGTACTGCCGGGTGTTACCATTGGGGATGGTTCCGTCATTGGCGCCGGAAGCGTTGTCACCAAAGACATCCCGCCCAACTGCGTAGCTGCGGGGAACCCATGCAAAATGATCAGAAAGATAAATGGTGATACAGATGATCAAACTGACAGCATTTGATCTGGACGGCACTCTGGGAAATACGCTTCCAATGTGCCTGAAGGCATTTCGCGCCTCCATCACACCCTATTTGGCACGCGAACTGAGCTATAAGGAGATTGCCAGTACATTTGGCTTAAACGAAGCCGGAATGATGAAAAAAATCGTGGGTGATAAATGGGAACCGGCACTGCAAGATTTTCACAAACTTTATAAGAAAATCCATCACACCTGCCCGGCCCCCTATGATGGAATCCCAGCACTTATTCAATATCTAAAGGCCAATGGTGTCACAGTCTCACTCATCACCGGGAAAGGCTCTGAAAGCTGCTCTATCACATTAAACCAATGGGGACTGGACAATGTATTCTCAGACATTCTCACCGGCGGCGAGACAAGAAACACTAAGGCGGAATCCATGCTTTTTCTGCTCAGAAAATACGGTTTATCCCCCTCTGATCTGGTATACATAGGCGATACGGCATCAGACATCAAAGAATGTCATAAAGCCGGTGTCACATGCCTGTCTGCCTTATGGGGGGACAGCGCTGAAAAAGAGATGATATCACAGGAAAATCCGGACTATGTATTTTACAGCATAGCTGATCTTAAAGAGTATATAACCTCTCACATTTCCCTTTAAAAGCCGCAAAAAAACCAGGCATGGATACACTCCCATGTCTGGTTTTCCCACAATTATTATTTCATCACTTCCTGATAAGTCGCATGTTTTTCCAGAGCTTCTGTCATCTCTGCCAGACGGCTTACATCACCGATCAAGATGACACCACAGAGCCTGTTATTCAGGAAATAGAATTTCTGATACTGTTTTTTCCCCATATCCTTAAACTCTACGGTCTTATAGATCAGATTGGGATTTTTCCCGTTATCTCCTGCCGCGAAGAGCGCGGTCCCCATTCCATGGAAGTTAAGAGCTGCTGATACTGTCTCATATTCCAGATCATCCCCTGCAGCATTAGCTCCTGCAGTCTTACCCTGTTCCACAGCCTGGCTCCATAGTCCGTAATTGATGCCCTGATACTGGGCACAGTCACCACACGCATAAATGTCTTCCACATTCGTTTCCATTTTCGCATTGACAACAACAGAGCGGTCCACTTCAATCCCTGCATCCTTTGCCACCGCGGTGTTGGCCCTTACTCCGCAGGAAACCACTACCATATCAGCCGGAAGAACTTCCCCATCTTCCATACGGATTCCAGAGACAAAATCATCCCCTTCAATAGCTGCGATCTTAACGCCTGTACGGATTTCGATATCCTGGTTCTCACTTATCTTCTTCAGAAGCTGGGCTGCAGGCTCATCCAACTGGCGTCCCATTATAACAGGCGCAAGCTCCAGCACAGTCACATGGCATTTCGCTTTCTTCAGCTCCCACGCAGCTTCCAGCCCCAGCACACCACCGCCGATGACTATCACATTCTTCACCTGAGGAAGCACATCTGCTATCTTTTTGGTGTCATCCAGCCTGCGGACAGCAAATACATTCTTCTTATCCGCACCCTTGATAGGCGGCACAAAGCATTCCGATCCCAGAGCGTAGATAAGCTTAGTATATTTCAATTTCATACCGTCATCCAGAACGACTTCTTTGCTGTCTGTATCGATTCTGTCCACCCGGCGGCCCAGGATCTGGAATACTCTGTTCTCCTTATACCATGAAGTCTCATGCACAGCAATCTGATCAGCATTCAAATCCGCCATAATAGATTTTGTCAGCATTGGCCTATTATAGGTACTGTATATTTCATTGGAAATCATGGTGATAGACCCTGTCTTATCCCTCTGCCTGATAGCTTCCGCCGCGCTGATCCCCGCAGCACCATTTCCCAGAATGAGATAGAAATCCTTTGTATCCCGGCTAAACGTATTTTCTTCCTCTTCCACCGGAACAAAATGTTCTCTGCCAACTCCGCAGACCGGACAAATATCAATAGAGGAATCAAAAATAGCACCGCATACCAGGCACTTTACCAGCCTGCTTCTGCCTGACCTTCTCTCATTTTCCTTATCCTGGAGCGTACATCCAAAATTATAACCAAAGTCATAGGCATCGATCAAATCTGCCTCACTCGGTTTAAAACGCACGCGAAAACCGTCAATGGTCCTCATCCGAAGCTGTTCCAGCCGCTCCATCACATGAGGCACGCCTTCACCGCTCCATCCATAACTGCCGAATGCGCTTGCCAGCTTTTTCCCATGTGTCACAGGATACATAGAGATCAACAAATCCCAAATAGGCTTCAAAGCCTCCCCCAAAATAGTGGGGGTACCAAAAAGGATACCATCCGCAAATCCCAGTTCCTCCAGCACCTTCTCCTGCTCAGCATCCACCAGGTCATAGCTGCGCACAGCAATATCCCCGCTGTCCTCCACGCCCTTGGCAATCCTCTCTGCCAGCATCTTTGTATATCCATAAGCGCTTACATAAGGGATGATCACGGTTTTCGTGCTGTTAGGATTCACAACTGTGCACCATTCCTCATAAATATCATACATCTGTTCAAGCTTATCATCCAGCACCGGTCCATGTCCGGTACAGATCATGGACACATCCAGCTTCCGTACCCTTTCCAGCGCTTTCAGCATATAAGGTTTAAACGGTCCCAAAATACAGTCAAAATAATATTTTGTTGCCCGCATATACCCTTCTCTATCCGTTACCTTACTTGACAGTACATCTTCAAATCCATAATGAGACCCAAAAGAATCACAGGTAACCAGAATCTGTTCTTCCTCAATATAGGTATACATAGTATCCGGCCAATGCAGATTAGGCACCACAAGGAACTGCAGAGTCTTGTCCCCAATCTTCATAGTCTCATTATCCTTCACCGCAATACCGGTAAAATCACCATTTACAATCTCCTTCAGAAACCCAAGGGCACAACCCGTTGCCACAATTTTAAGCCCAGGGTTCAGCTTCAGCAGATTCTCAATACTTCCTGCATGGTCCGGCTCCGTATGACTCACAACCAGATAATCAATCTTATCAACCGCTGTGATCTCCTGCACCTTCTCCAAATACTCATCCCAGAACTTCACCTTAGCGGTCTCAAACAAAACCGTCTTATCTCCCGCTTTCAGCACATAAGAGTTATATGTAGTGCCGAACTCCGTATACATAATAATATCAAACACCCGCAAGTCCGCATCCACAATACCTGTCCAATAAAAATTCTTTCTAAGTTCTAATGTTTTCAACTCCTATACCTTCTTTCTCTCTTTATTATCAGTCTTACCCCACAACCCCATTATATTCCAAAACTCCCAAAAAAGAAATTCTTATTTACCTATATCCCTCATAATCAAAATATATACCATTTTGCTCCACATTAAAACCCCCAGTTTTGAATTTTTTATTATCAACCTCTATATTTTATCTTTTTTCTTTTATATTTTTATCTTTTATGTTTTTATCTTTTCTCTCTCAGTCTTCCGCCCTAATCCCCCAGGGGAATCGAAAGCATCCGGGGCCGGCAGGTGC
>ERZ791934.1603-NODE-1603-length-20035-cov-4.299199_pt1 | contig 20035 bp, 19 predicted proteins | sample MGYA00510125_ERZ791934 | MGnify/ENA primary metagenome ERZ791934 (study PRJEB30046, sample SAMN00993240) | human gut metagenome | study: EMG produced TPA metagenomics assembly of the A metagenome-wide association study of gut microbiota in type 2...
CAGTCTGTGTGCATGCTTTTGTTGCTATGAAGCCGAAAGGCTGAATAGTAACATATTTTTGTCGGATATAGCATATGGAGGGCGGCAGAAAGGCCCCGTCATGAGAGTAATAAGAAATAAAGCCTTTTCACGGTGGAAACTGTCGATTATGAGTGGTCAAAAAAGTGGTATGAATCTGTGAACAGGATTCAACAGATCAAGGAGGTCAAAATGCCCAGAAAAGGTGAAAACATCAGAAAAAGGAAAGACGGCCGTTGGGAAGCGCGCTATATGAAGGGTCGTGATATGGACGGGAAAATCAGGTATGGTTACCTGTATGGCAAGTCGTATAAGGAGGTAAAGGACAAGAAAATAAAAATCATTTCAGAATACCCGTCTTTTCTTGCATATGGAAATCAGCCGTCTGTACTGCTGGAGGATGACAGGATACGTACCGTCAGCGTTCAGTGGAGGAACCATATCCGCTATACCATCAAAGTAAGTACCTATTCAAATTACGGTGAGATCCTGGACAACCATATACTGCCGGTTTTAGGGGATACACCTATCAGAAAATTTACAAATCGTATCCTTTTGAACTTTGTCCAGCGGGAGCTGGAAAAAGGAATGTCCTACGGAAGTATCCACGTGATCATGGGCGTGCTGAAGAATCTGCTTCATTATGGGCAGGAGCTGGGGTGCTTTCCCGCTGAACTTCTGAAATTTCCGCGGATTCCCGCCGGCGGAAAGGAGATAAGGATCATGAGCAAGGAGGATTTCAGAAAGCTGGATGCTTTTCTGAGTGAGGGCCTGGACCCGTTTACATTTGGTATCCTTCTGTGTATGTATACAGGCATACGTGTGGGAGAGCTGTGTGGATTGAAATGGGAAGACTTAGACTTCAGCCACCGTAAAATCTACATCCGCCGGACAGTTACGCGTGTGAAGAATCTGGATGTGACTTTCTCAGAGGGAAAAGGGGTATCCCCCAGGACTCGCCTTAATATCGGCACACCTAAAACATCCACCTCCATCCGTGAAATCCCTCTTCCGGACCGTCTGCTTTCTCTCGGAACGGCTTTGAAGAAAAATGGCAGTTGTTTTCTCCTGACAGGAACGGAGAACTGCGTGGAACCCCGTACGGTTCAGAGAAGATACGCGTCTCTTCTGAAAAAATGCCAGATACCCCATATAAAAATACATTCCCTCCGCCATCAATTCTCCTGCCGCTGGATTGAGCAGGGCTTTGATACAAAATCCCTGTCGGAGATTCTGGGACATACGTCTGTAAAAACAACGCTTGACCTTTATGTCCATATACAGGCTGAGACGAAGAGGGAATATATGAACCAGCTCACAACACCTTGAAATCAAATGATTGGTGTAGAATTTGCTGATTAGTTGACATGGAAACAAGTTCATGCTATAATTGTTTCCAAGGAAACGAGGTGTGCATGTCATGAATCTATTAAACCAGTTTGCGGAGTTCCTGGAAAAACAGGATATGCTTTCAAAGCTGACAGAAAATGAAAAACTACACAGCTATGGCTACTCTGAGATCCATGTGATCGCGGCTATTGGAGACCTGGAAGAACCGAATGTGACGGCGTTGGCCAAAACACTGAGACTGACCAAAGGCGCTGTGAGCAAAATAACGAAAAGGCTGATCTCCTCAAATGTGATCGAAGCGTATACCATACCTGACAACAGACAGAAAATTTTTTACAGATTATTGGAAAAGGGCCGTTTTTTGTATGAGGAGCATGAAAAAAGGCATAAGCTGTGGCTGGAACGGGACAGGCAGTTTCTCAGTCAATTTACAGAACTGCAGTTAGAGGAATTTTCAAAGTTTATGTCTTCGTACAATGGATATCTGGAAGAGCAGATAAGACAGTTGGGAGGGAGAGAAGATGCTGATTGATATCACATTAAAGATCACACCCAAAATAGTTTCAGATGCCCAGGGCAATGAGAAAAAATCTCTGACGGGACATCTGGGAACACATTTTGATGTGATGAACAAGGAATTTCCTCTGGAATATACAGAGCGCAGAGGGATCATTTTTGATGTGAGCCATGTAAAAGGGCGTGATATTGATATCTCGGATGTTGATCTGGACAGGATAGAAGAAGGGATGTTCACTGCCTTTTATACAGGCTTTGTTGAGGCGCAGGGGTATGGAGGAAAAATCTATTTTACGGAACATCCCCAGCTATCCCATGCATTGATCGATGCACTTCTGGAGAAAAAGATTTCCATGATAGGAGTGGACTTTGCAGGGATCAGGCGGGGGAAAGAGCATACCCCCAAAGACCAGTATTGTGCGGACAGAGGCGTGTTCGTAGTGGAAAATCTGTGCGGCCTTTCAAGACTGCTCGTGGGTACCCGGGAGTTTACTGCCTGTACCTATCCCATGAATTATGCCGGGATGACAGGCCTTCCCTGCAGGGTGGTTGCGAAAATATAATATTTAGCGTTGTCAATCATGCTTTTTCCATGTCAGCAAAAATGCAGAATTGATGATTACGATCACGGACCCGGCATTGTGAACGAGAGCCCCCACAACGGGATTTAAAATTCCTGCGGCGGCCAGAATTACGGCGGCAAAATTCAAAACCATGGAAAATGTAAGGTTGCATTTGATGATAAGCATCATGTGTTTTGCCAACTGCAGCAGGTGGGGAAGTTCCCGGATATCATCATTGATCAGTGTAATATCAGCAGCATCCACGGCAATGTCACTGCCGATTTTACCCATGGCGATCCCAACGTTTGATATTTTCAGAGCGGGCGCGTCATTGATGCCGTCACCTATCATGCATACCTGGTTTTGACTGTCCTGGTAAGTACGGATCCGTTTTAATTTATCCTCAGGAAGACATCCGGCATACACTTCTTCTATAGAGAGCTGCTCCGCAATATGGTGTGCCGCGTTTTTATTGTCACCGGTCAGTAGGACGGGTGTGATGCCGGATGTTTTAAGTTTTTCTATAGCTTGGCAGGCATCCGCGCGGAGGGTATCCGCCAAAGCGATAAAGCCGGAAAAAACCTGATCCACAGCAAAATAAAGAATGGTGCACCCGGTATTCAGATATTTTTTAGCCTCATTAGCCGCAGATTCGGGGATAGAGATATATCCTTCAGCGAGAAGCGCTTGATTTCCTCCGAGAATCTCTTTTCCGTCTGTCACAGCCTGTACGCCCCGGCCCGGGATCATCCGAAATTGTTCCGGCTGCTTCGGTTCTTTTTCTGTCTTCTCTTTATAACACTGTACAACGGCTTTTCCCAGGGGATGCTCAGAATATAACTCCGCACATGCGGCACAGTGGTATAACTCCTCATCAGAGATATCCTGCAGGAAGCTTTTGACAGCGGCGACCCTTGGTTTTCCGTAAGTGAGAGTCCCTGTCTTGTCAAAGGTAATATGGGAAACACTTGCAAGGCGTTCCAGAGCATCTCCCTCTCTGACAAGAAAGCCATGTCTGGTGGCATTTCCAATGGCGGCCATAATAGCTGTGGGAGTTGCCAAAACAAGGGCACAGGGACAGAAGACTACTAAAATGGTGACAGCACGGATCGGCTCTCCGGTGAACAGCCAGGTGAGGACCGCCGCGGTCAGCGCTATGACCACGATCCAGGTCGCCCAGCGGTCCGCAATGCCCACTATTTTTGCTTTTTTGGCATCTGCCGACTGAACCAGGCGTATCATCCGCTGAATGGAGCTGTCCTCCCCGACTCTGGCTGCTTTCATATCAAAAGAGCCAAACTGGTTCACTGTTCCGCTGGAGACCTGATCTCCCATACCTTTGTCTACGGGAAGGGATTCCCCTGTCATGACGGACTGGTCAACGGAGGTCTGGCCGTATTGGATCACACCATCCACTGGAATTGTTTCCCCTGGCAGGACGCGGAGTATATCGCCTTTTTGTACCTGCCGGGCGGGGATGACTTCCTCTTTGGCCTCTGTGAGCCTCCGTGCTGTGCGCGGAGTTAGGTGAACTAGTTTTTCAATACCTGCCCGTGCCCTTGCAACCGTCAAATCCTCCAGCAGAGCGCCGAGCTGCATGATAAAGGCAACCTCACCTGCGGCAAAATCCTCACCGATTATGATAGAAGCTGCCAGTGCAATGGATACCAGTACATCTGCCTTGATGTCAAAAGCTGTGATAAGGCCTATAACGGCTTCCAGAATGATTGGTACACCGCACAGAAGTATGGCGATCCAGGCTGAGGGAAAGGGAAACGGATTGAAATGAAAAATACTTGCCAGCAGAGCCATACCGGAGATGACAAGCAATATAATGTCCCGTTTTATTCCGCCCCATTCTAATAAAGATTCTAAAGTTTTCATACGTCTCCTCCCTTCGATATACCCATGGGGGTATATGTATAGTATACCTATAGGGGTATGGGGTGTCAAGACGAAAAAAAGAAACCAGCCATTTTTTGACTGGTTTCCAAGAGGGGTCCTGCCTGTTGGATGGGTAAAAACAGATTCAGGTCATATTGGCAAAACGCTCCACTGCTTTTGTAAAACTTGCGATAGTCTGATCCGCATCACCGTGTTCGATGCCATCTCTGACACAGTGGTTGATGTGGCCTTCCAGAACAACCTGACCGACTTTGTGAAGCGCTGATTTTGCGGCGTTGATCTGGGCGAGGACATCTTCACAGGGAACATCCTCGTCCACCATCCGGTCGATTGCCTGAACCTGTCCAATGATTTTTTTTAAACGACGGTGGAGATTATCGGCATCCATGCACTTTTTCATTTTGTGCCTCCTTTATGTAGTTTAAGGGTACGTTTATAGGATATTATGTAATAGGAGAAGGGGATTGTCAAGGTGATGCCATAAATGGTTGCCGGTTGCCGCCTGCAGAGCTGTTTTTTTACAGGGCAGTGAACAACAGCCGTGAAAAGTAATGTAAATGCCCCAGTGCCGGAATATTATAGTTATGATGTATTGACATGGAGGGGATTTTGTTATATAGTAAATAAGTAATCAAGATTACCTTTGGAGAGCGACAATGAACATAAATACAAATCGAAAACGGGAGTATATACAGATCACCAGCCATATTCTCGAGACAGAAGGACCGGAAGGAATAAAGATACGCAGAATCGCAGAGGCAGCGGGATGTACAAGTGCGGTTTTATATAAACATTTTCAGAATCTGGATCACCTGGTCATGCTGGCTTCCGTTAAGTTCTTAGAGCCATATATCACAAAATTCAGAGAAGTGACCAGAAGAAAAGACATTTCATCTGTCCAAATGGATTTGATCTTGTGGCGTTTTTTTATTCGTGAAGCATTTTCTAAAAAGCCTTATTATGAGATGATGTTTTTTGGCAGCCGACAGGAGCAGCTGGAGGATTATGTGTATGAATATTATCAGCTTTTTCCGGAGGAAGTAAAGGCATTTGACGGTTTCGGAGCCAGTATCATCTTCAGTAACAATCTTCGGGAGAGAGAATATATCCGCCTCAGGCGTGCTGCCAACGCAGGCGCTTTAACGATGGATGATGCTGATCTTTTAAGCAGGCTTGCCACGGCAGTCTTTAAGGGAATGTTTGTAGAATATCCCTATGAACCTGGAAAGTCAGACCACCTGGAAGCAGCGGCGGAAGAATGTTATCAGCTGATATTAGAATTATTTAAAAAATTTGTAAAGCCGGAAACGATTTTGGATGTAGGATAGATACAGGATAGAGATAGGAGAGATACGGAATAATATGCTGATTTGCCTATGCAGTCAGCAATTATTTATACCCCAAAGGTAATCAAGATTACCTTTGGATCACATTTTAAGGAGGATGCTGTATATGAAGAGTAATGTACAGAAAATTCACGAAGCCACAATGAGGATCCTGGAGCGCACAGGAGTAAAATTCCACCATCCCGATGCTGTGAAAATATTGAAGGAGCACAATATCCGCATGGATGGAGATGTGGCATATTTCACAGAGGATGAGATTATGTACTGGATCCACAAAGCCCCCGCAGTCATTGACCTTTTCGCTGCTGATGAAAAATACAATGTCATTCTGGGCGGATGCCACTGCGAAACCGCCACTTCCTCAGGAAGTCCCCAGGTCTGCGATGAAAACGGCAAAAAGCGCAATGCGACAATGGAAGATTATGTGAAGCTCACCAAGATTTATGAGATGAATCCCAACTATAAGATAAACGGCGGTATCATTGTATTTCCAAGTGATACGCCCATTGACAGCACTGCGCTCCTGATGCATTATATGGCCTATACACATTCCAACAAAACTTTGATGACAGGTACCGGCTCTTATGATGAAATGGAAGCCCTTATGCAGATGGGGATCGCGGATGCGGGTTCCAGAGATGAATTTGAAAAGTATCCTCGTCTTCTCACTATCATCAATGTGAATACTCCATTGCAGCTGGATAAAAAAATGACAGAAACACTGCTGACCTTTGTCAAATACCGTCAGCCTGTAGTGATCGCCTCAGCAGCTATGGCAGGAACATCTTCCCCTATTACGCTTGCCGGGACCATCGCACTGCAGAACGCGGAGGTGCTCTCCACAGTAGCACTGGCCCAGATGGCAGCACCTGGTGCACCTGTTATTTACGGTTCCCAGAGTACCACTGCGGATCCCCGCAACGGAAGCATTGCCATCGGTTCTCCCGAGGGAGCCTTATGCTACAACTACTGTGCACAGCTTGCAAAATATTATGAGCTGCCAAGCCGTGCAGGCGGTGCGCTGTCTGATGCTAAAGTTGTAAACGCACAGGCGGGATATGAATCTATGATGACCTACCTGGCCTGTCGGCAGAGCGGAGTGAATCTGATCGTTCATGGCGCCGGGATCCTGGACAGCTATACCTGTGTGTCTTTTGAGAAAGTCATGATGGACTTTGAGGTGATGGAATATGTAAACCGTTATCTGATAGATATTGAGGTGGATGAGGAATCTATTCCTGAGGAACTGATCGATGAACTGGGGCATGAAGCCGGATATCTGTTGTCAGAACACACACTGGACCACTGCCATAGTGAGCTGCTTATTCCAAGTCTGGCAGTCCGCGGCGCGTCCATGGATCCAAAAGGCCAGTATGAAGAAAATATTAAAAAACAGATGGACCGTCTTCTTGATAAATATGAAAAACCCCAAAAGGATGCAGCGGTACTGGAAAAAATGCGGAAAATCCTTTTGGAGAGAGGTGTTGGGGAAGATCTTCTCAATACCATTGAAGCAATGTAGGCACCGGCATACACAGCGTCTGTTGTATTTGGCGGATCTGTGGATAAGGCAGCCGGGATGGCAGAGCGGATTTTGGGCGGATGAGATAGGTTCGTGCTGTCTTGGAAAATGAACGTTTAAGATATCAATGTGCTTGTAAGGCGCAGTCTAGGAGGTGAACTCTATGACTGCGTCTTTTTATAGTTCAAAAAAGATCACATTCAGGATTTATGATCCCGAGGAACTTTAAGGACTGTTGGGATTTTCATGGAGAGAGTGAGACTGCTTGATGTTATTGTTCACAGAGCAAGCGGAAACTGGATGGACGGAGGTGAAAAAATATATAGAATAAGCCGGTTGAGGATTTGCAGACCATATGTTATAATCGAAAGAGATGATTATGAACAGGGTTATTCCTGGCTGTTGGGAGGTTCCACAAAATGATGAGACAGGAAACTGAAGGTTCGGCGGTGGGCAGCAGTAAGCAGACAGTATCGTCAGACTATGAATATCAGACACTGATGCGTTTGCTGGGAGTCAGTGTGAGCAAACATCTGCTGGATGAACATTTTACACTGATCTGGGCAAATGAATTTTATTATAAGCTGATAGGCTGGCCAAAGGAGGAGTACGAGAAGATTTACCATATCTCTGAAGGTGCTTATTTCCGATGACGACCGTGACAGCTGTATCCACGCGTCCCTTCTTCTTGAAAAAATGGGCATCCGGGCTGACTGGGTGATGACGGGAGAGCAGTGTGTTGAGAAGGTAAGGAAAGCGCATGAGGTAGGGGAAGACTACGATGTCTGCCTTATTGACTGGAAAATGCCGGATATGGACGGCATACAGGCGACCCGCCGTATACGTGACCTGGTAGGACCGGATACGCTGATCATCATTATCACTGCCTATGATTGGAGCGCCATTGAATCCAGAGCACGGGAGGCGGGGGCAAATGCCTTTCTTGCAAAGCCTATTTTTGCCTCCACGCTTTATAATACCCTGTTGTCCGTCACCGGGATTGAGAAGGCGGTCATAATACCGGGAGAAAATTCTGACATACACAGACCAAATCTGAAGGGGAACTGTGTCCTGGTAGTGGAGGACAATGAGATCAACAGGGAAATTGCCATGGAGCTGCTGAAAATGACCAATATCACAGTGGATTATGCGGAGGACGGAAAAGAGGCGGTGGATAAGTTTATGAAGAACGGAGACCGCTATGATCTGATCCTTATGGATGTGCAGATGCCGGTGATGGACGGATATGAGGCCACGGAGCTGATACGGAAATCTTCACATCCAAGGGCAGGAACCATTCCCATTATTGCTATGACTGCAGACGCTTTCCGTGAGGATGTAGTGCGGGCAGCCAGGGCAGGCATGAAGGGGCACCTTGCAAAACCCATTGACCAGGATCTGCTCTATCAGAAGCTGACGGAGATTTTAAGAGGCAGCAGGGTTTCATAAAAGTATTATAAATAAAAAGTGGGAAAATACCGGAAATGGTATTCCCACTTTTTTGTTGGGTCTTTTTCTTGGGTAGACAGCAGAACAAGCAAACTTTTAATACACTTGAAGTTCATTGATGTATTTATCAATATTCTTAAGCTTATCCTCATTGGAACATCCTATTTTGTTGTTGATGTCAGCACACAACATCTCCGTAAGGAATTCCACACCCACATAAGAGTTAAAAAAGGTACTGCTGTTGAGGCCTACAGTGAAGACAATATCTGCGTATTGAGCCAGCAGCGCGCTTTGCTTGTCCGTGATGACCACAATGCCTGCGCCGGCGTCCTCAGCCATCTGGACAGCCATTTTGTCCAGTTTTGAATATCTGGGAAAGCTGTAGACAATAACACAGTCCTCTTTTCCAATGTCACTTAAATGGTCAATGACATTGGCATTGGAATCATTGGTAGGATATACATCCGGCAGCATGTGCTTTAAGAGAAAATAAGTATAGGCCCCCACACCGGAGTTGGCTCTTGAAGCAATGACGAATTTTTTCCGGCTTTTGATGATAAGATCAGCAGCTCTGTCAAAGGTCTCTCTGGAGTTGTTTTTCAACACAGAGGAAATGTTAGCCTCTGTGTTTACCAGGAATTCCTCCATAAAATTGGCCTCCCCACGCTCCATACTCATTTTCAGCCGCTCATAGGGAACGGTGATATTGCTGGACATGCTGTAGACCTTGTCTTTGTAGCTGTTCCGCAGATTCCGCTGAAAATCCATGAAACCGGAAAACCCCAGTGCCCTGGAAAAGCGGATGACAGAAGATTCACTGACATTGAGCTTCATGGCAATATCAGTGGAGGTCATAAAACAGGCCTCCTCTACGTTATCTATGATAAATTCTGCAATAACCTTGCCTGTCTTTGTAAGCTTGGTACTTTTGAGCAATTCTTTTATTTCATTCATGCAATTCCCCCAATTACATCCCTTTCCCAAGGGATTTTGTTAAATAATCAGATTTTTCCGAAAATTACGGGTTTCCTTTGTGTATGTTAAAATTGTAACATATATTATAAAAATTAGAATGGACAATTTAACCAAAAAACCTGCGTTAATTTTTGTAAATCTGTCTTATTGCACAAATACTTGATGTGTGTTAAAGTAAAGCCATAGAAGAAATGAAGAAAATAAATCTTTTTATTTTAATAATGAAAAATATTATTCATAAATGTATCGACAGCACGGTTACTTGTTTCAGCAATTACATCATAGTATTTCATAAGTGTATCTCTTTGGAATTTCATAACCGGACGGTTTTGAAATAAATAAATCACCCAGTTATTCCGCGGTCTGGGATGTTTCCATAATAAGCGGAACAAAAAATATCAGGAGGATATGATTATGAGAGTAGGATGCGTGAAGGAAATCAAAAACAATGAGTATCGTGTGGGTTTAACCCCGGATAATGTTGTCTCCTATGTCAATGCCGGCCATGAAGTTTATATTGAAAAAGACGCGGGTATTGGCTCTGGTTTTACCACAGATGAGTATGAAAAAGCAGGGGCCGTGATCCTTGACTCTGCAAAAGAAGTCTGGGATAGATCAGAAATGATGATAAAAGTAAAAGAGCCGCTGGAAGAGGAGTACAAATATTTCCACGAGGGGCTGATCCTTTACACATACCTGCATCTTGCTGCTGACCGCCCCCTTACGGATGCTCTGCTGGCATCAAAAGTAAAGGGTGTTGCATATGAAACCCTGATCGAGAGAGACGGCAGTCTGCCACTGCTTGCACCTATGAGCCAGATAGCAGGACGCCTGAGTATTCAGGAAGGCGCAAAATATCTGGAGAAACCTTTCGGCGGTTCCGGAGTTCTGCTCTCCGGCGTACCTGGCACGCCAAAGGCCAATGTTGTCATTTTGGGAGGCGGCAACGTTGGTACCAATGCCTGTAAAATTGCTGTGGGAATGGGAGCGAATGTGACGATCACAGATATCAGCCTGAGTCGGCTTGCGTATCTGGATGACATTTTCGGTGCCAGGATCCAGACACTGTACAGCACAGACGCTGCCATTGAGAATGCAGTGGCTAATGCGGACCTGGTCATCGGTTCTGTGCTGATCCCGGGAAAGGCAGCCCCTAAGATCATGAAGAAGGCATATCTGAAGAAAATGAGACCGGGAAGTGTGATCGTGGACGTTGCCGTGGACCAGGGCGGATGCTGTGAGACTACAAAAGTGACTTATCACGATGATCCGACTTTTGTTGTAGACGGTGTTGTGCACTATTGTGTGGGAAATATGCCGGGTGCGGTACCAAGGACCTCCACCATCGCCCTGACCAATGCAACTTTAAAATACGGTCTTGAGATTGCACAGAAGGGCCTTGAGACAGCATGCAAAGAAAATAACGTTGTGTATTCTGCTATTAATACGTATAATGGATTCAGTACATGCAAAAATGTATCGTTAAGTTATAATATGGAAAATACAGATGTTACAACCTTGTTCTGATACTATCACTTATATTACATAAAGTATTTACAGCGCGGCAATAGGTTAAAGACAGATGTCGGTTTTCGTACCTTTGCCGCGCTCTTTTTATCACTGGATATACGATTGGAGGTAGATTTATGGATAGTATTCTGCATTTGCTGGAAAAAGTACAGGCAGTCGTCTGGGGACCGCCTACTATGATTTTATTGATCGGGACAGGTTTATATTTTACGTTAAGACTGAAATGTCTGCAGGTTGTGCATCTTCCGAGAGCGCTGCGGTATATTTTTGAAAAAGAGGAGGGCGAAGGAGATGTCTCCGCATTTGGCTCCCTCTGTACTGCGTTGGCGGCCACCATTGGAACCGGCAGTATTGTGGGTGTTGCCACTGCGCTGCGGGTGGGCGGCCCGGGTGCGCTTTTCTGGATGTGGGTCTCCGCCTTTGTGGGGATGGCTACAAAATACGCCGAAGGTCTTCTGGCGGTAAAATACCGCACAGTTGATGAAAACGGCCAGATAGCCGGCGGCCCTATGTATTATATCCAAAATGGTATGGGAAAGAGATGGATCTGGCTTGCGAAGATGTTTGCCTTTTTTGGTATCATTACAGCCCTTCTGGGCTGCGGAACCTTTCCTCAGGTAAATGCCATCACAGAGTCCGCAAGTGAGGCTTTCCATCTTCCAGTTGCAGCTATAGGGGTTGTGGTGACTATAGCAGTGGCTGCGGTTGTCCTGGGAGGACTAAAATCAATCTCCCGTGTGGCGGAGCTGGTGGTTCCGGTTATGGCGGCTGCTTACGTGATAGGGTCATTCGCGGTACTTTTTGTGAATGCCTCCGCAATTCCGCAGGCCTTTGCAGTTATCTTTGAATCGGCATTTACACCTCATGCTGTACTGGGCGGCGCCGGCGGAACCATTATGATCTCTGTGATGACTGCCATGCGAACAGGATTTGCAAGGGGCATTTACACCAATGAGGCAGGTCTTGGAAGCTCCCCCATTGTTGTGGCGGCGGCAAAGACGAAATCCTGTGTGCGCCAGGGACTTATTTCCATGACAAGTGTATTCTTTACCACGATCATTATCTGTACCATGACAGGTATTGTGGTGATCACTTCCGGTCTGTTGGAGACATCAGAGCTGGACGGGGGCCTGCTTTCAAACGCGGCCTTTAATGCCAGCCTTCCGGGGGATATCGGGATGTACATGGTCACCATCGGTCTTATTTTCTTCTCCTTTACCACCATCATTGGCTGGTGCTATTACGGGGAGCGCTGTCTGGTATACCTGTTCAACAGCGTGAAATACATACTTCCTTATAAAATGGTTTATATTGCGTGTATCGCGGTGGCTCCGTTTTTATCCCTGAAACCTATCTGGCTTCTGGCGGATATCACCAATGCCTGTATGGCTTTTCCAAATCTTATCGGGCTTCTGGGGCTGAGTTCTGTGGTGATCGCAGAGACGAAAGCTTTTTTCAAGGAAGAAAAGGAGAAGGACAAAGAGAAGGAACGTGGGATTGCCCCCACATGATACGTATGTACCGCACCCGAGTGCTTTGGGTGCGGTATATTTTTGAGCCACGGACTGTGCGATAAAGCCATAGGCGCTGCAGAACAGCCCCAGACACAGAACGGCTGCCCACTGTACAGGAGATGACGGAAGGGCGGGTTTTTCAAATAACATCATACAGATGACAGCACATGCGGCAATGACTCCAAACTGGATCATACTCAGAAGAAGATACAGCCCTGATCCGGCCAGGGCAATGCTGAACAATACCAGTCTGTGAGGGAGCTTCTTCCGGATAAGGCTCTCCAAAATGGGAATAAAGATAACAGTGGTGCTGGCTAAAAACCCTGCTGTGGAGGCTGTGGTGCGGTTGACCCCATAAACCATACCGGAAAAGGTTAGAAATAAAAGAATTCCCATCAGAATCCCTTTCACCATGTCTGAACGTTTGGCAAGGCGGTATTTGGGAAAGAAGATCAGCGTCATAAAAAGAAAGGCAATACCAAAGCGCAGCACGATCAGACTAAATGGGGCAATGCTCCCCAGTCTTATTTTCATCAGCAGATAAGATGAACCCCACACGAAAGAGACGCTGACCATCAGAAGCTCAGCTTTTTTGCTGTTCATATTGTTTCCCGCCTTTCCTGCACGTACAGATCGGCAATGGAGTAAAGTGCTGCTTCACCGGCAATCAGAACCCTGTCCCCGGAAAAACGGCAGTACAAAATTCCGCTTCTTTCGGAAGCCTGCAGTGCACGGAAATCTTGTTTTTTCAGTTTTTCTGCCCATAGAGGTATTACATGACAGTGCCCCGAACCGCATACAGGGTCTTCGCTAACCTTTAATTTCGGTGCAAAGGAACGTGTCACACAGTCAAACATTTTCCCCTCTGCAGTGATGTGAAGCAGCAGTCCGGGCAGTTGTTTTATGTATTCCATGTTGGGCGCTGCTTTCCGAACATATTCTTCCCGTTCCATGACACAGACCAGGTCCCGCCCAAGCCACGCCTCATCAGGCATAAATCCTATTGCTTCGGCCATTGCTTCTGTGACCGGTACCGGACTTAAAGGAAAAGAGGGCAGATTCAGTTCATACTGCCGGTCTTTTTTTCTAACAGTCAATTCTCCGCTTTTTGTCTGAAAGGATATCTGATTTAGGTCTCTGACTATAAAAGCTGTTTCAGACAGATTATTTTCCCCTGCAATATTCTGCATCAGGTCATCTGGGAGCCACTGGTCTAAAAGGCAGACGGCAGCAGGATTTCCTTTAAAAACAGTATCCGTAAAAGCATCCACAACATAGCATTTCATATTCGTTCCATCTCCTTGTCTTTGGTTTGATTTTAGTATATATTGGATTTTAACATAATGGAAATAAATAGATATTATATAAATATGCAGAAAGGTTATTTGAGAATGCAGCGATATATAGCACTTCAAAAGATAGTTGAGTTGGGAAGCTTTACAAAGGCAGCCAATTTGCTGGGGTATACACAGCCTGCCATGAGTCAGATGATATCGTCATTAGAAAAAGAATTGTCCGTAAAACTTCTGTATCGCTCCCGTTATGGTGTCCATCTGACGCTGGAAGGGGAAAAGCTGTATCCGTTCATCCAGAGGACAGTGGCACAGTACCAGGCCATGCAGGAGATGGTTAAGGAAATCAAAGGGCTGGAGTCCGGTGTGATTAAGATCGGTACATTTTCCAGTGTATCGGCTCACTGGCTTCCGAAGATGATCAAAAAATTTCAGATTAAGTATCCGAATGTGCAATTCGTACTTCATCAGGGGGACTATACTACAATTCCCGAGTGGGTACGTATCGGGGAGGTTGATTTTGGATTTGTCAACGTGGATGCCGTTACAGGGATAAAGACCCATTTTATCCATGATCGAGGAGGGGCTGGGGGTGAGTGTGATTCCGGAACTGATCTTGCGCAAGTCCAGCCACCAGGTGGCTGTGCTGCCCATAAAGCCTGTTGTGAAGAGAAAGATAGGGATAATTACACAAGATAAAAATACCATTCCCATTGCAAGTAAAGTTTTTATTAGATTTTTATTGGATAATGTGGATATTTTGCCTTGATGTATTGTAGGTGGAGGTTATTTTAATGAAAAGCACTGGTTTGACGCGCAGATACTGTTCTCTGATGGGAAAACGGCTGTTCATAAGAACAGCCGCACCATACAATTGAATAGAAAACAGAACACAAAGCCTAAAACCGTTGGAATAAGAAATGCCAAAAACGTCCATTTCAAGCTGTGGGTTTCTTTTTTTATGGTTAAAAGAGTTGTGGCACAGGGCCAGTGCATCAAAGTAAATAAAAGCATAGAGACAGCAGTGAAACAGGTCCAGCCGTTTTGGACAAGTAACGTATGCAGGCTTGCAAGACTGCCGGAATCGGTCAGTGTCCCCTGCGCTGTATAAGCCATGATCATGATAGGCACCACAATCTCATTGGCCGGCAGTCCGAGGATGAAAGCCAGCAGGATGATTCCATCCAGTCCCATAAGCTGTCCGGCAGGTTCCAGAAATCCGGCAAAATGCAGCAGAAGGGAAGTGCCGCCCACATTAACATTTGCAAGTACCCATATAATAAGCCCTGCAGGAGCCGCAGCGATCAGTGCCCGCCAAAGTACGTGAAGGGTGCGGTCCATAACAGAACGCACCAGTACCCGGAAAAACTGGGGGCACCGGTAAGGCGGAAGCTCCAAGGTAAAAGAGGAAGGAACCCCTTTCAATACTGTTTTGGACAGAAGCCAGGATGAGAAAAATGTCATAAAAATGCCCAGTAGTATGGTGGCTGCCAGCAGAAGGGCAAGAGATAAGGAAGTAAAAAGCCCGGTGCCTGCAGCAAAAAACATAGTGAGTACAGCTAAAATCGTCGGAAACCTTCCATTACAAGGAACAAGGCTGTTCGTCAGTATGGCGATCAGACGTTCCCTGGGAGAGTCAATGATGCGGCACCCGGTAACGCCTGCCGCATTGCATCCAAAGCCCATGCACATGGTGGGGCAATATATGGATATAAAAATCAAGCAAAGCCCTCCTGTCAAGATACACCCTTTGCACAAAAGGAGCATAACTTTCTTCTGAATGCGGTAGAATAAGTAAAAACAGAAGAAAGGAAGCAGGAAAATGAAAAGAGATATCCAGAAAATCTTAAAAGAGTATGAAAAACATTTACAGTATCAGGAACGCAGTCAAAAGACAATTGAGAAATACATCCGTGATCTGCGTGCTTTTTTTATATTTATGAACGGAAAGAAAATTGAAAAAGAAGCAGTGCTGAAGTGGAAAGAAACGCTGAGAGAGACGCATGCACCTGCCAGTATCAATTCCATGCTGGCTGCTGTGAACGGATATCTGGAATTTACAGGTGTGCCGCAGATGAAGGTGAAACCCCTGAAAATGCAGAGGGAGATTTTCACAAAACCGGAAAAAGAACTGACCCGTGAGGAGTATGTACGTCTTGTAAAAACGGCAGAGCAAAAAGGGAACCGTAGACTTTCTCTTTTACTGCAGTCTATCTGCGCCACGGGGATCCGTGTATCGGAACTGCAGTATATCACGAAAGAAGCCCTGTGCACCGGGCAGGCTGCTGTAACGTGCAAGGGAAAAAAACGCGTTGTATTTCTGCATCGTGACTTATGTCGTGCGCTCCGGAATTACTGCAGGGAGACAGGCATTGAGAGCGGCCCTGTATTCCGCACAAAAAGCGGCAGGCCCCTGGATCGGAACAATATATGGAGAGATATGAAGTCCTTATGTGGAAGGGCGGGGGTGGAACCGAAAAAGGTATTTCCACATAATCTGCGCCATCTGTTTGCAAAGGCCTATTATATGCTGGAGAAGGATCTGGCAAAACTGGCGGATCTATTGGGACATGCAAATATTTCCACAACGCGTATCTATACAATGGAGAGCGGAAAAGAGCATTTGAGACAGCTTGAAAGGATGGAACTTGTTATTACCACGTGAAATGACTGCATAATGGTGATTATGCCATCATGCATTTGGAATCCTCAATGAATTTTACATAGTGATATTCTAACATATCTGATACGGAAATACAAATTTTTGATCCGCCGGCCCATTTTCTGCCGGTTTTAGACGCCTGATGGATAAGAGAACATGGAAAAAAGACCGGGGCCTTTATTTTCCACACACCGGTCTGGTTTTCATGTTTTTCCCAAACAGTAATACTGCCTTTCTGAAGGGAGAACAGGCATCCATGCAGAATCGCCTGCGGTGATGGGGCTTTTGCCTGACTGCCGGATGTTTTTTTACGGTCAGCGCAGTAAAATGTGCAGACCTACGGAATCGTTATGAAATTTTACAGCATAATCACCATTATGTACTCAATCCATCAATGAACCGATTACATATAAAATCGACAGTACATAGGAGGATCGAGAAATGAGAGGCGGAGATTTTTTTATTCATGTGGAAAACATCAGAGATCATACTCCGGAAGGGTGGATCATGAATCCCAATTATTGTGAAATACTTAGATTTCATGATTTGGGGGATATGCTGCTGAAAATAAACCGGATTTTAACATATCTGGAAATCCGCGGGGAAAAGTCTGCGGAGCTGCCGGAATATCATTCCCTGCAGGACTGCGGTTTTGGAAAGAATGCAGTGTGCTTTTATCTGCTTCAGGTGCTGTATACACAGCATAATAGCTGGCAGGGGCAGCTCAGGGGAGCAGACGGCAGACAGACGTATTTCAGAAGTGCGCTGGAAGCGCTGTGCGTGATGAATGAGGGAATCTTGGAGAACGCGGACAGATAGCGGGAAAAGACGAATTAGTCATGGCAGTATCGCAAACTTGTAATGGAAAATCAAACAGGATAGCTTACAATGTAAATATCAGCAGAAGCGGATGTTACAGCAGCTATGCATAGTTTGAAAGGAGATTGACAATGCGGTTTACAGACGGATTATGGGAGTCGAGAAACGGGTATAAGCTTCACAGGGCCCATTCCCTGTGGGAGTGGAGAGCAGAGGATAAACAGGTTCATTTCATGGTACCCTGTACTGAGATCCGTTCGCTCAGAGATACGATATCCGGGCCGGTCCTCCATTTTACCATCACTGCCCCGAGAAAGGATATACTGGCTGTGAAAGTATACCATTTTACAGGCAAAAAGGAGCGAGGTCCTGTCTTTGACCTGGATGTTTCCTATATGGATACCCAGGTATGTGAGACAGAGCAGGAGATCCTTATAACAAATGGTAAGATGAAGGCAGTGGTGAGCAAAACAGGAGATTTTGGGATCGCCTTCTATTATGACGGGCGTTTTCTGACAAAATGCGGGGAAAAGGGTACAGCCTATGTCACAGACGCAGAATATGAGGCGGATAAACTGTGTGATTATAACGGAAGAAACGGGAGAGACAGCCGAAACGAAAATTATATCCGGGAAATGCTGAGTCTTGACGTGGGGGAATATATTTACGGTCTGGGCGAGCGTTTTACTTCCTGTATCAGAAACGGACAGTCAGTTGACTGCTGGAACCGTGACGGCGGTTCCAACGGAAATCAGGCATATAAGAATATTCCTTTTTATCTGTCCAGTAAAAGCTACGGTATCTTTGTAAACACTCCTGCCAGGGTGGGGTTTGAGGTGGCAAATGTAAGTGTACGCCACGTGGAAATCGCGGTACAGGAGGAAGAACTGGAGTACGTGGTGATAGGGGGCAGTGAACCAAAAGAGGTTCTGTCAAATTACACAGCTCTCACCGGAAGGACACCCATTCCCCCTGCCTGGACCTATGGTCTGTGGCTCTCTACAAGCTGGATGCCTGACTCAGACGCGCAGATCACACTGGATACTATTGATAAAATGAAAGAATATGAGATTCCTCTGTCCGTATTTCATTTTGACGCCCGCTGGATGGATGATTATAAATGCTGTGATTTTGTCTGGTCAAACCGGTACGGGGATGCCAAGAAACTGCTGGATGCCATCCATGAGAAAGGCGTGAAGGTCTGTGTCTGGATCAATCCGTATATAAGCCAGGAGTCTTATCTGTTTCAGGAAGGGAAAGACAAGGGATATTTTCTAAAGACAAAGGACGGGAATGTGTGGCAGTCAGATAACTGGATGTCAGGGATCGCAATTGTGGACTTTACAAATCCTGAGGCGGTACGTTGGTATCAGGATAAACTGGGTGCCATACTGGATATGGGCGTAGATGCTCTTAAGACGGATTTCGGAGAGCGGATCCCTAAGAACGTGGTCTATTTTGATGGTTCGGACCCTGCGAAGATGCATAATTATTACCCATATCTCTATAATCAGGCGGTATATGAACTGATTCAGGAGAAGAAGGGGGAGGGATGCGTATTTTCCAGGTCAGCTACAGCGGGAACCCAGAAATTCCCCTTTAACTGGGGCGGAGATAATGAGGCTTCGTATATCTCCATGGCAGAAAGCCTGAGAGGCGGTCTGTCACTGTGCCAGTCAGGATATGGGTATTGGGCCCACGATATCAGTGGATTCTGTAAGACAGCAACACCGGACTTGTATAAACGTTGGGTGCAGTTTGGAATGCTCTCCACGCACAGCAGGCTTCACGGGGAGCAGAGTTACCGGGCGCCCTGGTATTTTGATGAGGAGTCCTGTCGGGTATTGAAAGAATTTACCAATCTGAAATGCAGGCTGATGCCTTATCTGTACAGCAAGAGTGTTCAGGTTTTCAAGGAGGGAGTTCCCCTGATGAGAGCCATGATGCTGGAATTCCCCAAGTGTCCCACCTGTCTGCATTTGGAGAGGCAGTATATGCTGGGAAGTGATCTTCTGGTAGCCCCTATTTTCAATGAAAGCGGTGAGGCGGAATTTTACCTGCCGGGGAAAGGTCAGTGGACCAATTATCTGGACGGTGAAATCCTGGAAGGCGGTAAGTGGTATAACAAAGCGTATGATTATTTCCATATGCCGCTGTTTGTCCGTCCGGGAAGCATACTCCCTGTTGGGGCAAAGGCGGATACACCGGTTTATGAATATGCGGATGGGATCACATTTAAATTGTATGAAATTCCCGAAACTTTTGAAAAGGACTGCAGAGTCTATAATACTTCCGGGGAGATGGTCCTGAAACTGAATGTGAATCGTAGAGGAGGAAAAATAAAACTGGAACTGCAGGGACAGAGGAAAAATGTCTTTGTACAGCTCATAAATGTCACTGACATTAGAAGTGACAGGGAAATACAGAAAGTAAGCGTTGAAAATGGTATTCAGTTCGAGATGCGGGAAGATACCATGGAGTTTGTATTGGAATAAGAACCGCAGCGGTTCCTGATAAAAGACGGTTAGATAAGCGTATGATAGGATGGCACGTTTCTTGCCGGCTGCCGTAAAC
>ERZ791934.1605-NODE-1605-length-20008-cov-22.729013_pt1 | contig 20008 bp, 20 predicted proteins | sample MGYA00510125_ERZ791934 | MGnify/ENA primary metagenome ERZ791934 (study PRJEB30046, sample SAMN00993240) | human gut metagenome | study: EMG produced TPA metagenomics assembly of the A metagenome-wide association study of gut microbiota in type 2...
GACCCCCTCGGGCAGCACGGCGTTGAGGCGCTCCACCACCTCCTCCATCGGCAGCTCCCCGGTGAGGCGGAAATCCATCGACTCGCAGGTGCTCTCATAGCCGAGCGCGAGCGGCAGCGCGAAGGTCAGGTAGACGTGCGGGTGGAAGCCGAGGGTGTGCCACACCGGCAGTCCCGAGCGCTTGAGCGCGCGGGAGATGCAGCGCACCATGTCGAGGTGGGAGATGTATTTGATCCGCCCGAGCTTCCGGTAAAAGACCCGGACGGTCATTTTGAAGAGCTCATTTCCCAAAGCAGGCACCCCCCACCAGCTTGTTCGCGCCGCAGCCGGAGCAGTTGAGGCGGCAGTACAGGGTCTCGTTCAGGTGGATCATCTCGATGAGCTTGTCCTTGATGTGGCTGGCCTTGGCGCAGCCGTTGTAGTCGGCGGCCAGGGCGGCGGCGCCGATGAGCACGTCGCCCACGCCCACCTTGCAGCCGCCATAGCTCTGCCGGTGGTAGCCGGCAAACCGCTCCACCACCATGCCGGCAAACTCGGTCTCGCCGTTGAGGAAGATACGGTCGTTGGGGACGAACACGTCGTCAAAGACGGTGACGGACTCCACGCCGCCGAACTCGGCGTTGCCCATATCCAGCTCGGAGCCCTCCAGCTTCCGGGTGTCACAGCTCTGCCGGCCCACGATCATGTAGATGCCCTTGGTGTTCATCGGCACGGCGAAGCACACCGCGTAGTCCTTGTCCTCGGGGCCCATGGAGATGGTGGGCATGACGATGACCTCGTGGGAGTTGAGAATGCCGGTCTGGTGCATCTTGGTGCCCCGCACCACGATGCCGTCGGGACGGCGCTCCACCACCCGGAGGAACAGGTCGGGATCCTCCTGCTGGTGTGGGGCCTTGGAGCGGTCGCCCTTGGGGTCGGTCATGGCTCCGTCCACCGTCAGATCCTGGCTCTCCACCATCTTCAGGAAGGTGAGAAAGCTCTGGTGATAGGAGGTGCCGTACTTTTGGTCGATCTCGTATGTGGTGGAGAACACCGCGTTCATGGCGTCCATGCCCACGCACCGCTGGAAGCAGGAGGCGGTCTGCTGGCCCAGCAGGCGCTGCATCTTCACCTTCTTCACCAGGTCACTGGCGGACTGGTGGATGTGGGTAAAGCGGTTGACCCGCTCCCCGGTGTAGGGGGACACGGCAGCCATCAGGTCCTGGTACTCCGGTTTCTGGGCCAGGTCGTAGGTCATGCGCACCGAGTTGAGGGCGGGGCGGAGGATGGGGTTGTCCACTGGGTTTTCCGCTTTTTGCCAAACATGTAGACGGGCAGATTGAGGGCGCGGATGCTTTCGATGTACTGTTCTACGGTCATGAGGGACATGATGGCTCATCCTTTCTATGCAGAAATCATATCAACATCAGGGTCGGCGGCTCAGATAAATGCGGCGAATGGAGAAAGCGCTGATTCTTCGAGCTCCTCTTTGGTATACAGGCGGTCGAACCCGCAGATAATCCGACCCGCGAAGGACTGGCCCGCCGCGAGGGAGAGCCCATCCAGCAGGAAGGGCAGCACCTGCACCCCGCCCAGGCCGGGCTGGGGGCTCACCCGGATGGCGCTCATGGTGCTGTACGCAGAGACGGTAAAGGCGGCCGCTGTATGGACCAGCTCCGCCATGGGCTTGATCTCATCCCTGTCAGAGACAAAGGTCTGCGGGTGGGCTGCCAGGGGGACGAACGTCATTTCCGCGTAATCGGACTGGGACACGGGGCGCCTTTGGCCGTCCAGGAGAACCTCCGGGCAGAAGGTGCGCAGCGTGTAGCCGGTAAGCTCCGGCGGGTCCTGGAGCCGCAGGACCAGATTGGACGTGAGCGCCAGGCATGCGTCCTTTTCCGGCGTGGCAAACAGGTCGATGACAATCCGGTTCAGGTTGACCCACATGATGCGCGCGCCGAGGGCACATGCAATCCCGGCGGGGGTATCTTCCGCCGAGAGCCTGCAGGATAAAAACAGATGGTTTTCCCCGATCTCTTCCACATTCCAGAGCCTGTGGGCCGTGGGAAGCGGCTGGCCGTTCAGCGTGCCGGTGACGGCGCCCAGCTCCAGCCCGCCCACCTGGTATTCCTCCAGCGTTTCATAGCCACACAGGACATTGTGCAGCTTCCCGTCTTTGCCGTGCACATGGATTCCCTTTATGGTGCATCCATAATCAGAGACTTCAATATAGTCGTTTGTGCTGTTGGGGATACGGAACAGGGACACCTCTGTCCCCGCGATTGTCCCGAAGCGGGCCGCGACAATTTTATGTTCCACTGGTGCGCTCATTTTTTTGCCTCCTTACTGGTTTACCGAACCCCTGATGCAGAGGTAAATAAGCATATTCCGTGCCAACTATCGGATCTGTGGAGCAAAAAAGTTGGCATGAAATGTGCTTATATCATGGGCAAAGGCGCAGCGGAGTCCGCCTGCCAGCCCTGTGGGGGCCGTCCTGCGGGTAAAATCAGCTGTCTGCCTGCTGCGACTATGAAAACAGAAAGGATGCGTAACTATGGCGAAAATCATGTACGGGAACTACAATGACCTCCCCTGGATGCCCAACCACAGGAAGGACGTGGACGGCAAGGTGATGTGCTATATGAAGTGCTTTGCTATGGAGGCCGCCAACATGCATATGTGCATCGGCAAGATGTACAACGGCATGCCCATCGGCCCCCACACCCACCCCAATGAGCAGATTGCCACAGTGGTGAAGGGCGAGTGCGACTACTGGGTGGACGGCGTGCCCTACCGCCTGGCCCCCGGCTGCTGGGTCAACGTGCCCCCCCACTATGTCCACTACGCCCATGTGTACCGCTCCCAGGGCCCCTGCTACCAGATGGACATCATGTCCCCTAAGCGCTCCTCCAGCTGCGACGAGTACAAGGCCTGGCTGAAGGCGGAGTTTGACATCGACTGGGACGCCGGCGGACGGGAGGTGCCCGACCTGACAGAGCCCCAGGACAAGACGGCCGAAGTGCGCGCCTGAACAGACACAGCGGCCCGGGCGGCGCTGCCCGGCCCGGGCCGCCGCATTCCACAGGGCGGGAAAGGAACTTTGACCATGAAAATGAGAAACCTTGTCAGGGAAAAAATCGCGCAGAACGGCTACGCGCTTGGCGCGTTCGTGGCCTCCAGCTCTGCAATGAACTGTGAGATTCTCGGCCTGAACAGGCTGGATTTTGTGATCATCGACTGTGAGCACGCGGAGACCAACACCGAGACCATCGTGCACATGTGCCGGGCGTCCGAGCTTTGCGGCATGGCCCCGCTGGTGCGGGTATACGACCCGGATGACGGCCCTATGATGAGCCGGATGCTGGATGTGGGGGTGCACGGCGTCATGGCGCCCCTGATTTCCACCCCCGCGCAGGCGCAGAACCTGATCAATTTCACAAAGTACGCGCCCCGAGGAAAACGCGGCGCCAACGGTGGCCGCGGCCCCCGCTGGGGCCTCTACGACGACTATATCCACGCCGCCAACGAGAACTGCCTGACCATCGCCCAGTGCGAGTCCATCGAGGGGCTGGAGAACGTGGAAAAGATCGCCGCCATGCCGGGCCTAGACGCCATTTTTATCGGCACCGGCGACCTGTCCCTGGAGATGGGCATCGCCTTCAAGGCCGACTCCTCCGCCAGCCATACGGTGGACGACCCCCAGATTGTGGCCGCCATCGACCGGGTGCTGGCCGCCTGCCGGAAAAACAACGTCATCCCCGGCATCGTCACCGCCAGCGCGGAGGACGCTGCCCGGCGGATCCGCCAGGGCTTCCAGCTCGTCACCTGTATGAACGACCTGGGATTTTTCCGCAGCCACAGCGCCCAGCATATCGCCTCTGTGCGGGAGCTGGCCGCCAGATAATATGGATTTCAGATGGAGGCACAAAAAGCAGGTGGGAAAACCGCCTGCTTTTTGTGTGTTATTTGATTTATTCTTGAATTATTGAGTAGAATCTGAATTACAGAACCAAAAATCTGAAATTTCAGGGCTTTTGTTTTTGGTAGGGAGATTTTAATTCAAAATTAAATTATTTGTTGTTTTTCACAGAAGGTGCCGGAACAGGCAGACGGGGATTCAACAAATAAACGAAACCTACATATAGAGGTATTTCGGGGCGCGGCCCATGTAAAAAATGGTTTTGGCATGTGTTTTGCTTGTACTTCATGATATCTGCTATAATAGACAGCGTACGCAGAGACCCGCCGCCGGCGCACCTGCGCCCGCGGCGGAGCAAGAGACAAAGGAGGGAATATCTGCATGAGCCTGCAAGTGGACTACCTGGGTTGGGCTGCATTTATCCTGACGGGCCCCACCGGCACGCGCCTGGTAACTGACCCATACCTGTCCGGGAATCCACAAACCAAGGTGCCGCCCAGCCCCGTGAAACCGGAGGACGTCCACGTGGACCTGGTTGTGGTCTCCCACTGCGCGGGGGATCACTTCGGGCAGACGCTGGAGATCTTGGCCAACTCTGACACCACCAAGCTGCTGGGCGACCACAGCACCCTGTGTCTGGCGGAGCGGGCGGGCTACGGCGGGACGTGGGATCCCCGCATGGAGCTGACCACCAGTGGCGCCACCTATGTGCAGGGCGACTTCACCATCCACGCGGTGGACGCCCGCCATATCGCTTTCAAGCACTTCCCGGACGGCTCCTACATGACCGGCGAGCCCCTGTGCTACATCATCCGGGTAAAGGACGGCCCCACCTGCTTCTTCGGTGGGGACACGTCGCTGACCTACGACATGAAACTGTGGGGCGAGCTGTTCCGCCCGGATGTGGCCTTCCTGGGCATCGGCGGCGTGGACCTGCAGGGGAGGAGCCTGGACGAGATGGATCCCCCCGCCGCCGCGATCTGCGCGGAGATGCTGGGCGTCAAAACCGTCATCCCCATGCACTACCGCACCCAGGAGTATCTGGAGCAGTTCCAGCAGTACCTGGCGGTGCGCTGTCCCGAATGTCGCTGCCTGGCCGTGAAGGCCGGTGAGTCCGTCACGCTGTAAACCCCCTCAACCCTGTCGGCCGCGCCGCCCGTCCCGGGGCGGGGTGAGAAAAAATTATGGAGGAGAAGAACATGAAAAGAAAATTCGGAAGGCTCTTGGCATTGGTCGCCGTATTCGGCCTGCTCTGCACCAGCTGCCTGGGTGGCGATGAGCCTGCGGCCCCCGCCGGCAAGTCGGACGCCCCCTCCGGCACCGAGGAGCCTCCCGCCGGCAACGGCGAGGTCACCGTGGGCCTGGAGCGCGACGTGTACGCCATTCCCGACTACACCAACGCGGGGGACGACGTGCGGGTGGTTCGCCTGTCCGTCTCTATGAACGCCTCTGACTACGGCACCTCCGCCTCCGGCGTGATGGTCAAGACCTTCGTGGACCGGGTGGAGGAGCTCTCCAGTGGCAAGATGGTGGTTCAGGTGTTCCCGGCCAACCAGCTGGCCTCTACCACCGACGACATCGTCAACGGCCTGGTCACCGGTGCCTTCGAGATGTCCGAGGTGGGCCAGGCCAACTGGGGCGACTACACCACCGGCTTCACCCCCCTGAACGTCCCCTTCCTGTACCCCGATGAGCAGACCGCCTATGCCATCATGAGCGGCGAGATCGGCGACGGCATGCGGGAGCAGTTGCTGGCCGACACCGGCCTGCGCACCGTGGGCTTCATGCACCTGGGCATGCGCACCCTCTCCAATGACTCCAAGGAGATCCACAGCCCCACCGACATGAAGGGCATGAAGCTGCGCGTGCAGAGCGACCCCACCCAGATTGCTGCCTTCGAGGAGTTGGGCGCCTCCGTTATGACCACCTCCTTCTCCGAGCTGTTCACCGCCCTGCAGCAGGGTCTGTGCGACGGCCAGGACAACCCCATCATCACCATCGTGTCCCAGAAGTTCTATGAGGTGCAGAACTACATCACCATGCTCAACCACCTGCCCAACCTCTCCATGGTGGTCATGAGCGACGCCTACTATCAGTCTCTGTCCGCCGAGGAGCAGGGCTGGATCGACCAGGCCGGCCAGGACGCCACCGAGGCTTGCTACCAGACCATGCTGGACACCACCCAGATCCTGATTGACCAGCTGACCGATTACAGCATCGACATCACCTACCTCACCGACGAGGAGTATCAGGTATTCGAGGACTCCGTGCCCAACACCTGGGCCATGTGCGAGGAGGCCATAGGCACCGACGCCTGGAACGAGCTGCTGGCCGCCGTGGAGGCCGCCCAGAGCGAGGCATAAGAGACCACTGAACGGCAGGACGGCCGCCCGGGGGGCGGTCGTCCACCCTGAAAATCTGAAAGGAGAGGAGCTTGCAAGGTGCGTACAGAGAAAAACTGGGCCAAAGAGATGCTGATGCACTTTGAGACATACATCGGTCTGGCCGCCTTCATCTTTATCACCGTGATCCTCACGGTGCAGGTGGTGGGCCGGTACATCTTCGGCCAGTCCTGGGCCTGGATCGAGGAGACCAGCGTCATCGCCTTCGTCATCATGATCTACTGCGGCGTGTCCGGCGCCGTTACCACCCGGCAGAACATGCGCATCGACATGGTGCTCACCGTGGTGCCCTTCATGGCCAAGAAGGTGCTCATGATCTTGGACACCATCATCAACGCCGTCTTTGTGGGCTGGCTGAGCTACTACCTGTATGAGATCATCCAGAACATGCTGCAGCTGAACCAGGTGTACTCCGTCACCCGCATCCCCCGCGTATCCATCTATATCTTCCTCACCCTCATGCTGATCCTGAGCATCATCCGCTCTGTCCAGGAGGTCATCAAGCTGGCCGGGGAGAAGGAGAAGGAGCTGGGCAAGTCGAAGCCCGCCTTCGACCTGGACGCCATCTGGGAGGAGGGCAAGGCCGCCCGCGATGCCTACTTCGCCCAGCAGAAACTGAAAGGAACGGAGGGATCTGACAAATGAACGGTACCCTGGTCGCGCTGGCGTTCGTCCTGCTGTTCGTTCTGCTGTTCATGGGCGTGCCCATCGGCACCTCCCTGGGCATCCCGGTGGCCATCTTGGTGGCTGCCACGCAGATCACCAGCTTTGAGTACATCGCCCAGTTCCTCTACACCAAAATCGCCGACTTCACCATGCTGAGCCTGCCCTTCTTCCTGCTGGCCGGCGACATCATGGACGGCGGTGGCCTGTCCAAGCGCATGGTGGCCGTGGCAAACTCCCTCATCGGCAACGTCACCGGTGCCCTGGGCGCCGTGACGGTCATCGCCTGCATGTTCTTCGGCGCCGTCTCCGGCTCCGCCCCCGCCACCGTGGCCGCCATCGGCACTATCATGATCCCCCAGATGGTGTACGACGGCTATGACAAGGGCTATGCCGTGGGCCTGGTCTGCGTGGCCGGCGGCCTGGGCATCATCGTGCCCCCCTCCTTCCCCATGGTGCTCTACGGCGTGACCAACGGCGTGTCCATCGGCGACATGTTCCTGGCCGGCTGGGGCCCCTCCTTCGTGGTGGGCGGCGTGCTCATCTTTATCAACTGGCTCATCTGCAAGAAGCGCGGCTACAAGAGCCCCATCCCCAAGGAGACCAGCCTGAAGCTGTTCGTCAAGTCCGTGTGGGAGGGCAAGTGGGCCCTGCTGATGCCCATCATCATCCTGGGCGGCATCTACTCCGGCGCCTTCTCCCCCACCGAGGCCGGCGTGGTCTCCTGTGTGTACGGCCTGATCGTGGGCCTGTTCCTATACAAGGAGCTGGACTATAAGAAGATCCTTCCCATGTTCAAGTCCAAGGTCAACTTCCTGGGCGGCATGATGTTCTGCTTCGCCCCCGCGGGCGCCCTGGGCGCGGTGTTCGCCTACCTGGGCTACACCACCATCATCAAGAACTTCTTCCTGAACATCTCCAGCAACCCCTACATCATCGTGCTGCTGATCTATGCCTTCCTGTTCGTGGCCGGCATGTTCGTGCAGACCGCCCCCATCATCGTCATCATCTCCCCCCTGCTGCTGCCTGTGGCGGAGGCGGTGGGCATCGACCCGGTCCACTTCGGCATCATCATCACCCTGGCCCTGGCCGTGGCTTTCGTCACCCCGCCCGTGGCCTACAACCTGTTTGTGGGCGCCTCCATGTCGGGCATGAGCATAGACAAGATTTCCAAGGCAGCCATACCATTTATCGTCGGCCTGGTGCTGGCGGAGATCATCGTGGGCTTCGTCCCCCAGATCAGCATGCTGCCCGTCAACCTGTTTGGATAGGCCGCAGAAAAAACAGACCTGGAGAAGGCCCGGCCAGGGCCTTCTCCAGGTATTCCGGACAGCGCCCCTGTGAACGGGGCCCAGAGAGGAGCGTGAGCGCGTGAAAATCGTGGAACCTGCAAAGAAATATGACTTCTGGCTGCGGGGCGGCCGTGTGATCGACCCCGCCCGGAGCCTGGACGGGGAGGCGGACGTGCTCGTCTCCGGCTGCCGGATCGTCCCGCCGCCGGAGAACGGCCACATCGACCCCGCGGACGTGAAGGAGGTCGTCGACTGCTCCGGCTGCCTGGTGCTCCCCGGCCTCATCGACCACCACGTCCACTTCTCCTGGAACACCTCTGGGATCACGCCGGACGTGTTCTGCCTGCCCAACGGCGTCACCGCCGCCTGCGACGCGGGGAGCGTCGGCACCAACGCCTTTGAGAACTTTGTGCGCTTCCGCATCCTGCCGGCCATCACCACCCTCCAGGCCTTGGTCAACGTGACCACCGGCGGCATGGCCGGGGCGGGGTACATGGAGAACATCGACCCGGCCCTCTACGACGAGCGGGCCATGGCCTACCTTTTCGACCGCTACCGCCCCCATCTCTACGGCTTCAAGCTGCGCATCGGCAAGGACATCTCCGAGGGCATGGGCCTGCGGCCCCTAGAGGAGAGCGTGAAGCTGGCCCGGAAGTACCGCACCCGCCTCTCCCTCCACGCCACGTATCCCCTGGAGCCCATGCCGGAGATCGTGGACCGCCTGGGCCGGGGAGACGTGCTGTGCCACACCTTCCAGGCCAAGGGGCCCTACAGCATCCTGGACGAAAACGGCCGCATCTTCCCAGAGGTGTGGAGCGCCCGGGAGCGGGGCGTCCTCTTCGACAGCGCCCAGGGCCGCATCCACTGTTCCTTCCCCGTGGCCCGGGCGGCCATTGAGCAGGGCTTCCCGCCCGACGTAATCAGCACCGACCTGATCACCTTCAGCGTCTACCAGGAGCGGCTGTTCTCCCTGCCCGTCACCATGTCCCGCTTCCTGGCCCTGGACATGTCTCTGTACGACGTGGTGCGCCGCGTCACCGCCGTCCCCGCCAGCCTCATGGGCCTAGGCGGGGAGATCGGCACCCTCCGCCCGGGGGCCCTGGCCGATGTGGCGGTCATGAAGCTGGAGGAGCGGAAGTTCGACTTCCAGGACTCCTACGGCAATTCCCTGCCCGCCTCCGCCCTCCTGCTGCCCCAGATGACCCTCAAGGCTGGGCGGTGCTGTTGGCGGAACACGGCGTTTACCGCCTTCTGCCGCTGAGGGGCTACCACTCCAGCCCGTAGAGCTTGGCCTTCCGGGCCACTGTGGGCTGGGAGGTGTTCAGCGCCTGAGCGGTCTTGTAAGTGGTACCGTAGCGGGTGAGGGCCTCCTTGAGGAGCTTCTTCTCATAATCGGCCACCATGTCCTTCAGTGAGGCACCGGAGGGATCCAGCCGGAGCGCTGCCCCGTCCCCGTTCTCCAGGATCGCCATCAGGCGGGGGGCGGTGAGCCAGTGCTCCTCCCCGATGATCACCAGACGCTCCAGCAGGTTCTCCATCTCCCGGATGTTTCCGGGCCAAGGGTACTCCTTCATGATTTGCATGGCCTCGTCGGTGAGTTCCTTCTTCTTGCCGTATTTGGCGTTGAATTTCTCCAGAAAATGCACGGCCAGAAGGGGGATGTCGTCCCCCCGCTCCCGCAGCGGCGGAATGTGGAGGGGAATCAGGTTGAGCCGGTAATACAGATCCCGGCGGAAGGTGCCCCCCTCCACCATGGCCTCCAGATCCTGATTGGTGGCGGCGATAAGGCGCACGTCGACGGGGATGGTGCTGATCCCGCCCACCCGGATAATCTCCCGCTCCTGCAGGGCGCGGAGCAGCTTGGGCTGGAGGGCGCGGGGCAGCTCCCCCACCTCGTCCAGCAGCAGGGTGCCGTGGTTGGCCAGCTCGAACATCCCGGGCTTGCTCTTCACCGCCCCGGTGAAGGCCCCCCGCTCATAGCCGAACAGCTCGCTCTCCATCAGCGATTCGGGAATGGAGGCACAGTTTACCCGGATGAAGGGCTTGCCCTTCCGGCCGCTGCGCTGGTAGATCTCGTTGGTGAGAACCTCCTTGCCCACGCCGGACTCCCCCGTGATGAGCACGGTGGCATCCGTACCCGCCACGTATTCCACGGTTTTCATCAGGGCAATCATCTGCGGGCACTTGCCGATCATGTTTTGGGACGTGGTCATCTTGCGGTAGAACTCCAGCTCCTCAGAAATTAGCTTGTTCTTCTCAATGGCGCTCTGCAGATCGTCGCACAGCTGGGAGAAGTTGGTCAGATCCCGGCACCAGGTGAGGACATACTGCAGCCGGTCCCCCTTATAGAGCGGGATGCTGGTCAGCATGAACCGGTTTTTGGAGGACGAGTAGGCGAACATGGAGACCCGCTTCCGCTTTTCCAGGGCGGTCAGAGCGATGGAGTCAAACAGCTTCTGGTCAAAGTGGGTGAACTGGGCGGCCCGGCTGTCCTCATCCTTTTCAATGGAGAAGTAGAAGCCCTGGTTCCCCCTGCTGATGGCGTCGTTGATGTACAGGCCCACGGCGCTTTCCCGGGGCAGGCCGATGAGCTTCTCCCACGCCAGATTGGCAAACACCAGGATCCCGTCGGTGTCAATGATGTGGATGGGATCCTCCAGCGCGTCCAGAATGGTGCACAAATCGATGTTCAGACTGTGAAAATCCATTTCCGTACCCCCCCCCTCAGAATTTTATTTACAAACTATAATAGCACAGACCCTCTTTTTTGTCTATGCAATCAATTCAGTTTTAAATCAAGCACCGTGCCCGGCGTCAACGGCATACCGCCGCCCGGCCATCTAGCCAAGGAGGTAATTTCTATGGACAGGAAAAAACTTTTGAAGGGCGTCATCGACATCCATGTACACGCGGGCCCCTCCGTGGCCGCCCGTGAGCTGGATGCCGCCGACATGCTGAAGGAAGCGGAGGCCGCCGGGTACCGCGGTTTTCTCGTAAAGGATCACTATTTTCCGAGCATGATGGGCTGCCAGATGGTGCAGCGCCACCTGGGCAGCGGCAGCGTGGAGGTCTTTGGCAGCATGTGCCTGAACAACGCCATGGGCCTGTTCAACCTGAACGCGGTGGATGTGGCCTACGGCATGGGCGCCAAGATGATCTACTTCCCCACGGTGTCCAGCAAAAACCATATCGACGCCCACAAGGGTCACTTTGCCGGCGCAGGAAAGATGTCCGTGCCCGAGACCCCGGTGGTCTACGTGGATGAAAACGGGCGGCTGGACCCCGCCGCGGTGCGGATTCTGGAGTACATGTCGGAAAAGGACATGGCCCTGGGCACCGGCCACGGCAGCGCCCGCGAGGTGGACGCCCTGGTCCGGAAGGCCGTGGAGGTGGGCATGAAGAAGATCCTGGTCAACCACCCCCACTTCCACATCGGCGCCACCTACGAGCAGATGCGCCAGTGGGCCGCCCTGGGCGCCTATATCGAGCTGAACGTGTGCGTGTTCTCCGAGGGCTCCAAGATGGGCCCCCTGCCCACCACCATTCTGGAGGAGATGCTCCGGGAGGTGCCCCATGACCGGATGGTGCTGGATTCCGATATGGGCCAGAAGGGCAACGGCTCCCCCGTGGAGGCCCTGTACAACTTCATGTGCCTGATGATGGAGCGCTTCGGGATCACCGAGGATGAGCTGGAGGTCATGGCCAAGAAGAACCCCGCCATCCTGATGGGCCTGGAATAAGTCATGGCTGGGGAGGTGAAGACCGGATGTCTCAGACCTATCGCCTGTGGCAGAACGCCTGGAGGGACGACCCGTTGGCCTCCGTCACCCTGGAGCTTCCGGATGACTGGACCGTCACGGAGTACCGGATGCCTGCGGATGACCACCGCCCCCTGACCGGAGAAGAACTGGCCGCCCGCATCCGGAACCCAGTGGGCATGCCCTCCATCCGGGAGCTGGCCGCCAGCGGCCGGGAGGCCGTGGTGGTGTTCGACGACCTGAGCCGCGGCACGCCGGCGGGCATGCTGGTGCGGCTGGTCATTGAGGAGCTTCTGGCCGGGGGGCTGGGCCGGGAACATATCCGGCTGCTCTGCGCCCTGGGGAACCACGCCCCGCTCACCAGGGCCGACTTCGTGCAGAAGCTGGGAGAGGAGCTGGTGGAGCAGTTTCCTATCTACAACCACAATCCCTATGAGAACCTGGTCAGCGTTGGCACGGACCGCTTCGGGAATGAGGTGCTGGTGAACCGGGAATTCATGCGGTGCGACGTGCGCATCGGCGTGGGCTCAGTCTCCCCCCACCCCATGAACGGCTTCGGCGGAGGGGGAAAGCTGATCTTTCCTGGCCTGGCCGGCATCCGCACCACGTATGCCAACCACTCCCGGCGGGAGTTCAGGCCCTTCTCGCCAGAGCCCTGCGGGCTGCGCCGGGATATTGAGGCCATGACCGGGATGGTGATGCCCTTCTTCAAAATTGACGCCGTGCTCAACTCCCGGCTGGAGATTGTGGAGCTCCGGGCGGGCGAGCACCGGCAGGAGCACCGGCAGGCGGTGGCGCTCTCACAGGCGCTGAACGGAATGCGCCGTGCGGAGGGCGCACGGGACGTGGTTTTCGTCAACGCCAACGCCAAGTATAATGAAGCGCTCATCGCGATCCGCGTCGCCGCCATGGATCTGAAGCCGGGGGGCGACATTGTGCTCATCAACCACTGCCCCGCGGGACAGGTGGTTCACTACCTGTACAGCGCCTTTGGCAGCGATTACGGCGGGGGCTGCTGGCAGCCCTATGACAAGCGGCCCCGCTCGGAGATCGGGCGGATCATCTACTACACCCCCTACCCGGACGTGGCCAGCCGGATGGGCCTGAGCGAGCCGGACAAGGTGGTATTCGCAAAGACATGGGATCAGGTGATGTCCCTGCTGGGGACGCACGGCCCGGGGGTACGGGCCTCCGTCATCTCCGACGGGACGATCTCCTATTTTCAGTCGTCCTGACGCAGATCACACAAACCAATGATTTCAAATAAAAGGAGCGATTGACATGAAAATTACCAGCATCGACGTGTTCCTCGTCACCATTGGTCAGCCCTCTGTCCCCGGCAGCCCCTGGAATCCGGTTGTGGTGCGCATCAACACGGAGGACGGCATCAGCGGTTACGGCGAAGTGGGTCTGGCCTACGGCGACACCAAGGAGTCCGCGGTGGGCATGTGCCGGGACTTTGCCAAGCTGATCATCGGCATGGACGCCATGAACAACGAGGCCATTTGGGCCCGCCTGCATAACACCTTCTGGGGCCTGGGCGGCGGCCCGGTGGTTTACGGCGCCATGAGCGCCATCGACATCGCCCTGTGGGATATCAAGGGCAAAGCCTTCAACACCCCCGTCTACAACCTGCTGGGCGGCAAGACCAACCAGAAGCTGCGCGCCTATGCCAGCCAGATCCAGTTTGACTGGGGCAAGGTGGCCAAGCCCCTTATCTACCCCGAGGAATACGGCGAGGCCTGTATCAAGGCCAAGGAGGACGGCTACGACTGCGTCAAGGTGGATCCCCTGTGCTTCAACATGCAGGGCAAATACAAGGGCTGGCCCTGTAGCGGCATTCTCCAGCAGAACCAGCTGAAGATCGCCTATGAGCGCGTCAAGGCCATCCGCGACGCCGGCGGTCCCGATATGGACATTATCATCGAGCTCCACTCCCTCACCGACGCCAACTCCGCCGTGCAGCTGGCCCGGGCCGTAGAGGAGCTGGGTATCTACTACTACGAGGAGCCCACCATGCCCATGAACGTGGGCAACATGAAGGAGATCGCCCAGCGCATCAACATCCCCGTGGCCAGCGGTGAGCGCATCTACACCCGCTGGGGCTATCGGCCCTTCTTCGAGGAACACGCCCTCCATGTCATCCAGCCGGATCTGGGCAACATGGGCGGCTTCACCGAGGGCAAGAAGGTGTGCGACATGGCCCGCGTGTACGACGTGGGCGTCCAGGTTCACGTGTGCGGCGGTCCCCAGGCCACGGCGGCGGCCCTCCAGCTGGAGGCGGTCATCCCCAACTTCCTGATCCATGAGCACCACCAGGCCGCCCTGCTGGAGGCCAACATCCTCACCGGCACCCACGACTACCAGCCGGTCAACGGCTACTTCACCGTGCCCGACCTGCCCGGCCTTGGCCAGGAGCTGAGCCAGAAGGCGATGGACACCGCCGTCAAGATCACTGTGAAATAAAAACACCGCGCAGACGCCCGGCCGCAGCGCGGCCGGGCGTTTCAAAGGAGATTCGACCATGAAAAGGCAAAAGGTAATTATCACGGCCGCGGTGGTGGGGACCGCCCATATGGCCAGCATGAGCCCGTATTTCCCAGTCAAGCCGGAGGACATCATCCAGCAGGCCGTGGACGCCTGCGCCGCCGGCGCCGCGTCCATTCATATCCACGGCCGGGATCGGGAGACAGGGGAGCCTACCTCTGATATCGGCCTGATCCGGGAGGTGGTCAGCGGGATCAAGGAGAGCTGCGACGCCATCGTCTGCATCACCACAGGCGGCAGCCAGATGATGACGGTGGAGGAGCGCATTTCCGTTGTTCCGGCCCTCAAGCCGGAACTGGCCTCCTGCAACGCCGGCTCCATGAACTTTGTACTCTCTGACTTGGTGTCCCACCTGAAGCCGGACGACCCAGAGTGGGAATACAAATACCTAGGCGGCACCTACGACAACGTGTTTGCCAACACCTACTACGGCATTGAGACCTATATCCGGACCATGCAGGAAAACGGCACAGTCCCGGAGTTTGAGGTCTATGACGCGAGCATGATCAACAACATCGCCTATTTCCGCAACAAGGGCATCCTCACCGGCCCTGTGTACATCCAGTTCGTCATGGGGATTCAGGGCGGCATCCCCGCCACGGTGGACAACCTGGTGTTCCTGCGGACCACGGCGGAGCGACTGCTGGAGGACAGCTTCACCTGGTCCGTGGCCGCCGCGGGGAAGCACCAGATGCCCATTGCCGCAGTCGCTCTCGCCATGGGCGGCAACGTACGCGTGGGACTTGAGGATAATTTGTATATCCGGCCCCATCAACTGGCTAAATCCAACGCCGAGCAGGTGCATGCGGCAGCCACAATGGCCGGAATCCTGGGGCGCGAGGTGGCCACTCCGGACGAGGCACGGGCGATCCTGGGCCTGAAGGGTAAAAATCAGGTCAACTATTAAGGAGGAGACACCATGGAGAAGTATGACTGGAACGACATCACGGGCCGGCTCACCCGACTGCTGCGGCCCCAGACCACCCCGGTAGGCATGAAGTGGGTGCGCACGGAGGAAGATCTCCGCGCCATCCCCAAGGTGCGCATCCACGACAAGCACCTGCCCCCATGCACCATCGTCAGCCACGCGGCCCAGTTCAACTGGACCAGCGCGTGCAGGGCCGAAAACGTCCACGCCAACTACTGCCGGGGCATCAACGGCATGTTTGCCCCCGACGAGAAGTGGTACTCCGGCAAGATGTTCGAGAACGTGTGGTACGACAACCTGGATGCCTCCAAGGCCCACAACCGGGCTCTGGACTGTGTGCCGCCGGAGTATGTGGCCCTGGTAGCCTCACCCCTAACCGCGGGACGCATCGAGCCTGACGTGTGCGTGCTCTATCTCTCCCCCGCCCAGGCCTTCCTCTTCCTAGCCGGGTACCAGTACCACGAGTACGAGAAGCTGGAGTTCACCTTTGTGGGGGAGTCCACCTGCTCGGACTCCTGGGTGCGCACCTTCCTCACCGGCAAGCCCGCCATGGCCCTGCCCTGCTACGCGGACAAGAAGTTCGCCGGCGTGGGGGAGAACGATCTGCGCGTCACCGTTACTCCGGCAGGCCTGGCGCGGGCCGTGGAGGGGCTGGAGGGCCTCTATAAGAGCGGTCTGCGCTATCCCATCGGCTCTTACAGTCTGACCAGCGATATTCTTGCTGGCCTGCCTGAACATTATCTGGAGTTCTAAATATGAGCGACTGCTTACATGTTATCTTTCGTTCGTGGGTTAAAGATGTATAATGAAGTCGTTTAGTCGGACATGACGAGATCGCCCTCTGGCTTTGCAACAATGGCATATCGGGCATCAGCCTCCCGCATACAGCTCACTCTAGGTACATCTATATGCGTACGACATAGGTCGTGGCGAGACAGGATCCCTTTTTATTTTATAGCAGCACAGTTTTTGAAGCGTCCGCTTTTCACTAACTTAGTCGTTCAGAGTGTCTTTTCCGAGCTTTGACGGTATACTGTATGCAGAAGGGTACAAGTCCATTGTTCCAGGAGGTATCTGTCCATGATGTATCCATTTCTTCAAATCGACGGTGATACCGAAATCGTCCACTCAGAGATGCTCTCGAATGGTGAAGTCAAGGTGTATATCGAGAAGCCAAACGCCCAAGATGGCTTTCATCACGCATACTGTTTCCTGCCTCCTGCCCAGCTACCGCTGGGAGAACATTCAGGGCTTTACAGCCGAAGAAATTGCCCGATATCAGGAGGTCATCGAGTCTACCGCCCATCTGATCTTTGAATTTTCCCTGTAGGGAGGCTTTGAACATGCCTCAGATCTTTAAGATTGGATCCTACTGGGCGTACTTCTGGGCAAATGAAAATGGTTCCCTGGGGCCGGTTCACGTCCATGTAGCAGAGGGTGCGCCTTCTACTAACGCCACAAAGGTTTGGATCACGAAAGTCGGGAAGTGTCTGTTGTATAACAATAATTTCCAAATACCGGACTGTGTTTTTTGGAATATCTTGCGGGTCATTGAGGCCTGGAGTGTAGAGGTTCTGGATAAATAGATGTCTTTTTCGGTGAGGTTCGGTTTTACTGCTGAGCCCCTGACCTAGAATCCGACCCAGAACAGGAAAAATCTCAGCGGAGCGGAGAGCATACGACCTCCGGAATTTGGCAGATTTCCGGAACAAAAAGGGCCGCAAAGCGCCTGAAATCAACGGATTGAACCGCCAGCAGCAGCTCATAACCCGGAGGTCGGTGGTTCAAATCCATCCCCCGCAACCATAAACCCGTCAGAATCCATGGATTCTGACGGGTTTTCTCTTATTTTCATCACTTTTTTGGCCTGATTATTTTTGCTGTTTTTGTCTGACCTAAGCCGTGACCTATACGGGATTTCGGAGCGGTCAGGTCTGGAGCCTTCCAGAGAGGATACTGCCCATCGTTCGGGCCGCCTGACGCTGGGAGGCTGTGGTCACATGGACGTAGGGGTCCAGGGTGAAACCCGCCGAGAAGTGCCCCAGCATCCCGGACACCGTTTTCACGTCCACTCCGTTCTGGAGGGCCAGGGTGGCATAGGTGTGGCGCAAATCGTGGAACCTTACCCTAGGCAATCCCGCCCGTTTCAGCACCCGGTGGAGCATGTGCAGCACGCTGCCCGGGGAGATCGGCCCGCCGGTGGGGCTGGGGAACACCCAAGGGCTGCCTCCTGCTTTCTTTCTCTGTGCTTTCAGGACGTCTATCGTATCCTCTGCCAGCGGCAGGGTACGGTAGGCGTTTTTCGTTTTCAGGGGTGCCTCCACCACCTCACCGTTGATCCGGGCGATCTGCCGCCGTACCCGGAGGTCACCCCGCTCCAAATCGATGTCCTCCCACTTCAGGCCGAGAAGTTCTCCCCGGCGGAGCCCAGTAGCCAATTCCAGATAGTAAAGCTCAAACGCGCCGCTGTCCTTGGCCTCTCTCAGGAAGGACTGGAGCTGCTCCACCAGCAGGGTTTTCATCTCCTTGTGCTCCAGCTGGGGCGGGGCACAGCCCTCCGCAGGATTTGCGGTGATCAGTTTCTGCTCCCTGGCTAAGTTCATCGTAGAGGAGATGATCTGGTGGATGTTCCGCACGGTCTTGGGGCTCAGCCCCTTGGCCTGGTGCCTGGACTCCAGCCGGTCTACCCTTCCCTGCTCCAGCAGCTTCTTGTAGAACTTCTGCAATTCCAGAGAAGTGAGTTTTTCCAGGGGGACCTTGCCAATGTTGGGCTTGATGTGGTTGTCGATGTAGCCCCGGTAGGTCTGGTGGGAGGAGGGCCGTACCTTCACCTTGGCGTAGTGCTCAAACCACACCTCCATCTATTGGCCCACGGTGTACTGGCCTGCTTTGGTCATGTCCAGGCTCTTCGACGCCTCAATGGCTACTTTCAGTTTCGCTTTTGCCTCCGCCTGAGTCTTGCCCAGCACGTTCTTGTAAATGACCCTGCCCGTCTCCGGGTCGCGCCCGGCGGTGTACCGGCCCTCCCAGCGACCGTCCTTCTGTTTGCGGAGGTTGCCCTCCCCGTTTGCTCTGCGTTTTGCCATGGTTTTGATCCCTCCTTCGCAGCAACACAACATACCGCAGAAGGAGGAAAATAGCCAGGCCAACGGCGCAGAGTTAACAGGATATTATCATTTGCCCTTTCTTTGTTTTCAGCATATCATTTCCCGTTCAGCGCGAAAGGCCTTATCTTTGTTTTATGCGGCGCAGGATTTGCGTACCCAGGCAGGGAAGGGTGTCCCAAGCCCAAACGCCTCCACAGCGGCGGCCAAAAAGGCCGGAACCGCCTGGGAGCACTGACTTTTTCAAGAGCACCGACCCCCTAAAATCCAAATTTTCCGAACAGCGACCACCTAAGTTTTTCTGAGGCGAAATCCCGCAACCCCTTGACACGCCCCGCACTGCGGGGCATTGTGACCGGGCCGGCGGCGGTTTACCGCCGCGGTCCTTTATCCTAGTACGAAAATCGAACGCCTCCGGAGAACCCAGAATCGGGCCCCCGGAGGCCTTTTCTCTCTGGAATTCATGCTACTCTGGGAGGGCAGATTTTCCGTGACCCTCCCGCCCAGGAACCACTTGCCCACACGCGGCCCAACGCCGCCAAAATCCCGTTTCAGGGGGCCCTGCCCCACCCCTGCCCCGAAACCGGCACACAGGGGTGACACAGCCGTGACGGCGGTCGCTCCCTGGCTTGTCCCTCTCTGCACTTTGCCGCACGCTGTGCGCTTCTCCCGAGAAGTGGGTGCGGGTTTCCGCCCGCAAAAGGCGTTTGGCAGGCACTTACGGCAGTTCGCCTCCCCCTCAGAATGGGCAAAATCTCTCCGAAAGGAAATTAACGATTGACAACGAATAAAATGGGGAATACAATCAAGTTGCTACAAATAAAATAGCGAACGCACAGGTGCGTCTCCCCTCCGGGTGGAGACGGAAAAGGGAAGCCGGGTGAAACTCCCGCACAGGGCCGCTGCTGTAATTGCGGAGTCCCGCCAAAAATGCCACTGGCAGGTAATGCCGGGAAGGCTGGCGTGGACGGAGACGCATGAGTCAGAAAACCTGCCTGCTGCGTGCACAGGACATGCTCTTCGGATCTCAGGAGCCAGTGTGCGGCAGAGGAATATCCCCCGTAGGCGGGGGATGAACTGTTTGCAGGAAAACCGGGATCGGAGCACGCTCCGACCCCGGTTTTTTGCGTTCATCTTCCCGATACAGAAAGGCGGTCATGCGCAAATGGAACGATACGAATACCCCTTCTCAGCCCTGGTGGGGCAGGAAAAGCTGAAAACCGCGCTGCTGCTCAACCTGGTGGAGCCCCGCCTGGGCGGCGTGCTGATCCAGGGGGAGAAGGGAACGGCCAAGTCCACGGCGGTGCGCGGTTTGGCAGAGCTGATGGACGAGGTGGAGGTGGCGGAGGGGTGCCCCTTCCACTGCCGGATGGATGGTGAGGCGCTGTGCGACGAGTGCCGGTCCAGCCCGGCCCG
>ERZ791934.1609-NODE-1609-length-19963-cov-3.893812_pt1 | contig 19963 bp, 16 predicted proteins | sample MGYA00510125_ERZ791934 | MGnify/ENA primary metagenome ERZ791934 (study PRJEB30046, sample SAMN00993240) | human gut metagenome | study: EMG produced TPA metagenomics assembly of the A metagenome-wide association study of gut microbiota in type 2...
GAGTAAAAAGAAAAAAGGTGAAACCCTGGAAACCTTAAACAAAGGGTTTAAGGTTCCTGACACCTATGTCATTATTTTTTTCGTCGTATGCTTTGCTGCTCTGCTCACTTATCTCATTCCCCAGGGCATGTACGAAACCCAGGAGGTTTCCTATATGATTGACGGGGCCGAGTCTACCAGAACAGTCATCAAAGACAACAGCTTCCAATATGTGCTGGATGCCAACGGAGAACCTTTGAAAAAAGGCGTTGGCCTCTTTGAAGCTGGCGGCGGCGTAGGTCTTTTAAACTATTTGTTTGAAGGCATGGTCAGCGGCGACAAATGGGGTTCTGCTATCGGCGTCATTGCAATCATTTTGGTCTGCGGCGGCGCATTTGGCATTATCATGAGAACCGGCGCAGTCGAAGCCGGAATCATGGGCATGATTCGCAAAGGCAATGGAAAAGAAAAGTTCTTACTGCCAGTTTTATTCATCTTCTTTTCTCTAGGCGGTGCAATCTGGGGTATGGGTGAAGAGTCAATTCCTTTCGCCATGCTCTTAGTGCCAATGGTAATCGCCATGGGCTACGACGCAGTCACCGGCGTGTTGATTACTTACGTGGCTACCCAGATTGGCTTTGGCACATCGTGGATGAATCCATTTTCTGTTGCCATCGCCCAAGGTGTGGCAGGCGTTCCCGTCCTTTCTGGCGCTACATTCAGAGTCGTTCTTTGGATTATCTTTACTGGTACGGGAATGGCTATGATGCTGTTCCACGCCAACAAAGTTAAAAAAAATCCTCTATCGTCTATTTCCTATGTATCTGACGCATATTTCAGAAATGACCTAGAGACAAATACGCCGATCGACAAGACAGAAAAATTTAAGACTGGACACACTTTGGTTCTCCTGACCATGGCAGCGGGCATCATCTGGGTTATCTGGGGCGTACTAAAAGAAGGATACTATATTCCTGAAATCTCCACACAATTCTTCATCATGGGTCTGGTCTCCGGTATCATTGGCGTTATTTTCAAACTCAACGGTATGAAACTCAACGACATCGCTTCTTCCTTTAAACAGGGTGCGGCCGATCTGGTAGGCGCCGCGCTGATTGTCGGTATGGCCCAAGGAATCATGCTGGTACTCGGCGGTTCTGATCCTGCCGCTCCAACCGTACTTAACACCATCCTACACGGTATCTCCGAGGCTTTTGTCGGTGTATCGGGAACCTTTGCGGCAGTGCTGATGTACCTATTCCAGGCAGTTTTCAATTTCTTTGTCGTATCCGGCTCCGGCCAGGCCGCAATTACCATGCCGATCATGGCGCCATTGGCAGATTTGCTCGACGTAACCAGACAGACTGCGGTTTTGGGCTTCCAGCTGGGCGACGGTCTGACCAATATCATCGTTCCCACTTCCGGATGTCTCATGGGCGCACTGGCTGTGGCAAGAATCGACTGGTCGCAGTGGATTAAGTTTATGTGGAAGTATTTAGGCGTACTAGTCATCATGTCCATTGCCACCATGATTATTGCCAGTGTCATCGGATTTTAGCGAAGGAAAAAGAATATGAAGCTGATTAAAAATATCAAACTATACAGCCCGGAATATTTAGGTGTAAGAGATGTATTTATCGCCGGGGGCAAAATCTGCAAAATTGGTGAGAACATCAAACTCCCTTCCGATCTGGGCGTGGAAATCATCGATGGAACAGGCTTGCTGCTCCTCCCAGGTTTCATTGATTCCCATGTGCACATCCTGGGCGGCGGCGGCGAAGGCGGGTTCGCCAACAGGACACCAGAAGCTGCCTTGTCGGATCTTACCAAACACGGTGTCACTACGGTAGTCGGCTGTCTGGGAACCGACGGAGTCGGCCGCAGCATGGCGTCCCTGATTGCAAAAGTGAAAAGTCTAAGAGAGCAGGGTCTATCCGCTTACGCATACACGGGCAGTTATCAGATTCCTGTTCACACTCTGCTGGGCAATGTGACGGAGGACATCATGATGATTGACGAAATCATCGGCGTAGGAGAGATCGCTATTTCAGATCACAGATCATCGCAGCCTACTTTTGATGAATTTGCCAGAGTCTGCGCCGACGCACGAGTCGGAGGAATTCTTTCCGGCAAAGCGGGCATCGTCAATGTTCATCTGGGAGATGGCAGCCGTTATATGAATCTTATCGAACGGGTAGTCCAAGAGACGGAAATTCCACCCTCACAGTTTCTGCCCACCCATGTGAACCGCAATGCCGCACTTTTTGAAAGGGCAATAGAATATGCCAAACTGGGCGGAGTCATCGACTTTACAGGCAATGAAGATATCGACTACTGGGAAACCGTTTCCGATGAAGTCCGTGTGAGCAAAGGCATAAAACGCTTATTAGAAGAAGGCGCAGACAGCGATTCATTTACAATTTCCTCCGACGGCCAGGGCAGCCTGCCATTATTCGATGAACATGGTCAGTTCCTGGGAATCGGCATGGGTCAGTCCAGTTCCCTTATAAAAGAAGTGCGGGAATGCACAGAACGAGAGAACATTCCTTTAGAAACTGCCATCAAAGCTATTACAGCCAATCCGGCAAGGGTATTGGGCCTGCAGAAAAAAGGCCGCATAGCGGAGGGCTTTGATGCCGATCTATGCATCTTGAGGGAAAATCTGCAGATTGACACGGTCGTGGCAATGGGGCGTATCATGGTCAGAAACGGCATACCGATAGTCAGGGGGCAATTTGAATGATCCCCTGAAAGGCGAGAACACAACAGGACACCTTAACGGTGTCCTGTTCATTCTCTACTTCTGTTGAAATACCCTTTTCTTAAATGCTCTGAACTTATAGATATGACGGCTCGTGTAGAGGACCGCTACGATCAGCATGCCAAAAGAAAATCCCAGGCAGAGGGAGGCGATGTGTTCCGTTAGCCCACTGTCTGCTAAGTCCATGGCATCCAGCACGAGAAAAACAATAAATGTGATAACCCCTGCCCAGGAAAAATAGTGCAGTTTTTTCATCAATCGGTTCTTTTCTTCATTACTGTAGTCAGCTACTTTTAATACGGTTTCTTCCATGTCTTTATTCATCTTCTCACTTTTCCTTTCTCCATCAATCAGTTCCCTGATATCCACGTCATAGAAGTCGGTCATTTCAATCAGCATGTCTAAATCAGGCATGTTGTTTCCAGTTTCCCATCTCGATATGGTTCTTCCCGACACATTCAGCTTTTCGGCCAACTGCTCTTGTGTCCATCCTTTTTCATTGCGCAGCTCTTTAAAGAAGCGGCCCGTTTTTTTCTGATCCACGAAATTTCCTCCTTTCACTCTCAAGATACACAAATCCGGCGGCATTTAACACGACACAAAGTGAGAAATATCGTATTTAGCCCTGGTAGACATCCTGTGTCTACTTCTGCCGCAGCAGGCAGCTACGGCCTGCACCTCTGACAAGGCTCATAGCCCTGGTCGATCAGCTCCTGGCGTGGGCACCGGAGCGTCTCTTTGTTGGAAGCTTTCGTGTCCTTGGCACTGCTGCAGGACGGATTGTGGAATCTGTGAGTGTTGGTGTTGACCACAAAAGTCTGCTCCTTTGATGAATCAGATTTCTTTGACGTATCACCTGCCCTGCGGCTGTCACCCGTGGCATAGTCGATGACAATGCCTGGCTGGTTGTTGTAGACATAGACGTTGAATTTGACGCCTTCTCCTTCGTCCTCCACAGATTCCGCTTCCATCTGCACGCCGCTTGCCACCAGGTTCTTCCCATCGTAAATCGGCGTCACACGATAGAGCACGTGATTGTTCGTTTCTTTGATGTAGTCTGCCACCAGATTTTCAAAAGGCAGCATGCCCTCCACGTTCATATACCTGGTTCCCGTAATCAGATTCTTTTCGTTGGCGTTTTCCGCCGTAAGCTGATAACCGATCAGATGGCAGCGATTGTAGAGATATTTGCCGTCTACATTGTCGTACTTGACGGTCTTCCATCCGCTGGGTTTTACGGAACCGATGCTGCCCCGCTTCTCAGTGGGCATCAGATCCCTGCCGATATTAGCAAAGGCGGTGCCGCACCTGCCCAGATTATCCAGGTCACTGTACTCCTCAAAAGACGCCGACTGCAAGTCGATCTTGCTGAAAGACGGTTCATTGTCATTAACCACCACATAAGGGTCGCCCCCGTACTCAGGCACCTCATCCAGGCTGACCACAGACTCCGCCGCCGACGCGTGCATCGTGCCGTCAGAATTCGATTCACCCATGGTGCAGCCAGTCACCGTCAAAGCGAGAATCAGAATCAGAGGCATCAAAATTTTGCTCATTCTTTTCATCTCTCATATACCTCCTTTGTGATTTTCTCGTGAGAGCGGCCGGCAAAGTCATCGGTTTCGATCAGCTTCCAGCCGTGTTCTTCCAGGGGAATATCAAAATAAAGATCCCCCGGATAAGTTCTGTTCCATCTGTATAATATGATTTTTTCAATTTTATCTTCGTAAGCAGAGGGCGCGACATTCTCTATAAAACAAAAGTCACCTGGCCGGGCTTTGTCCATAAAAGCCTCGTCTACGACTATATTTGCCGCGCTTTCCTCTGCGAACTGCTTTGCCGAGTAGCTGTTCATCCACAGTCTTCCTCCTGCGGTTTCCGTCAAAATCTGCTGGCGCAGAAGCACATCCTGGCTCTGCCGTCTCTTATTAAACAGCATGCCGCCCCTGTCATCCAGGCATATCATGATAATCATTTTCCCTTCCCCTTTCGCTAGTTCTAACTTGATGATGATGCAGATGCCGCGGCTGCCGATGCTGCTACTGCAGCGCACATGGCCGCCTGCTGGGCTACGATGATGGATACGGTGCTGCTCACTGCAGCTGCGCTCATGACGTCTTTATCCAGATATTCGCTCTGTGCCAGAATCCCTGCATACATCAATCTCTGTTTTGCACCGATGCCAAAGATGCCGAAGCCTTTCTGCTCCGACAGAAAATCGTCGATTTCCCCCATGGTGCCCGCGATGTCCTCCACGTCTCCCTCTGAGAGCGCCAAAACTCCCAAAGTCGGCAGCTCATACCCTTTGCCGTACTTATATCCTGCCTTCTTCAGCGCATCAAAGAGCGCTGCCGTGCGCCTGCATTTGTCATCGGCCGCCGCTTCGCTGATGGAAAGGACGTGGCTCAGTGACTGTACCGCATTGCTGGACATGGACATGCCGCTTAAAATAGCAAAACAGCTTTCCATATCTTCTACCAGGGCATCGTCCGTCTTCTCAGATAACGCCAGCATGGCAGCAAAGCCGCTGTCCTCGCTGGAAGTGAGGAAAAAATGATTGGACTTCATCCGCTCATAAATCCGTCTGGTCCGCAGGACAATCTCTTCATATTGATAGGGTTCTGCCATCTGGGCGATAGTCATCGCCGCAATGGGCAGAAAAGCCGATGAAAAGAAAGATTCTTTGAGTTTGTCGTAGACCTTGAGTCCGTCGTTTAAAGTTTTTTCCGGGTTCCCGCTGAGATCCAGCATGGCGGCAATCGCCAGCTTCACCGTGCTGCGAAAGTTGGAAAAGAGACCTGCACGCGCCTTGAGCAGATCCATTGCCTCCCGCAGAACTTCTTCGTTAGCCCTGCGGCCTTTTGCAGTATACAGCGCCGCACAGAGAGGATACATATAGGCGCTCTCCCATGGGAATTCCCCTTTGATGCGATCCCTGTTTTCTATGAATAATTGGCAGTTTGCCTTGATCTTGTCGTTCATGACGTTCCCCTTTCTTTATGCTCTTCTATTTTACAATGTATAAACGAGGAGAACAAGTGTTTTTTCGCTGGCGGCAAAAAGAGCACTGCCAGACAAGCATATTTTTCTGTTCCTATGTTATTCTATAGAGGAAAAGGAGGTGCTGATCATGCACGCATGGGAACAAATACAAGTAACCATAGACTATATTGAAAATCATATCGCAGAACCCTTAGAGATTGAAGAGTTGGCAAAGATGGCCGCTCTATCACCATTCTATTATCAAAGGCTCTTTCGCCGTTTGGTGAAAAAACCGCCAGGTGAATACATCAAGCTGCGCCGCATGGCCATTGCGACGGAAAAACTTCTGGAAAAGGATCGGCGGATTCTGGATGTGGCCCTGGATCTAGGATTTGCTACCCACGAACACTTCACCAGGGTATTTAAAAAGACTTTTGGCCTCACACCGGAAGAATACCGGCAAAACCCGGCTGTCTTCAATCGAATGACCAAACCGCAGCTCCTGCTCCATTACACGCTGATAGATGAAAACGTCCCTTTGATCAGCGACGGCATCGTTCTGGAAATCGGCAGAAGGCAGCTGCAGAGCGCAGAATCTTTTGTAGGCTTGTCAGCAAAAGCGCCGCTCCAGTTCATCAACGATCTCGGCGTAGCGTCGGGTCCCGATCCCCTGGATACCCTTTGGCGGACATTCCACGATCAAAAAAATTCCATCCCCGCTTTAGTCCGAGGCGGCGATGAAATAGGAATCACCTATGCAAGTGATGAAGAAGGGTTCTTCAACTATTTTGCCGGCGGAAGGGCCTCTGCAGGTGCCAATGTCGACGGCTTTCAGAGCTGGCAGCTGACACCGGGAGAGTACGTCGTCTGTACCTTTGAAGCAGAAAACTTTGAGCATCTGGTCATGGATGTGCTCTATAAAGCCCATCAGTATCTTTTCGGCACCTGGCTTCCACGCCACGGCATTACGACAGAGCCTTTTTCTGCCGAACGTTACCATAGCCACAGTTCCGATACCACTGAGATGGAAATATGGGTAAAGACGATATCATCATGACAAAAGCCGCGGCACAAGTCCGCGGCTTTGTTCATTTCATAATTTGTCTATCTCATGTTCGGACAGCTTGGTCAGCCTGCATATCTCTTTCACAGGGTATCCGTCTGCTTTCATCGTCCGGGCAATCGCTTTCCGTTCCTCTCTAATTTTAACTTTCATATACTGCCGCTATCTGGCGTATTCTGCGTTTCATTTCAGACCGGATATGCAGCGGCTCCAAGCACTCACATTTATCCCCAAAACTGAACAGAATGTTGTAGTGATATTCGTTCTCTATAAATGGAAAACTGACAATGTAATGTTCATCATCGTCTGGCGAAAAATCTTCATAAGAACAAAAGTCAAGGACTCTGTCCATCACAGATTTATGAATACGGATTTTTATTTTTGTTTGTATCGTTTCTAAAATTTCCGCAAAGTCTAGATTCGGTTTTTGACAATCTCGCGGCGTAAAGGTTTCCACCTGCATTCGTAAGTCTGAAATTCGGGATAGTCTGAATAAGCGAAAGTCGTTTCTTTCCTGACAATACCCGTGCAAATACCAATGGCTGTTTTTCAATACAAGCTGATATGGTTCGACCGTCCGTGCGGTTTTATTTCCGTGATGAGCTATATATGCAAAGGTCAGCCGCCTCTTTTCAGACAAAGCAGTTTTAATAAGGTCTACACAGGATTGCAGATTCCTGTTTCCCATCCACGGGCTTAAATCAATACAGATTTGATTTGTTTTTAATTCGATGTCTTTTGCTCTCTCAGCGGGGATAAAACTTTTGACCTTCGCAAGGGCGTGTACCAGTTCATCACCTCGCATCACACCCGAGAGACTGGAAAGTCCCATCAAGAGGGCAGAAAGGTCGTCAGTCGAAAAGACCTTTCTATCAATCTTATATCGCTCCATGATTTCAAAACCGCCGCCCACTCCCGATGTCGAATGAACCGGAATCCCTGCCATGTTGATCGCATCTATGTCGCGGTAAATGGTGCGGGGCGATACTTCAAACATATCTGCCAGCTCCTGTGCCCCAATGCGTTCTTTGTCAAGGAGTATCATAATAATGCTGACAAGCCTGTCAACTTTCATCTGCTCACCGCCATTCATCTTTTTTTGATTGTTGCCATACTGTTGTCAACAATTATATGGTACTATAAAAATACAAGCAAATCAATAAGACAATAGAGACGGAGGAAGTTTATGTATACAATCTATGTTTATGTTCTTGATACCTTAGCTGACTGGGAGATAGGCTACGTTACTGCGGAGTTGCATTCTGGTCGTTTCTTTAAAAAGGATGCGCCGCGTCTATCTCTCAAAACAGTCAGCGATTCAAAATTGCCAATCCTTACAATGGGCGGGCTGACCATCATGCCCGATTGCTCGATTGATGATATGGTTATAAGTGAAACAAGCGTGTTGGTGTTGCCAGGTGCAGATACCTGGAATGACCCAAAACACGGCGCCATTATCGAAAAAGCTGGCGAATTTCTCTCTTTAGGGGCGACTGTGTGTGCAATCTGCGGAGCGACTACTGCCCTTGCCAGCTTCGGGCTATTGGATCATCGTCCCCATACCAGTAATGGGCCGGGCTTTCTTGAAATGTTTTCTCCTGGTTATAAAGGGCAGAGCTTCTATATAGACAGGCCCTCTGTAGCAGACAACAACCTGATTACTGCAAGTTCCACCGGGGCTTTGCCGTGGGCGAAACAAATTATCGAGCATTTGGGTGTTTTTGAAGCCAATACTTTAGAAGCCTGGTACGAATATTTCCGTACTGGAGAACCAGAACGTTTCTTTGCACTCATGCAAACTTTACCACATAGCAGGGATCACTGACAAACTAAGCAAAAGAGCATATCGTCAAATTGATGATACGCTCTTTTGGTTATTTTTCTCTGACTGCAACCCATACTTCCACTGAATCCCCTTCGCCATAATACTCGATGTCCGGTGCTTCCGACTTCATCCTGCCTGTGAGGTAGCCCGCATTAAGAGGCTTGTAATCTGACTTGGGCAGCCACTTTGTGATGGCCATTGCCTCGGTCTTTCCGATGGTTTCCACGGTACACGGAAAGACAGCCCAGGTTGCCGCCGGCACGGTATACACATCCAGCCCCTCTGCTTCCTGGTCGCTGGAAACTGCAATATAGTGATCGAACTTTCTCGAATCCCCCTGATCCGTATTATAGACGCTGATTCCAAACAAGCCGTAAGGCTCCTGATTCATCAAAGGCAGCAAAACTGCCTGCTGTCCCTTCTCCCGGAATTCCTTCCACTGGGCAGGAATCATCTTTTTCCCTTCTTTTCCCTTATTCGTTGTCTGTATGCGATAGCCGACGACACGAAAACTGTCCCGCTTTTCAATCCTAAATGGTAACTTCATGTATGCTCCTCCTCGCTGGTTTTCTCCATTATAAGGGATATCCTCCCCCTTGTCCTCTCATTTTCGGAACCAAAACTGCGAGAGTCCTGTCCAATTTTTGCTACTGAAAAACCCGCAGAGTCAAGTCTGCGGGTTTATTAGTAGCGTCTGTATTCTATTATTTGGCAGTTCTGATCGCTTTGTTAGACCACTTGGTATAAACTTTTACACCGTCGATCTTTCTGACGCCTCTTACCTTGTAGTAGTATCTCGTCCCTTTTTTCAGAGCTTTTGTGTTCTTGTAGCTCTTCTGGGTTCCACTCTTGGTGGTGTAGAATGCCTTTGTCCCATATCCGCTGTTTTTCTTCGTAGAGCGGAATACCTGGAAGTAGTCGACCTTGTAGCCATAGCTCTTCTTCCACTTGATTGTGATGGATTTCTTCTTTGCAGAGGAAGACGCCTTGATTGTGGTAGCTTTTACGCCCGCCTTCAGTTTATCGTTCTTTGCCTTTTCCTGTGCTTTGATGACCTTGTCTGCTTCTTCAGCAGTCATGATAGCATAAGTGGAGAAATGTCCTGTATTGAAGGTATAAGTGCCGTCAGCGTTCTTAGTTCCAGCTACCTTCGTATAGTTGCCTTTCTCGTCGATGTATACGCATACGACTTCCTTGTCCTTTAAGGCTGCCGGAAGTGCCAATGTTACCTTTACATTACCGCCCTTGAAATCGGTTACGTTGCCATTTGCAGTTACGACCTTCAGCTCAATATGGACCTGTTTGTCGTCCTCCTTTACTTTTTCAACGACGATGGATACCGTACCGGTCGTCGCTTTTTCAGCCACTGCTTCTGCAGCCTTTTGGTCGAGGATGACTTCTGCGACATCAGTTTTCACAACTACATTCGCTTCTGTTTTTTCAACGATATCTTTGACAGTTTCTGCCGGAAGGTTGATTTCTGCAGCGTTGGCATTTCCTGTCGTCTTTGCATCAATGATGATCTCTTCTGATTTGTTTTCAACAGCCTTATCCACGATTTTGTCAGCTGTAGTCTTGTCTACCGTTGCAGTTGCTTTGCCGTCCGTCCCTGTTGAAGTGTTTACGTCAGCAGTCGTAGTCTTGTCACCAGGGTCATTGGTAACGTTGTCGCCAGGAGTCACTGCACCGCCGCCACTTGGTGGAGTTGGGTCTTTCTTCGTTAAGGTCATATCCTCTGTTACAGTGCCGCTCTCATTAAACTGTGTTCCTGTCAGGTTCAGTTTTTCTATGGCTTTGCTTACAGCAGTTCCGTATGGAACAGTGACAGAAGTTCCGTTATATGTAACAGTATAGCCGCCGAGAAGTTCTACGTCAAAACTTCCCTTGTCAACACTCTTTACTACATTGTTAAACATGTTTACCAGTGCTTTGATCACTTCTGCCATTGCATCATTATTACCATTGACAGCTGTTCTCAAAGCAGCTAACGGCGCATTTTCGCCTGCTGCCACATCTACATCGCTTCTGATATACATGTCTCTTTTCAGTGTTACGCTGGAACTGCTGATCTGCAGTACACTTCCCTTTGGCAGATAGATCTCTATATTTTTCTCTGCAGGTGCCGCATCAGTAGTCAGCTGCGCGTGCTCTTTAATCGTGTTTACTGCAGCGCTCAACCCCTCTGCCGTAGAAATGTTGTCAATGGTGCAGTCCCCGTCTTTCTCGTCAAAGACCAGCTTTTCCTTGCCAATCTGCAGATATGCACCGTGTCCAATTATGATCTTACTGTTGTCTGCTGTTTCATTGGTGTTTGCGGTGAGCAAATCTGTGCCAGTCAATGTTTGCCATGCGGCTCTTACGGCATCTTCTGTATTTGGAGTTGCCGTCCATTTAGGGCTATCGCCATCTTTTGCAACAGTATAATCAAATACTTTATCATTCACCTTGCCGTTGATGGTACATCCGCTAAATTTCAACACATTTTCAAGCCAAACGTTCAAGTCCACTTCACTGCTGGCAAGTCCCGTGTTAAATGTCAGTTCGTGTTTTTTCATGTCCTTGATTCCCAGGCCTGCGATATTCTGCATGCCTAGTGTCACTGTAACCTGCGACTTGTCAACCTTTGTTCCCGTTACTTCTGCAACGATAGAATAGTTATCCTTTGCAGTCACTGTAGCGGTAGTCTCGCCTGACTTCAATTCCAGCTTCACTTTTTCGTCAGGTTGCATTGAGAAGTCTTCGTCTGCAAACGCCATGGCTGGCATCATGCAAAGGATCATCGCAGCAGCCAGAAATAGCGATAAAAATTTCTTCATCTTTCTTTCCTCTCTTTCTTAAATGTTATAATTGATATATGCTAAAGCAATTTGCCATTAGCCGATTTTATTTAGCGGTACGCCATACCTTGTTGGAGTACCTGGTATACACGCTTTTGCCGTTTATTCTCCTAACGCCTCTCACTTTGTAGTAATATCTGGTTCCCTTTTTCAGTTTCTTGGTGTTCTTGTAACTCTTCTGGGTTCCCTTCTTTGTGGTGTAGAAGGCCTTCGTTCCGTATCCACTGTTTTTCTTCGTGGAGCGGAATGCCTGGAAATAGTCCACCCTGTATCCGTAACTCTTCTTCCACTTGATTGTGATGGACCCCTTCTTCGCAGAGGAAGATGCCTTGATGGTCGTAGCCTTCACGCCTGCCTTGATTCTTTCAATTTTCGCCTTCTCCTGCTCTGCGATTACCTTGTCAGCCTCTTCAGCTGTCATGACGGCGTAGATGGAGAAATGGCCTGTTTTGAAGGTGTAGGTGCCGTCAGCATTCTTCCTGCCTTCCATCTTGACGTAATTGCCGTCCTCGTCGATGTAGACGCATACGACTTCCTTGTCCTTCATGCCCTCAGGAATTTTAATAGTTACAGTGGCGTTTCCACCCTTGAAGTCAGTGACATTTCCATTTTCGGTTACAATCTTCAGTTCCAACTCTAGTCTATCTGCATTTTCCTTAACCTTTACAACTGCAAACGTAACGCTTGAATCTGCAGACGCCGCTTTCGCTACCGCCGCAGCCGCTTTTTGATCTAGCTTTACTTCTGCGGCATCAGTCCTAACGATAATGTCTGCATGTACCTTTTCTACTAATTGGGATAGGGCATCAGCTGGCATCTTTACTTCTGCTGTATCTGTCTTACCTGCAGATGTGGTTGCTTCAATGGTAATCTGCTCCGAATTATGCGCTGCAGCCTTTTTGATGATTTCCTCCGCAATCGATTGTGTAATTTCTGTAACTGCAGTCAGGATACCGTCAGAACTCTCTTTTATTTCTGCTCCGATATTCACACTGGTGACCTTCTCGCCTTGATTCTCTGTATTAGTCACAATGCTCTCAGGGTTTGGCGGCGGTACAATGCCTCCGCCTCCTGGCGGCGGAATGACAGGTTGCTTTTCTCCGCAGTTTTTGCAGACTCCATTTACGTAATCATGACCGAGAGCTGCAATCGTTTCCTGTGCAACTAAGATTTCACCGCAGACACTGCAGTGCTTTCCTTCCGTTAGCCCTGTTTCTGTGCAGGTCGGCGCTTTTCCCTCGTCGATAACTTCTATGTGTGTCGCATATCCCTCTTTTTTATCATCTTCTTTGATCGGGCAATTCAATCCTTTACATTCATGCCAGTGGGAAGTTTCATCGGACTGCCACGTTTCTGCCCATTGATGTTGGTGCGGAATCTCGATGATATATGCAAATGCAGCTACTGGGCTGTCAATAGCGCCTGGCTTTATTGCGATCGCTTTTATTACAGTTGTGACAGACTTTCCTTCTTCTCCAGTAACTTGGATTGGCTCTGTATACAAACTGCTCTCTGCAGTCGGCTCTGATCCGTCTGTGGTGTAGTAAATCTCTGCCCCTTCTGTCACAGTCTGCAGTGCTATCTTCAAATTGGTCTCATAGGTTCCGCTGTCAATGTCAGCACTAGGAGTCTCTGCCTTTTCCTGTTTCCATGTTCCGTCTGCATATATGATGTGCAAACCAGCCAAATCTGTTTCTGTTTCCATAAAACTTCCGTCTGCATTTTTCAATCTAGCTGGCAAGATTGGAATTTCCTGATACGTTATCGTCGTGTTTGCCTGCGTAGCCTCATATAGCTTACGCTCTGGATCTGACGGTGTCACAATTTGAATCTTGCCCGTTCCTTCGCTGCTGATGATGTCAGGTCCATCTGCCGCTTCTCCAATATCTGCTTTCGTCGTATAGAATCCGCCCTTAGCGATGAGCTTTCCATTAATGTCCAGTACAGCGTCTTTCAAATCTGATTGTGTGCGCTTATATATCGTGGAAGGAGTAAATCCGACCGCCCTGAAATCAGTATTGTTAAAGACGAATTTTTTGTTGATCCAATTATCTCTGTCATATACAAACAGGGATTTGCCCTCAGCGACTTCTAAGGTCGCATTTTCAGCAACCGCTACTTCTACGCCAGGGAGCAGTTCAACTTCTTCATTAAGAACGAAGGTTCCTCGATTCACCCCAATTGACAAATTGTTTGTAATCGGCAACACGAAGTCTTCAGAAGATACTTTGATGCCTACACTCATAGAAATCGAGTTTAAAGCTGCATCTCCATAAAAATCTATGTGAAGACGGTCTGTTGTCCCATCATACCATTTTTCGATGTACCCTTCTCCCATCAGTTCAAAGAGTCCGTCGGTACCTAAAAACGGTACAGTCACAGATTGGGTTGCAATGGAAGCAGTTACCGATGTCACGATATTTTCAACTGCCCCACTATGGATCCGCAGTTTTGCCTCGATGTTCTGCACATAGTACTGCGAAAACAAAAACGTTCTATGTGCCTTATTACTTTCACTTAGCATGTTGGAGCCAGCTGTACCGCCCCTCCAGTCCATAATCTGAAAATACTCATAGACCTTTGCCCCTGCATTTGCCTCGACGACTCCGTCGCCGGTAATGTAACCATAGGCATACAAAGACGCCCCATTTTGAACATCTATTTTTCCATTCTGACCGAGAATCAAGTGACCATATGCACCGCCCGTGGTTCCAATATAACCCTGTTGTGAGCAATGCTTGGCGCTGACACTGACCGCACCGCCCGGGCTGACAGTCAGTGTACCGTTCACCGTCAGCCTGCAGTATTCACTTCTCGTCCCTGGAGTCTTCACGCTCTCTGGTTTTTCTGTATAGCAATCTCCAGCAGCATTAAAAGGTACCAGCAAAGTGACTCCATCAGGAATCGTATAGTTATCCTCCATCACACTGTTCTGCAGCACTGTAATGGTTTTGTCAGTAGCCGAAGCATACGCTGCATCGATAGCCTCCTGCCAGTCATAATACTTGTCGTTGCCTACTTTTAGCGTCGGTGCTGTTTCTGCAATAAATTTAGCGCTGATTTTTGCATCAGTATCCGTCTTCAATGTATACGCCTGTCTCTCAGACAGAAAAATCCCATTTTGATACCAGCCAGCAAATTTATATCCTGCATCAGGCGCTGCAGTTAAAACATACCCTTCTGATGCATGTTTGTTATATGTGGTTTCCTCACTTAGCGCAGTTCCATCAATAGTATAGGTTCCCTTTTCAGGCATCACGAAAGTCACAGAAGGAGAAAGGTCCTGCAAAAGTTCTATATTTTGAATGGATATAGATGTCTCTACTTTGCTTGTTGGAGCAGTCAGCTCTACAGTGATTGACGCACCTGCATCCAGTTTTTTTTGAAAACGACCTGCCTTCGTAACAGGCTCTCCGTCTATCACGATAGTTCCTTTGTTTACAATGGTATAAGAAAATGCCAAGGTCGCTGTATTTGCTTTATTGTTGGTAATTGTCAGGGTTGATGTCCCCGGTACTTCACTATTACAGTTTTTTGTACCCGTTACACTCCCCTCGATAGCTGCACCCTCAGCGAACCATGTCCCACCATCTACAGAAAGTCCAATTCCCCTATCTGTCAGACCAGCGCCTTCGATTTCTGCAGCTGCAAACACTTCTGACGGTCCAATCACTGGCAGCAAGCTGAATATGAGCAGCAGTGCCAATATCTGCGCCAGTAAACGTTTCAAAATTCCACCTATCATGTTCCTTCTCCTTTTAATATCTCATCTATGACTATTTCTTCGTTTCTTCACTTCAAAATACACGGAAAACCCTATCACCACACTCAGTATTGCCCATATATGCCCATAATGGAAGAATCCCAAGATAGCCTTTTCTTCCCGCATCCATTCCACAACAAATCGAAATACCCCATATGAAATCATATAAATCGGCCATATTTCTCCTTTATGAGAGACACTGCGATTTTTGCGATACAGAACGATCAGCAAAATAATATAAAAAACTAGTTCAAGTTCCCTGGTTGGCCAACGGACAGATTCACTTCCTGGGAGAAGCATTCCGTAACAACAGCCTGAAAAGATACATGCAATTCGTGCGAACAGCAAAGTCGTAACGGTGCACATGGTAAATACATCAAATACGTCACCAATCCTGCGGCGGAAGATCTTTGCTCCTGCAAAATAAAACAAAGGCAGCAAGAAGATACTTCCAAATAAACTCTGCCCGCTGGACAAAAGCGTTCCCCAGGATTCGATGCTGGCGAACAGTCTGACGCAAATCACTCCTGCAATTGAATGCAAAATTGACATGATAGGAATCATTACACCATGAATTGCCAATCGCTCTCGAAAGATCGAGAGCCAAATGCAGCCAACCATGCTTCCCAGTGTTAGACAGACTAATAGAATATTTGACTGTACCCAAAGTAACGCCATCCTCTTCCAATCACCCTTTCCGAATTACTCGTCTTGCTGCATCTGACCATATGGCAACAATAAAAAAACAGACATATAGGTCTGCTCGTCACTCGCTTGTCTGCAACTGGCTACCATCCTCTCAGAACAGGCCCTGTAGTTTTGTGCCCCGGCCTTTCGGCAGGTTTACCCATATCGTCTTATTTAGCTGCATGATATGCCAGTCATCCCCTGTTCTGTATTTTAAGAAAGGCGACCTGTCGTCGGTATGCTCTCTTGCATCACTTCTGACAGGCACCGAGGGGACAATCTGTCTAATATGATTATACCCCCCCCCCGGTACATTTTTGCAAGTTGTATTGGCAAAACATTCTCTAAATTATGTTATACTAAGAATCGAATCACGCAGGGGGAGGGGGTATCCAGCGATTGCAAAACGAAAGAAATACAAAAAAATTGGCATTTTGGACATCAAAAAAGGAACAGTCGTCTATAACTGTTCCTTACGTAATTACTATTGCTATTCTTCTTCCAGCTTGACCTCCGGCATCAGCTCATCGTCGATGACACCGAGAATCTCCTCCAGCTCCTTGACCTCTTCAGGTGAAAAACGCTCTCTGATTCTCTTCATCACGGTACCGATATAATCATATGTGACCCCATAAGTCTTCATATATTTATCTGTCACTTCCAGATGGTATTCTCTCTTATCCACCTCGCTCTGTATTTTGTTCACATAACCCTTTTTGATCAGGTTGTTCACTTTGTACGCAGCATTTGGCGCCGAAAGCTGGGCAAAAGAAGCAAATTCATTGATTGTCGGTCTGCCCAGAGCAAAAATCACCTCTACGCACAACACCTCCATGGATGAAAGGCTGTCTTCTGCTTTGACATTCTGATTGAACACCTTGGAATAAAGACTCATTTTAAATTTTGTATAAATGTCTGAAAAATTTTTCTCAAGCATACCTCTCTCCATTTCTACAATCCAACGACTACTTTTATTTTAGCAAAATTTTTGATTATTTGCAATGAAACTTATGTACATTTGTTGAAGCATAGGGGAATACATTAGGCCGAATCTCCTATGTTATCACAAATGATATCTCGCCCTGGGCCGCAATTTTATCGCCGACTTTTGCCACTACTTTGCCAAAACCGACCGCACCTCTGATATCTATCATCTCACAATAGAGGTCCAACACGTCTCCTGGCACCACCTGCTGCTTAAAGCGGCAGTTTTTGATTCCGCCAAAGACAGCAAGCTTACCTCGGTTTGCTGGTTCAGAGAGAATTGCTACTGCTCCCACCTGAGCCAGGGCTTCCATGATTAAAACCCCCGGCATCACGTGTTTCTCCGGAAAGTGACCTAGAAACTGCATCTCATTGGCGCTGACGCATTTGATGCCTTTGGCCCATTTGCCCACTTCCATATTAGTGATTTTATCTACCAGCAAAAACGGATATCTGTGCGGAAGGATTTCCTGTATCTGATTTGAATTTAGTTCCATTATTATACCCTCCTGAAGATAATTGATGCATTGTGACCGCCAAATCCCAAGGAATTGGACATAGCGTATTCGGTATCCATGGTACGTCCTCTGCCCGGTACGATTTCCAAATCGCATTCTGGATCAGGCACTTTGTAGCCGACCGTCGGCGGCGCAAACTGATCTGCCAAAGCAGATACGGTAAACAGCGCTTCCACAGCTCCTGATGCACCAAGCAGATGTCCTGTCATAGATTTTGTAGATGACATCAGCAGCTTTGCCGCTGCATCACCAAATGCCGATTTCACCGCTAAAGTCTCACACTTATCGTTCATCGGCGTCGCCGTGCCGTGTGCGTTGACATAACCGATCTGCTCTGCGGTGATTCCCGCATCTTCCATGGCTTGCATCATACATGCCGCCGCACCGCTGCCGTCTTCCAAAGGGGCGGTCATATGGTTGGCATCACAACTGACACCGTATCCAGCCACCTCGCCCAGAATCTTTGCGCCTCTTGCCGCCGCGTGTTCATATTCTTCCAGCAAAAGCACGCCTGCGCCTTCACCCATGACAAAACCGCCTCGTTCTTTGTCAAAAGGAATAGACGCTCTCTTCGGGTCAGGTTCTTCTGAAAGGGCTTTCATAGAAGTAAACCCGCCGATGCCCAGCTCGCTGATGCAGCTCTCTGCGCCGCCAGTCAGGAAAATATCGGCGTAGCCGTCCCTGATCTGCCTGAAAGCTTCACCGATAGCATTGGTTCCAGAAGCGCAGGCTGTGACAATACAAGTGCAGCTTCCTTTAAAACCGTGTTCAATTGCTACCATGCCTGCCGCCATATTGGTAATTGCCATAGGCACAAAGAGCGGTGAAACTCTGTCAAAACCTCTCTTGATGCCTTTGTAATGTTCTTCTTCAATAGTCGGCAGTCCGCCGATTCCACTGGAAATGTTGACGCCGCATCTGGCCGCATCTTCCGTTTCCATAGAAAGGCCGCTGCACGCCATGGCTTCTCTAGCGGCAATCAAAGCGAACTGGGTGAACCTGGCCGTCCTTCTCGCCTGCATCTTATCCATGTAGTCTTCTGGATTGTAGTTTTTTAACTCCCCCGCGACCTTCACCTTGTGATTTTCTGTATCAAAACTTTTGATCGTGTCGATACCGCAAACTCCGTTTTTGGCATTTTCCCACATCTCCGGCACCGTGTTTCCGATAGGAGAAAGACCTCCCATGCCCGTGATTACAACTCTTCTCTTCATAATATCTACCTTCTCTTATATATTCTCGTCCAAATGACATTGTGCAAACCTGTACGCAGTCGATTTTTTGCCAAAATCGAGTTTTTTTGCTGATTTGGAAAAATCCGCGAAAGTACTGGAAATTCAATAATTACAAGGATTACATGTTCATAAGCAACTCCTGTACCCATTGGAAACACTTGTGTACAGCAGTTTTTCCAAAAGCCCGAAAAATCGTCTATTTAGCAAAAATCAACCCGCTGAAATCGCAGTGAGACACGTCAAATCGGCGCGGAATTTACTTTCCTGCTTACATCATGCACATGCCGCCGTCAACACAGATTACCTGTCCGGTAATATAACCAGACTGGTCTGCTGCCAAAAACTTCACCGCATTGGCCACATCCTCAGGGCTTCCCAAAGAACCCTTTGGAATGGATGCAATCAGCGAAGAAACTGCCGCTTCCGGCAAATCAGCTGTCATATCTGTAGCGATAAATCCTGGCGCTACTGCATTGACCGTAACGCCGCGGGCGGCAATCTCACGTGCAAAGGATTTTGTCATACCGACGACTCCCGCTTTGCTGGCCGCATAATTGACTTGGCCGCTGTTGCCCATGAGACCTACCACGCTGGCCATATTGACAATGCGTCCAAATCGCTGCTTCATCATGATCCGGCTGACTGCTTTCATCATCAGGTAAGTACCGCGCAGGTTTGTTGCGATGACCTGATCAAAGTCCTCGTCAGACATTCTCATCAGAATGTTATCGCGAGTGATGCCAGCATTATTGACTAAGATATCTACTGTTCCGAAGGCTTTTACTGTTTCCTCAACCAAACGGCTGCAGTCCTCAGATAAAGCCACGTTCCCGCGGACAAGCAGGGTCTGAACGCCAAATTTTTCGCATAGCCTGGCAGTTTCCGCTGCCGCGTTTTCATTACCTGCATAATTGATTACGATGTTAGCGCCTTCTTCGGCTAAGGTCAGAGCCACTGCTCTGCCGATACCGCGGCTGGCGCCTGTCACGATTGCTGTCTTTCCCTGCATCATTACTGTTCTCCCTTCAGCGCTGCTAATACGGCCTGCAGACCTTGATAATCCTCTACATTCAGGCACTTGATCTCCTTGCAGGTCTTGCGCACAAAGCCGGATAACGCTTTGCCCGGTCCAACCTCAATGATGGTATCGATTCCGGCTTCTGCCATGGTCTTGATGGTATCTTCAAAATATACGCTGTTTGACACCTGGCGAACCAATAAGTCTGCTATCGTTTCCGCTGCCGTTTTTTCACGCCCAACTGCATTAAAGATGACAGGAAACCTCATGGCGCTAAATTCTGTATCAGAAAATACCGATTCCAGCGCTCT
>ERZ791934.1610-NODE-1610-length-19926-cov-5.320719_pt1 | contig 19926 bp, 21 predicted proteins | sample MGYA00510125_ERZ791934 | MGnify/ENA primary metagenome ERZ791934 (study PRJEB30046, sample SAMN00993240) | human gut metagenome | study: EMG produced TPA metagenomics assembly of the A metagenome-wide association study of gut microbiota in type 2...
AATGAGTATAGACGTTTAATGTAGTTTTTGCATCTGCATGACCTAGAAGATATTGGGCTGTTTTAATATCCATTCCAGCTTTGACCAGGTCGGACGGTTGATATGACCGATGACAAGAACGTTACCTGGTCTTCCAGTGATAAAAATGTTGTAAGAGTAACCGGTACGGGCGTGGATAAAGAAACTGCATTAGTTGTAGCCGAAGGCCATTCAAGTTTACCCAATATTATGCTGCTGTATATGTCCAGCGTGCCCGAGACAGAACAGCCAGAACAGGAAGAAATGATAAAAAGCCAGTAAAAAGGTTATAAGAAAAAGGCATTAGAGAGGATAGAGGGCGCTGAAAAAGTCCGAATCGAGGTAAATAAAAAGAGTACTGTAAATCTTGAAATTTCAAGCATTTATAGTGCTTTTTTGGTATAATAAAATCATTAATCACAGGCGGTAATATTTTATGTTAGAACAACAGAAAAGATTTGTTGTAAGTCCATACATGGTAATCTATGACCTTGTAGTCCAAAAAGATAATCTCCTCCCAAAAATCAATCAACTGATTGACTTTGTGTATGAAAATCTACCAGGTAGACGGATCATGAAAGGATCATTCCCGACAAAAAACACTGACATGGAACATCTGGCGTTGTCAAATGATAAGGACGCTAAGACAGGGCATAAAACGGCTGACAGTTCTTTTTTTGGATACAAAACGCATATTGCCATGACGGAAGAACGGATCATAACGTCGGCAGCCATTACAACTGATGAAAAGAATGATGGGAAAGAGTTGGAAGTCCTTTATAATAAGAGCAGGGAAAATGGCATTAAGATAGAGACTATCATTGGAGATGCGGCATATTCAAAAAAGGGAAATGTAGAACTGGCCGAAAAAGAAAGGGTCAATCTCGTAGCAAGATTAAATCCAAGTATAACTCAGGGGAGGCGGAGAAAGGAAGATGAATTTCAATTCAATAAAGATGCAGGGATGTACGTTTGCAGGGCGGGTCATATGGCGGTCCGCAATGCCCGGCAGGGGAAACGGAACATAGGTTAAAATCAGGTAGAGTGCTATTACTTTGATGTAGAAAAGTGCAAAAGGCATGAAAATGCAGGGAGCGATGGCAATATTTACTGTTAATCTAAAGCGGATATTAAAGTTAATGGAAGAGAAATAGAGATGAAAAGGAATAAAACCATAGCAAAAAGGGTTCAAAAATCAGGATTGTTGATTTTTGAACCCTTCTTTTAATTGCATATTTATGTTTTTCACCTCGAGAGGATTCAGTGCCTTTTTTCGTGGAACGGAGGAGCCGATGGCACTTACAAAGCTGATGCATATGAAGCAGACCGGAAGCCGGAAACCATCGCGGCATTTGAAGAATGGCATGAATACATCATGAAGGAGAACAAGACCGAAGGCGGACAATGGTCCGGGGGAGAATGCGGGGAGCACACCTAGGGAGGAAATGCCGACTCTCCCTATTTATCACAAATCTGCTCTTTTTAGTTGTAATATGAACAACCCCAATTATTCAAGACCATTGTAACAATCTTGATAAAGTGCAATTCCTTTTTCTGCATTCATATTAGCAGGAGAAACTTTAGTTGCAAACGCATTTAAAGAAATTTCAGACCAGATTTTTACCGATGCTTCATATTCCTCCTTATCAATTCCCATATCTTTAAAACTCAATGGTAGTTTCAATTCTTCCATAAATTTGAATAAATGGTTTTGTAAACATTTTGTTAGTTCTTCTTCGGAACCAGAATAGCCCAATCTCTTTGCTATTGTTGCAAAAGATGGATGGGTTCCAACGTATTTCATAGTGTATGGGAGCATAAGTCCACATATATTCCCGTGTGCAATAGAGAATGCGGGTCCTGGATGATCATAGGAATGAGCGATTCCTGTACAAGAATTTGTAATTGCAGTACCTGCCAATGCAGAGGCAATATGCAATTTTTCTTTTGCTAATTTTTTAATTTCAATATCAATATCTGATTGTACTGCTACAGGAAGTGATTCTAGAATATCTTGAGCAGCTCCAATGGCAATCGCTCGTGTTAAAACAGAACTATTATTAGCTGTGCTTGCTTCTATTGCATGTGTTAATGCATCTAATCCAGTAGCGATTGTAAGTGAGCTAGGTAAAGAGTCTGTAGTATCAGCATCCAAAATAGCATAGTGAGGGATAATGTTATTGTCTATTAATAATTTCTTTGTTTTAGAAATTTTGTCAATGAAAACAGCGCAAGAAGTAGTTTCTGAACCAGTTCCACTTGTTGTAGGAACAGATACATGTAAGGCTTTTTTTCCTAGACGTGGTAGCGAATAAGGAATTGTTGCATCATCAAAACTTAATTCTGGATTTTCGTAGAATAGATGAATGGCCTTGGCAGTATCAAGTACACTGCCACCTCCAATTGCTAAAATCAAATCTGGCTGAAATTCTTCCACTTCCTCCATACATTCAAAGATATCTTCAATAAAAGGTTCGTTTCTGATTTGAGCCAAATATTTCACCTGTGCCCCGATTTCAAGAGCAAGCTGTTCTATTGTATTTTTTAATTGATCATTTAGACTGCGCCCACCTCTGATAATTCCAATTCTTTTTCTTCCTAGAGTAGAAAAAAAAGATATGGAACCTCTGCCGGTAATATATGTGGGCATATGTAATTGATTGTAATTCATTAATAACACATCCTTTCTAATACATTAACTATAAATAAAAGGTAACATTTATATATTTTGAGGTCAATTGTGATAATCAATAAAAAAGATATCAAAAATTGTGCAATATTACAAATGTAATTATATAGATACAAATGTATTGGTTGTTTTAAGAAAAAATGCATTATTGGAATTGTATAATATAAACAAAATCAGAATAAATATTGAAATAGTATTGACATAACGCATAACATAGACTAAAATGTGCATTGATTACAAAAGACACATTGCAATTACAAATGTAACACACAGAAAATAGGAGGAAGAAAAGATGAATACTACAGCAAGAATGAATCACATTATTCAACCAGATGGAAAGACTTTTATTTTAGCAATGGATCATGCGGCAAACTTTAATATATTACCTGCATTAAAAGATCCAAAGAAAATAGTAAAGGATATTGCAGCTGCAGGAGCAGATGCATTTTTATCAACAGTAGGTATGGCAGAATTTTTGACGGATTCTTTTTTGGGAAAAGGAATTATTGTAAGAATTGATGGTGGAGTTTCTTTCTTAGGAGATAAATCAAAACCAATGCAAATTACAGTGAAGGCTGAAGATATAGCAAGAATGGGAGCAGACGCAGTTATCACAATGAGTTTTCCAGGTTCAAAATTTGAAAATGATGTTCTAAGTAATTTAACAAGAGTTGCAATGGATTGCCACAAATGGGGTATTCCAGTATTAGCAGAGGCACTTCCAAGAGGTTTTGAACCAGCAGAAGATTCAAGAACACCTGAAAATTTAACGTTCGCTTGTCGTCAAAGTGTTGAATTAGGGGCAGATTTTGTAAAGACAAACTATACAGGAGATCAAGAATCATTTGCTAAATTATGTAAAACTACATACAAGCCAGTTGTAATTTTAGGTGGAGCTAAAAAAGTTCCTGTTGAACAACTATTACAAGAAATCAAAGATGCTATAGAAGTTGGTGGAGCTGGTGTTGCAATGGGTAGAAATATTTGGGGACATGAAGATCCAGTACGATATACAGCAGCAATTGCAAGACTTATCCATGAAAATTGCAGTGTAGAAGCAGCAATGAAAGAAATGAATGTAAACGTAGCATTATAGGACAGATCAAACGCAGAAGATAGAGACTGGAGGAGATAATATGAGTACTTATAAAGTTGGAGTAATTGAAGATGTTAATAAAGTTGTTTTCTTTGATGTGGAAAAAAGAGAACCTGGTGATAAACAAGTGTTAGTGAAAGTGGATTCATGTGCAATATGCACTTTGGAACAAAGAGTATATTCTGGAGTAATGAATAAATATCCATTTGCTGGTGGTCATGAAGCGGCTGGTACAGTTGAGGCTATTGGGAAAAAAGTAAAAGGCGTTAAAGTGGGAGACAAGGTTGCGGTGCGTTTACTTAACTCATGTGGCGAATGTTATTATTGCAGAAATGGTCATGAAAATCAATGTACAACATCTTTCATTGCAGAAACACAGGAATGTGCATTTGGACCGGGTGGTTTTTCAGAGTATATGATGATGAATGCTGCTGATGTATATAAAATGGCGGATGATATCGATTTGACACATGCAGCATTGATAGAACCATTGGCTTGTTGTGTACATAGCATCGAAAACGGAAAGATTGATCTTGGAGATGATGTTGTCGTTATTGGTATTGGAATTATGGGTGCGCTTCATATCCAACTGGCAAAATTAAAGGGAGCAAGAGTAATTGCTTGTGAACTTGATGAAAAACGTTTAGAAGTTGCTAAAAAAATGGGAGCGGATGTATTAATTAATTCAGGTAAGGTTGATGCAGTAGAAGAAGTTAAGAGACTAACTGATGGAAGAGGAGCAGATGTCGTTTTCTGTACAGTTCCATCTTCAGCGTTAGCAAAACAATCAGTTGATATGACAGGTAAATTGGGAAGAACAGTGTTCTACACATCTTTCCATCCAGATAATCCAATTGAAATTAGTCCAAATAAGGTACATTCATCTGAACAGATAATTACGGGAACAGTAAATCCTATGAAAAAAGATTTCTTGATTGCAACGAGATTATTGTCAAGTAAATTAATTGATGTTTGTGAATTAATTTCTGAGTGTGTTCCACTTTCCAAATTAGATTTGGCTATGGAAAAAGCACTTAAACCAGATACGTATAGAATTGTGGTTCGACCATAAAACACATTTAGAACTTTAGCGCGCTAAAGAGAAAGGAGAAAGTAGTGTGAATGTTTTAATAGGACATTCACACTGACAGAAAATAGTATGGGAAATAATAATGAAGGTGGCTCTCTAAATTTATTGGCAGCGGTTGCGATGATTGCAGGAGGAATGATTGGTAGTGCTATTTTCTCACTTTCTGGACTTACGATGTTTACAGCTGGGCCAGCAGCTATTGTTACGTGGATTATTGCAGCATTAATTATGTTGTGTTATGGGCTTGTGTGTGCAGAGTTAGCAACACGTTTTCCAGAATCAGGTGGTGTTTTTGTTTTCCCAACAAAAGCATTGGGAAAAACAGAAAAGGAAGGAAGATTTTGGGGATGGATTTCTGTATGGGGATATTTTAATGCAAATATAGTAGCTGTAGCTTTTGCAGCTATTTATGTTGGTACATATCTTAGTGTTGGCTTTCCAATTTTTGAAGGAATGCAAGTTCCCTTAGCAATAGGATCCGTTGTTCTTGTATATTTAATGAATATTATGAAAATGTCATCATTAGGTAAACTAAACAACGTTTTGGTTGCTGGGATTGTGATTACAATGCTAATTTATATAATTACATCAGTAGTTACAGGTGCTTTTGATACGTCAAGTTGGGTTCCATTTTTTTCACAAGGTGCCGGCGGAGCAACTGGTTTCTTGTCTGCAGTACCAATTGCTATGACAGGTTATGGATCTATTGTTGCTGTATCTTTTATGGTACAAGAAGTTAAGAATCCAAATAAAAATGTTCCTAGAGCTGTATTGATTGCGCTTGCGATTGTTTGCCTGTTATATGTAGGTATGGTAGCTACTACTTTAGGTATGCTTACAGTAAGATATTTGACAGAAAACCCTGGTATGCGTTTCATTCCAATGTATGCTGCAGCATTTACAAAGTTATCAGCGATTCCTTGGATGTCGAAGGTAATTTCAATATCTGCACTTTTGGCTCTTATTACAACGATGTTAGTTGTTATGTCTTTAACGGCTAGAGCAATGAAAGCAGTGAGTGATACAAAATTATTACCAGAAGCATTCGGAAAAATGAATGGAAATGGAATTCCGATTTTTGCAACTACGGTTGTTGCTGTTTCGGCAGGCATTATTTCATGTTTTCCGGATTTTACTGAAATATTGGTTAGCCTTGGTGCATTATTTGCAGTTGTTGTTACTATTATGACAAATATTTCTCTTATTGCGGCAAGAAAGAAGTTCGCATTACCAGAAGGTGCATTTCAAGCGCCATTGGGAGCTGCATTACCATGGATTTCGTTAATTTTAACCCTTGTATGTAATATTTCTTCAGTATTATCAGGCAATGTACAAGTATATGCATTTACAATTGTTTGGTATGTAATAGGAATAATCTATTATAAAATCAGAGTCAATAAAATTGACAATTAGTAATATTTGTCGGAGGTAGTCATGGAAAGATATAGAGAACCTGTTCAGATGGAAAATACTTGCGTTGCTTATGGTTGCTTTGATTCTATTCATAAAGGACATTTAGCAATAGCAAAAAAATTAGTTGAAATTGCCAAAGAAAAAAAAATAAATTCTGTGATTGTAAGTATTCCTAAAGATGGCGATGTATTTACTACAGAAGAAGAAAAAGAATATCTATTAAAAGACACAGGCGTAGAGGCGTTAGTTACATGTAATGATTTAGTGGAAAACGTGTTAGAAGAGACTGTGATAAAACAACTTGGTGCAAAGGTAGTTGTGACCGGAGAACATTCATCAGAATTGAGCAATATTAAGTCTATTGCTAAAAAATATAATATCGAAGTGGTAATTGTGGATTCTGAAAAATATGGAGATAAAGCCATTTCGATGAACATGATACAAGAAGCATTTGATGATTGTGATTATGTAAAAATGTCGCAATTATTGGGACATCCATATATTATGTTGGGAGAAGTAGTTCATGGAAAGGCTTTAGGAAGAACAGTTGGTATGCCTACGGCGAACTTGCAAGTTTCAGATCAAAAAGTAAAACCATTAAGTGGGGTGTACTGTACACGAGTGGTTTTGGAGAATGAAATGTTCAAAGCAATGACAAACATTGGAAAAAGACCATCTGTTGATACTTATGATTATAAAACAATAGAAGCATTTATTTTAGATTTTGCCAGAGATATATATGGAAAAAAATTGGTTCTTGAAGTACATAAGTTTGTACGAGGTGTAATTAAGTTTAATAATTTAGATGAAGTACAGGCACAAGTTCAGAAAGATATTCAAGAAGTACGTGACTTTTTATAAAAAAGTAGTCAAATTAAATTGAAAGATTAGATACTGATCGGCTAGAGTTTTTATTTTATAGATAAGCTTTCTTCTCGGTAGACAAGTGAAATAAGAGTAACTTGTTGTTGGGGAGAGAGCTTATTTTATATGTTAATTTTATACGCATAGATTTATTTTAGCTTCTAAATATTAATTAAATACCAATTGATAAAAATGTGACAATATAGTAGAATTAAAGTAAATAAATCCTTGAGGAGCTGATGAATATTGGTATATGGTGAATTATCAGAAGATTTAATTAATGAATATCGTAGGGTTGCATATTATTATTACAGAATTGGCTTGACACAAGAGGAAATTGCTAAAAGGATGAATATGTCAAGGCAAAGAGTAAATCGAATTGTATCATCTTGTATTAAATTGGGGATTGTGAAGATTACAATTGATGGAATGGAAAATTGTTATCTTGAATTAGAAAATCAGCTTGAGAAAAAATTTCATCTAAAAGAAGTTTGTATTATCGAGAATGAGAATCCAGACGATTTGTATGATAATCTTGGAGCAGAAGCTGCTCAATGTTTGATGCGACATGTAAAAAATAATAGTATTATAGGCATTGCTAGAGGACGTGCGGTGTCATCATTGATAGAAAATTTGCCCATAGTACAAAACAAAGAAAATATAACAGTTACGCAGTTAATTGGGAATATAAAAGAAGATAATTCACAATTAGGTGTGGACAATATGGTATATGAATTGGCTTCAAAATTACATGCGCATGAGGAGCATTTGTATGCACCTATTATTGTTGGAACAGCAGAATTAAAGAACGCCTTTATGGAAGATAAAGTATGTAAAAATACCTATTCAATTATAAAGAATAGTGATATTGCAATAGTTGGAATTGGCGCAGCTAAGAAACAGTGGAAGTATTTAATGTCATTATATAGTCAAGAGGACGTGCGACAAAGAAGATGGGCTAAAAAAGTGGTAGGAGAAGTATGTACATATTTTTATGATGAAAATGGAAATGAAGTAGAACCTCCATTTCGTGATCGTATTATTACTGTTTCACATAATGATTACAAAAGCATCCCGATTCGTATTGGAGTGGCAGGAGGCGTTGAAAAATTAGATGCTATTAGAGGCGCTGTTTTAGGAGGATATATTAATGTTTTAGTTACAGATAAAAAAGTTGCAGAAAAATTATTAGAAAATTAGTTTGAAACAGAAAATGCAATCTTGAAATGTCGTATTAATTATAAGGTAGTGTAAAGAATTATGTGTCTTAGGTAGAAAACAGCTCCTTTTTGGTAAGAATTAGGATATGACAATTCTTATCGAAAAGGAGTATTTTTATGCCAGTTGCAAAGGAACAAATTCGACAGATCATTACTGAAAACAACATTAAAAGTGTCTCCGATATCCACTCTCTGCTCAAAGACAGTGTCGTTCTGGGCATGACAACAGATGGATACAAAGAGATTTTAAGTATTGCTGTGGGGGGAATGAAACGTCAAAGTTCTGGTTGGGCGTTCTTAATGATTTAAAGAACCGGGGTGTGCAGGACGTCCTGTTTTTCAGTGTAGATGGGCTTTCTGGCTTTAATTAGACCATCCAGGCGGTGTACCCCTAGGCACAGATCCAAAGATGCGTGGTTCATATGCTCCGGAACCCCTTTAAATATATCAATTACAATGATTTAAGTTTGGAAGTTCGTTGTTTACTGTTCATCACATCTTGGAGGACCTGTTTTACAGCCCTTCTCTACAAATATCTTGATAGGTCGATGTGATTCATCACATTGCAAAAAGTGTATACCGGGTCAGAAATATCAATTGATTTTTCAATTTCCTTTTTTATTTGTTTGGATAAATTAAAGATATTGCGCAAGGAGTGAGTGCTGGAGACTGCAAGAAAAAAACGTTGAAAAAAGTGAAAATAAAATTAATGATTACTTATAGCTAAATACTAACAATGTCACATAATTATACAAAATGCACAAATAAAATGAAAATAAGACCAATATTACTGGTGGTTATTGAAAATGAATTCAGCGCAAGTTATAATTACCTAGGTGCCAAAATGTAACAACTTTCTGGATAAAGTTTGTAGACGTTATCTTCGTGTCTGTCCAGAATCATTGTATAAAATGATTTGATTATTGATTATATATAATTATTCAGAATCCCTAAATTCAAAGATAAAATCAAACCTGAAGCATTTTTAATTGCCTCATATGCATTATATCCCTGCTTACGAGCCGTTTCAACTTATGGCTTGATTTTCAGGTGTTCTCCTGTCCCCCCTTCCTCATTTCGGAAACATCAGGTTACCTTTGTCTTGATTTTTAACCTCAGCTGCTAACTATGTTTCTGGATGTCAGTTTTGTCCTCCGGCTTTTTTACCGGATTGTTTACGGAGGGTTTACCCTTATCAGGGGCTCTGAATAATTACGTATATATAGAAAGCAAGGAAATGAGGGCAGAATATGAAGGACTTGAGATAAGTACAAAGGCGTTATATTTGCATTTTATGCGTGCTATGATGGCGAAGGCAACGTTAGTCCTGAGAGTGTACGTGAGCTGACAAAATACTTTTTGGAGATAAAAGTGAAGGGAGTATATGTAAACGGATCTTCGTGTGAATGTATTATCACGGCGAAATGTGGCGATATTATCCGGTTTAACGGTAGAAATAGCTGTGCGGATGATTGGATCATAAAGTAACTTCATAAATTCCGGCCATTGCTATCCTGTGTTCCCCGATGCTAACATAATGTTCCCGCTAAGTGGCTCAACAAATGAAAAGATACTGCATGTGCCGCTGCGGATATATTCAGAATACACTCCCCGGTCATCGCCGGGAAGGATAAAATTGAAAATCTGTCAGGATATATTTGATGCCGATTATTGCAGATAATATCGGAATAATATATGCAAAGTATAAGAATGATGCGGATTTGCTAGGAGGATTTTACCATTTTACCGTTGCAGGAGTTTAAAAGGTGAGTAAGGTACATGAAAAAATATGATAACTCAGTAATTCGGATGGTTGAAGCTAAATATGACGGTTTTACGGTCACAGAGAAAATCATTGCGGATTTTTTTATCCATAACTCTGAAAAGATGGATTTTTCAGTAAAATCTGTAGCTTCACGACTTTGTGTGTCTAATGCGTCTCTGTCGCGTTTTGCCAAGAAGTGTGGATATAAGGGATATCGTCAATTTATATACGAGTATGAAGTGGCATTTATGAAAAGTGAAATGATTGAAACTGGAGACCATGCAATGGTATTTGGTATATATCAGGAGTTTTTAAATAAATCGTATAGTTTGATTGATAAGGTTCAGATTATGAGGGTAGTAAAATATATAAACAATGCTGAACGGGTATATGTTTTAGGAAAAGGAAGTTCAGGACTTTCTGCGTATGAGATGGAATTACGTTTCATTCGTGTAGGTGTCAATATAGATTCAATTGTTGATCCTGACAGAATGAGAATACAATCTGTCTTCTGGAATAATCACAATTTAGTACTTGGAATCAGTATCAGCGGTAATACGACAGATGTGTCGTATGGGTTGAAAGAAGCTCGTTATCGAGGTGCAAAAACAGTGCTGATTACCACAAAGCACGATGAATCTTTTTATGAATACTGTGATGAAGTTCTTTTGATGCCGAATATAGGTCGTTTAAATCGGGGAAATTTGATTTCACCTCAGTTTCCCATTCTGATAATGATAGATGTTTTGTATTTTTATTTTGTTAAAATAGATAAAAATTCAAAGGAGAATCTTCATAGCGAAACAGTATGGTCATTGTGTAAAAATAGAGAGGAGCAAAACACTCGATAGGAATTTGAGATTCCGTGGTCATAAACAGGAAGACCGCAAATACAGTCTGAAACCCTTTCCGTTTAATTTTAAGAAATTCCGGAACAAAGGATAAATCAAGATTCAAGAAAAGTGAATCGTAAAACTTTGCAATTGGTTGTGAAGTAAAAAGACGAATGTCTTTTAAAAATTTCTTGTCGATAGATAGCAATCAGCTCCTTCCAGGTGAATTGATTTTGACAACTTAATTATACCAGTTGGAGCTGATTGTTACTATAAATTTGGAGTGATAAAAGAGGTTGCCATGCCTCGCAAACCCGCATAAATACTGAATATGTGGAGTTTCGCTCATGGCTATGTAAATAATTAAGGAGGTGTGCGATGAAAGAAAAAGTTGAAGTACTAAAGGGGAAATTGGTTGTATCTTCTCAGGTATTGGAACACGAACCATTATATCCTTTTTTTTAAAAAAGGGAGAATGGCATCTCAGTTAATTACTGAAAATTTTGTAGAAGCTCTTTAAGAAAGTGTAGGTGATTTTATATGGCGAAAGAAAGAAAATCGGAATTTTGCAGAATGCTGAAAAAGCATCGTATGTTTTATTTATTTCTGCTTCCCGCGGTAGTTATGGTGTTTCTTTTCAGTTATATGCCATTTTGGGGAATACTGATTGCGTTTAAAGATTTTAAAATGGCCAGAGGGATTATGGGCAGTGAATGGGTTGGATTGGAGCATTTTCGTAAACTGTTTGCGGACCCTAATTTTTACAGAGTCCTGAAAAATACATTGATCATCGGTATCACAACATTGCTGACAACATTCCCGGTAACAATTATTTTTACGGTTCTTGTGAATGAAATCCTGAAAACAAAATTTAAGAAAGTAGTGCAGACCGTTACTTATCTCCCACACTTTTTGTCCTGGGTAGTAGTAGGAACTTTTGCATACCAGATTCTTTCTCCTTCAAGCGGTATTGTAAATACGATTCTGGTTAATTTAGGTATATTGGATAAAAGTGTTTATTTTATGGCACAGCCGAATATGTTTGTTCCGATTTACCTGATTGTAAATCTTTGGAAGGAGACAGGATATAGTATTGTGGTGTATCTGGCGGTGATTTCAGGAATTGACACGGAACAGTATGAAGCTGTTTCAATTGATGGTGCGAATCGGTTCCAGAAAATTCTTTATGTAACCTTGCCGGCTATGCTGCCTACCATATGTGTTATGTTGATTCTGAATATTGGAACTATTATTACAGTAGGTTTTGATCCTATTTTCAACTTATATAATGATGCTACATATCAGACCGCAGATGTTATTTCAACATTTGTATATCGGAAAGGTATGGTAGATGCACAGTTTGACTATTCTACGGCAGTTGGTTTGTTCCAGAATGTAATCAGTCTGACACTTGTATTATTAAGTAACTGGTTTGCCCGTAAGGCGAATCCAGAATACAGGGTTATTTAGTAAGGAGGGGAGACCGAATGGGACGTGAAAAAGAACAGGTGCCAATGAGTTATCTTAAAAAATCAACATCAAGTAAAATCTTTGATGTCTGTAATACTATATTTATGATTATGTTTTGTATTACTATACTTTTTCCTTTGTGGGATGTGATCGTAAGGTCATTATCCAGACCGCAGGATATTTCCTATATGAGTCTGAATCTGATTCCGAAGAAATTAACATTAGATGCTTATGAGTATTGTCTGGAAAACGAAGGACTGCTCGGCGCAGTATTTATGTCTGTTGCCAGAACTGCTGTCGGTACTGTGATACATCTTTGCGTTGTTTCATTGGCAGCATATGCGTTGACAAGGCCCAAAATGCCGTTCAGAAACTTAATACAGACTTATTTACTTATCCCAATGTTCATGAATGCGGGTATTATACCTACATATATTAACATAAAAAATCTGGGCTTGACAAACAGCTTCTGGGTATATGTACTGCCAACAAGTTTTACGATTTTTAACTGTATTATTGTGCGGAATTATTTTTATTCTATTGATAAAAGTATGGAAGAGTCTGCAAGCATTGACGGTGCTTCTCAGTTCAAGATTTTCAGAAGCATTATTCTGCCGTTGTCAAAACCGGTCCTTGCAACAGTAGCTTTATGGCAGTTGGTAGGACAGTGGAATGCATGGTTTGATAATATGATGTACAATTCACAAAATTCAAAATTGCTGACCCTGCAGTATATGCTTAGACGTATGATGGAAAGACTAAATACTTCAGGAACCTCAGGGGTATCCGGTGTAGACGCTATGGGTGTAACAGTAGATGCCAGTGAAGACACTGTGAAAGCTGCCATCACTGTTCTTGTAGTACTCCCTATCGTGTGTGTGTATCCGTTCATACAAAAGTATTTTGTAAAGGGCATTATGGTAGGAGCTGTGAAAGGTTAGGTATAGATGAGAAAAGAACAACTTGGCAGAATTATTTTGGATTTGCCGCCAGATATGAAAAAAAACAATCCAAGAAACAGTGAGGGAGCTTTTATGCAGCTTCCAGATGGTGAAATAATTTTTATCTACAGTAGATTTAAAGGTAATAGCAGTGCAGATTATGCAACTTCTGACCTAGCGATTTTACGTTCAACAAATGGCGGAGATACATTTGCGCATGAACGGACTGTCACCACTTGCGAAGGTGAAGGTGGTGTAAATGTAATGTCTCTCTCTCTGGTAGAGATGAATAATGGAGATATAGGTTTGTTTTATCTCGTAAGGACAACCTATACTCTGCTTCAGATGTTTCTGAAGCGTTCCTCTGACGGCGGCCGTACATGGAGTGAAAGAGTACTATGTACACCACATGAAGGTTTCTTTGTAGTTAATAATGACCGGGTTACCAGACTTTCCAGTGGAAGAATTATTATTCCTGCTGCAAGGCATGCAACAGGATGGAATGACAGACCAGACAGCAGCAGTGAATACTTTGATAGTCGATCGGAAGTGGTGTTCTTCTATTCTGATGATGATGGATATACATGGAATCAGTCAGCAGATAAGTGTTCTATACCATATCATTCATATAATAGTGCGGGATTACAGGAACCAGGTCTGATTGAATTGACTGATGGAGTTCTCTGGGCATGGGCAAGAACTGATTTGGGACGTCAGTATGAGATGTTTTCAGTGGATAACGGAGAACATTGGACGGCTTCACAACCTTCCCGATTTACATCGCCTAATAGTCCTCTTTCTATGAAAAAAGATACTTTCGGAAGAATTTATGCCATTTGGAATCCGATACCTGAATATAATGGGAGGGAATCAACCGGTTATTTTACCGGAGGCAGAACTCCTATTGTTATTGCAGCCAGTAATGACAATGGAAAGACTTTCTCAGAACCAGTGATTTTTGAGGATGATGAGTCATGCGGATATTGTTATTGTGCAATTTATTTTACAGATGATAAAATGCTACTTTCTTATTGCGCCGGAGGAGCGGAGGAAAGCTCATGTCTGGCAAAAACAAGATTAAGGGGTGTTCAAATGGATAAGCTTAATGAGCTGTTTTATGTTGCTTCTGATACTCAGAATAAGTAGTCTTTCAAAATCCTGAGGAATGGAGGAATCTTGTAAGATTACGTGGTAATATAAAATCCAAAAATATATTTTAATTAAAGGAGAATGATATGAAAAAGGTAGTAAGTTTGTTTCTTGTGACTACGATGCTTGCCGTGACAGTATTGACCGGTTGCGGAAAAAAATCTGATGCTTCAGCAGAAGGTTCGGCTGGTGATAATAGTATGGAAGATTTTTATAAGATTACTTATACAGGCTATTGGTCTGATGATACCTATGAAGATGAAAGCTATGTGGAAAACATGCTGGAAGATGCTCTTAATATTGAGCTTGAGGTTGTAACCTCAGATAACAGCAATTTGGATTCTATGCTTGCAACCGGTCAGATGCCTGATTGTATGTGGTGTGATAAAGAGGTGGCTTTTATGCAGGATCAGGAATTGATCAGAAATATTCCTGTATCTATGGTAAAAGAATATGCACCTTCATTTATTAAGTACTTTGATGAAAATCCGTTGCTTTACGATTATGTATTGGATTCCGAGAATCCGGAAGAGTTTACCTGCCTGAGGGGTATTACTTTGCAGTTCGTAGATTACTACCTTCCAAATGATTACTACAGATATGATTGGATTCAGAATCTTGGAATTGATCTTGGAGTGGATGTCGAGCAAGTTGCGGATAGAGTTTATGCTGCTTCCGACGGAATTGAACTCAGTAAATTTATCGAAATTATGGATGCGTTTGTGAACCAGGATCCTGACGGTGATGGTGAAAAAAACACCTATGGTGTTACTGCTCCTAACTTACAGCAAAGTGTATTCTATTCAGCATATGGATTTCACAATAATGTAAACGAAGTTAATGGCAAAGCGGAACAGTATTATGTAATGGATGAATTCAAGGATTATCTGAAAGGTTTTGCAAAGATCTATAAAGATGGACTGATTGATCCGGAAATTATTGAAGATAACAGAAAACTTTCTTGGGATAAAGTAAATACCGGAAAAGCTGGATATTGGATCACATCTACCAATGCCCTGAACTCATGGGCAACGGACAGGCCTCCTTTAACATTGCTTAATGCGAATCCGGAGGCAACGATTCTGCTTACACCAGGGATTAAACCGGATGGAGGTGAAGTACAGACTATAACAAACTCTTCTCCGGCTTATAGTTATTTCTATGTGAATGCTAATGTTGATGATGAGAAACTGGCAAGAATCCTACAGTTTGCAGAATATGCTATCTTTGGTAATGGAGATGATTCGTTCAAAGCATCCCTCTTCTATGGCGAGGAAGGTGTTGATTGGGAATGGGGCGAAGATGGGAAACCTGTTCAGATTAATACATTAGCATCCGGCGAAAAGGGGACATGGACATTCAGCCAGCATGGACAGGATGAAAAAGTTACCCAGTGGACCGGTGAAGACGAAATCTTTGCAGCCGGGGGAAAATATTGGTCGGCTAATCAGGATGGAATCTGGATGAAGTGGCAGGGGGTTCAATATAAAGAAGACGTTGCAAATGAAACGGAGTTCGCCGCTATCAAGACGGAGGTCAATACTGATATTGAAGCATATGTAAAAAATTATATTGCCCAAGCAGTTCTTGGCCAGATTGATGTTGATGCAACATGGGAAGAGTATCTGGCAGAACTTGACCGGTTAGGTTATAATGAAATGATGAGAGAACTGGATAAAGTAGAACCATTGGAAAAGATGATTTCCAGAAAATAGTATTTATAACCTGATTTCGTGAAACTGGTTGTTTGATAATGCCAATCCCAAATGGGACACAGAAGTCTGCAAATGCTATATACACCTGGCGGAATGCGTACCGCCAGGTGTTGCTATAAAAGAATATGACTCTGAGAAAGATTTGCTTCTGGCTGATATTGATGAGGATACAACCGTTGTCAGGCTGGAAGCAGGAAGTCTATTGTACTGTTTCCGCAGGACACTCATGTACCGGGGTACAATGACGGATCATCTGGAAAACGTCATGAAAATAGTAGGAAAAATACGAATTGTACTGGAAGACTGAAAAATGATAATATCAAGGTAACTATTCAGTAGGTCTGGGCATGTACTGTGCTGCCCGTAAGAAAACGTTCCACAGCCAGGCAAAAATCCCATCGCCAAAGGCGATTCCGCATGGATTTTTGCTCGTAACTATGGGGTACTGAGCAGTTACAAATCAAGATAACGAAGACGGGTAAAAAAATGGGATATTATGAGGAAGCAAGGCCAAAAGACGGAATTAACTTGAACGGACAGACTATTATAACTTTCCGTGTATTGTAACATTGAATGATGGAACTGTAGTTGCAGCTGCTGATGTAAGATGGGATTCAGAAGCAGATGGAGGAGGCTTAGATATTTAAAGTCAGCCTCTAGAGTTAAAGGATGGAACAATCCGTATCTTTTTCGGAAATTTTCAGGATACAGTTTGCTACACTGATATTTTGGAATACAGCGGCACTTATGGAGTTACAAATATTGTAAATACAGGATTTCTGCCGGATTTATTGGCTTGTTATATATAAAAAAATAGCAATAGAAGAAATTGTGCCGGGAGCCCAAATTGATTGTTGACTGATTTAAGTTTCTTCCAGCCATTTATGGTACAAGTTCGGAAAGTGCTCCGTGCTTTCCGCAAAAGAAAGCGTTATTTAACAGACAGAGCAGGAGGATGTATCTTTGAAGATAGAAGACCTGGACAGCAATTTTAAACGGGAAGAGAGCAGTACAGACTTAAATTATAGGAAGATAAAGGATACAGAGGCAAAGATTGAAGGATTGTGCCCCAACATCTGGCAACGCCTTCCTGACGCTGTTCTGAGAGAAATAAACAGACCGGAGTTTACAGCGCTTGCCCGATATACCAGTGGAGGCGTTCTGCGTTTTCAGACAGATACCCGTATTCTGGGTTTGTGCATGGAGTTACTGGAGCCGGATTTTATGATGTCCCATATGCCCCTGACCGGAAGCGCAGGTATGGACGTATTTGTAAACGGTAGCTACGCCGCCACTTTCAGGGCTGAACTGGGAGTAAATGAGGTAAAGGGAGAAATTCCCCTTTCGGGTAGAAAGTCGGAAATAACTGTATATCTGCCCCTCTACAACGGTGTGAAGGAATTTTATCTGGGAATCTCAGAGAGTGCCTGCATATGGAGGCCGCTTGAGCATAAAGTAAGGGAGCCCATAATCTTTTACGGTTCCTCCATAACGCAGGGGGGATGTGCCTCCAGAACCTCCAATACTTATCCGGCACTTGTGACCAGATGGCTGGATGCAGGCATGTATTGTCTTGGATTCTCAGGCAATGCCAGAGGGGATTTGCCGATTGCCCGTTATATTGCCGGACTGCCTGCAAAATATCTGGTCTATGATTACGACTACAATGCCCCTGACGCCGCATTTTTGAAAGGGACGCATGAACCTTTTCTGGAATGCATTCTTTCGCATAACCCTGCCCTTCCGGTGATTGTCATGTCACGTCCAAATCCGGAATTTAAGACAGAAGAGCTACAGAGCAGGGAGCGCAGACAGATTGTGCGGGAGACGGTTCTAAAATGCAGGGAAAAGGGATATCAGGTGGAATTTCTGGACGGCGCTAAGCTGTTTGGGGAGGAATCAAGAGAGTGCTGCACTGTGGATGGGATCCATCCGAATGATTTGGGGTTTTACCGGATTGCGCAAAGGGTTTTTGAAAAAATACATGCGTTTATCTTTTAACAGGAGCAGCAGCCCCAACTTTCCTTGAGAAATAGTAGAAACAGACGGAACCCTGTCGTTATCAGAAGGAAAAGATACAAGGTGTATATATCTGTATCTTATTAAATATATAAAGTGTATTTATAAAGTAGAGTGGTAATGCGGACAGTAGTCTTTCATCTCTATTACAAGCATATTGTAACAAAGATGGAGGGGGTTTGTTCTCTGGATGCCTATGGAGAGAGAGTTCAAGGGCTACCCCCCAAAGTCTCTTACCATCAAAAGGAATCCAAACTTCCGCCGGACTTTCCGGAACTGCTGGAAGAAGCCACCGCCCTGCGCCGGGAATGCCCATCCCACAGTGTCAATGATATCATCCGAATCCTGGAACTGGAGGAAAAAGTAACGCCCGGTATCCTTTGCCGTTCCACACTCCAGCGTCACATGCAGGCAAGGGGACACCCTTTTAGGACCGGACACGGTATGTCCGGTAGTAAAATACGGTATTTCTCACTCAGTGTGGTGTTATATGCGGCGTTCACGGACTATACTAACGTTGAAAGGAGGAACAAGGAATTGGACCAGAAAAAGATAGGGAGTTTTTCAAAATGCTCCGCAAAGAAAAAGGGCTTACCCAGGAGCAGTTAGCGGAACATTTTAATGTCACCGGAAGAACTGTTTCGCGATGGGACACAGGGAGCAACATGCCCGATTTGGATATCCTTGTGGAAATGGCAGATTATTATGATGTGGATCTCAGGGAATTACTTGATGGAGAAATGAAGAGTGAGAAGATGAATAAAGATTTAGAGGAAACCGTATTGAAGGTTGCGGATTATAGCAGCGATGAGAAAATGAGGCTGATGAAAAAACTGCATATTTTCTCTTGGATCGGCGTATTGTGTTTTATGGTTTTTATAATTCTGGAGGGAATGGGTCCGGCCGACAGTGGAATCACGGAAAATATTGCGTCACTCTGTGCCGGTATATCTTTCGGAATGCTTATTATAGCAGTGATCTATACAAGCAAATATATCTCTAAGATCAAATCGTTTAAAAGAAGAGTTTTCCAACACAGATAATTTAAATATGCATGATCTCATGATGAATATGCAGGATACAGTGGGGATTCCCTCCTGAAGGGAGGAAGCCTTGTTAAATAAAAGACCGATGGTGCCAGGGGAAAAGAACCTGATGCTATGGGTCTTTTGTCGGTTATGTCAAAAAAACTGCGAGAACTTTAAAAAAATAGTGTAAGTGTTGACGCGCGAACAGGTATAGTTTTTTAGGCGTGTTATACTTTTAACTATCTAAAGGAAGCGGGGTGAGCAGCATAGGAACAGAAAAAACCAGACTGGTTTTCTGGGGCGGCCAGGCATTTGCCATGATGCCGTTCGGGCTGTACATATTGATAAGCGGAATATTTTCTGTGGGGCTTCATTATTATTCAATGAAAGGGGTGGTCATCGTGGGCGGCGGTCCTGCCGGTCTTGCGGCGGCTATCTATGCAGGCAGATCCGAGAGAAAGACCCTTCTTCTGGAAAAGGGCAGTTATGGAAACCCATACGCAAAAGTCCTTTTGAAGTGGAATGTGGTGGAGAAGCGTATCAGCGAGCTTGTTAAAGCGGATAAATATCTTTCGCCAAAGGGCAAAGAAGCCTATGCACAGTATAAAAAAGAGCA
>ERZ791934.1627-NODE-1627-length-19616-cov-7.487552_pt1 | contig 19616 bp, 25 predicted proteins | sample MGYA00510125_ERZ791934 | MGnify/ENA primary metagenome ERZ791934 (study PRJEB30046, sample SAMN00993240) | human gut metagenome | study: EMG produced TPA metagenomics assembly of the A metagenome-wide association study of gut microbiota in type 2...
GTTTTTGTTTATCGCATAGTCGCTTTTGCGATAATTTTGCACCTCTGTTACCTCCGATTTGTTTTTTGCGGAAAACAAATCGGAGGTGGCGGCCCCCTAACTCTTTGTTCAGGGAGCCTTAAATGAAAGCGGCCGACTTTGTATCGGAATACAAAATCAGCCGCTTTCTGGATATGTGCATTGAGAAGTCCAATAGAGCAGGCAGCACGGGCAGGCGGGGGTTTGTCCCCACTTGGGGAAAACTCCCGCGCACAAAAACGCAGACCAACGCCTATTGAAATTTGTCCATTGAAAGCCGTGTGTCGTTGATATGGGACAAAAAGCAACTTCTCAATGCTGCGGATTTTCTGATCCATAGCACTGTTACTCCTTGTCCGCTACTATGCGGACGGCACACAGGCGGCTGGCATCATCCCCTTTCTTCCATCAATGTGGCAGTTCTACGCTGCCGCCTTTGCTGATAATTTTTAATTGTAAGTTCTAAATTTGGGGAACCTTGACGGTTTCCCTCGGAATTTATCGATAGCATAAAGAAAGGCGGCCCTTATCCATAAGATAAAGACCGCCGTATGCGCTGATTATGTATGATACTATTTTTGCAGCCCCTCATCGGCCTCACCTCACTTTTTCCCAGGGGATGGGTAGACTGTCACAGTAAGAGTTTATCTTGGAGAAATCATCAGGACTTCATCGAGAAATGTAAAATCTCCTTTCTTTTCGTCGCATTTTAGTTTTTTATAATGGCAGAAAATAGCGCCGGACACAGAGGCAGATTCTACGTCCGACGCTTTTGGTATGCTATTTCTCAATTTTATACCCCACCCGAAAAACGGTCTTAATATAGGTGGGGTGCTTTGGGTCGGGCTCCAGCTTATTTCGTAGGCGCCAGATCGTATTGTCCACGGTATTGGTGCCTAATTCATAGTTCTCGCCCCAGGCCGAATTGTAAAGCTGCTCCCGGCTGAATACACGCCCAGGGCAGCGGGCCATGCAGTAAAGGATAGAGAACTCTCCGTAGTTCAGACAGATCTCCACACCGGCCTTCGTTACCCGCCGCTGCTCTGGAAATATCTCAATATCTCCCAGAGTCAGGGTAGAAGGCTCAAAATCGGCAACATGGACAATCTGAACATCTTTTCCCCGTAAGGCTCTCAGGATGGAGCGAAAAACGCTTCCGTCCGAGTCAGAAGTTCGTATGACTATAATCTCTTTCATATAGTTTCCTCCCTGGGCCGCCGATCCTGGTATTACACTCCTTCAGGCATAAAGAAAACGGCGGCCTTGATTTTTCAAAATCGCTACTGGATATGTAGAATGAGCGCAAAAGTAACTGATCCGGCAATGGATTTTCTTTTCCCGTCTGGCAGGGTAGGATATTGTTGTGTATTGAGATAAAAATAAGCCGATAAGCGCAAGGAACATCCCTGCTGATTATCGGCTCTGCGTCTATGCGTCTGGCTCTTATTATTCTCATTCCAAAGTACCATGATATTTCTTGAAAAAATGTATATATGATATTCCACCCGGAATACCAATCCACACGATCATAGTGCATAAAGTCACAATCTCAAAATTAGAAATCGTCAATGTGCAGGCAATGTATAACAGGACAACGGGAAATGAAATATAGCCAATAATTCTATGTGCAATATTCCATGTATCTTCATCTTGTACCGTCCACGGCAAACGCAACCCGGTATGTTTGGTGTATGGAAGTTTGGGCGACACAATTCCTGCAAATAATATCACACATGAAACCAATGCCATAGCAAACATTTTTTCGCCGTTTTCTGAAAAAGTGATAATATCAAATGCAACTAACAAAGAAAAGACAACCCCTACGATTAGAACACCAATATTGAAAAAGGTTGTTATACGCAAAATAACAAGCCGTAAATCATCGGTAGTTACACTTGTAAGCAAAGCTAAATTGCGATACAAAACAATTAGCGTCGCAAAAACACACAAGCACACTAACAGAATTGAAATAATTTCATTTTTCACAAGTAAGGCAATCAGCATGGTTATGAAAGAAAAGAAAACAATCAATCCTCTCTTTTTGTTAGCTTGGAGCAACAACTTTTCCTTTTGATTTTTCTTTGCAAGCTGTTCATTCAGCTTTGACAATTCCTCGGATAAATCCTTGTTAGATTTATCCTCCGCTTCAATGCCGAGAAGCTGACTAACAGATACGTTAAGCAATTCCGCCATACGAATTAGAACATCTGCGTCTGGAACAGATAAACCATTTTCCCATTTTGAAACCGTCTGCCGTACAACATTTAACTTTATTGCCATTTCCTCTTGGCTCATTCCTTTAGCTTTTCGGAAATGTTTTATATTCTTATCAATCATGTCCATCACACTCCTTATGGTTACTATTTTACAAATAGATCATTTCAGATACAAGCAACGAGAATTAACATACTTGAATATAGCTTAAAAATACATAAAAAGCGTTACTTTCTTCTTCCGTCAACGGGCTTTTCCGCGTCTTGAGGTATGAACTAAATGCGGGCGACGAAACAAAGCAGCGACCTTGCCTTTGCAAAGTCGCTGCCTATTTATACTGTTCAGCTCTGCGTCTATGCGTCTGGCTCAATGATAAGTGATATATTTAATTTATCATTTACTATCCGATGATTTTAGCGCAACAACATTTTGCCCGGTTACGTTGATGATTGTTTCCTGCTTACATTTGGGGCAGTACAGGGGGAAGTTTTCAAGTACCGTATCGGGGCGCACCTTAATCCGGGTTTTGTTATTGCAGATCGGGCATAGTACCCATTTTTTCTTTTCCAATGCACCACCTCCAATTTTTATTTATCCTATGGTCTGATGATTACTAAAGGATTTATAAGCTATAACACTCGAAGCCAATAGAGCAATTAAGGTTCCCAGCAATATACTCAAAGTAGGGGCTAAAGGCTGGTTGAAGTAAATGGATTGAGCATTAACAGGCAATAACAATACCTCTTGTACGTTTACAGCATTGGCCGGGAAAATCAACAGTATGTCCCGCAAGGTGTTTTCGGGTAATATCTGGCGCAAAATCCAAGGTGCCATAAATACAGCAAAAGCCACGATCAAAGAGGAAAACGGGCTTTTTGTAATTGCAGAAATCATAGCTGTAATGGCGGCTGAAAAAATACCTGCCAACCATACAATCATTAACCCGAAAAAGATTAGCTGCAAATTATTCATGTGGATTTCTACGCCCAAAAGCGAAAGCCCCAAGTTTGTCTGTATATCTGCGTTCCAACCAAGTAAACCATAATGTACCCCAAATGCAATACAATAGAGAATAAACACCCCAGCAACCAATAATGTAGCAAAAAACATACTGGTAAGTAGTTTTGCAATAATCACCCTATTTTTACCGTATCTCGTTGTTAATATGAGAGCATCCATTTTGGAACTGTACTCACCTGAAAATACAGTTGATATAGCAATAACTAATATAATCAATACAGGAAACGCTATTGCAATCGTAGGCCCACAAAAGCCAGTAAAGAAATACGCCCAACTATCGTTATATCCGCACTGTAAAGGCTTATCAACATAGGCGGTTCCATAATCTTCTATACTGACTAAGCCTGCATTTGTCAAAGGTGGAATAGAAGAACCATGAGCGATAGCGTCTTGTGCTATTTCATCATAGTTTGCTGGTGGAATAAACATAGTCAGATACAAGTATGTTGAGGGTAATGCTGAATTGGCAATGTCGCCCTCCACCATTTGAGAATATTCATTCGGATAGTCTTTTGAAAAATCTGTAACCATTTTTGCTATCGTATCATCGGTAAAATCTCCGGCATATTTTTCAGCAATCGTCTGATTATATACGATTGCCTGTCTGCCGGATAACTGTGTGCCGTCTGGCAGAACTGTTGATGTAGCCGAATTATTGAAGCAACACGCTTGCAGAATGAAAAAGCAAACGAGCAGCAATACAGCAAGAGAACCAATTACAATCGAATTGGAGAACAGCTTTTTAAGCTCAAACTTTATCATGCGGATCATTGGCTACACCTCCCCATGAAAGTAATATAAATATAAATCTTCCAAGCAGGGGGACACCAATACTGCTGTATTGCAAGGTTTTTTGTCTGAAACAATCCTTAAAATGGCTTCCCCATTTTCCATCTTACTGTTACAAACTGTGAAATTATTTTCTATGCAATCTGCTTCCTGCCTTGTTACGCGACACTCCCATACTTTGCCAGATATTTCTTGTATAATGTCATTCTCTGCACCTTTTTTGAGAAGTGTGCCATTCTTAATCATAAGGATTTCATCTGCAATATACTCAACATCTGTAACGATATGGGTAGAGAGTATGACAATCCTATTTTCAGCAAAAGAACTAATAAGGTTACGAAACTTTACCCGTTCTTTGGGGTCAAGTCCGGCTGTCGGCTCGTCAAGAATTAAAATCTGCGGATCATTCAAAAATGCCTGTGCAATCCCTAAACGCTGTTTCATTCCGCCCGAAAAGGTCTTGATTTTTTTGTCCTTTACTTCGGAAAGATTGAGTGTTTCCAAAAGTTCCAAAGATTTCTCCTTTGCATATCTGGGGTTTAACCCTTTTAGGGACGCCATGTAAAGAAGAAAGTTCATTGCCGTAAAGTTTGGATAATACCCAAAAACCTGCGGAAGATAACCAATTACAGCGCGGTAACTCTCTCCCATTTCACGAATGTTTGTACCATTAAAGGTTACTTCCCCCGATGTGGGCTTTAATATATCGCAAATCAAGCGCATCATGGTTGTTTTGCCAGCGCCATTTGCCCCAAGCAAGCCATAAATCCCCGGCTCAAAAATTGCATTGATCCGATCTAACGCTATTTTGCTGCCATATTGTTTTGTAAGCCTATCTAATGTCAGTTGCATATAGCCAAACCTCCCTCGTCCATATTTTTTATAAACTGTGCCATTTTCCAAATGAGAACAACAAAAGTGCTAAAGCAGACAATAAACCAAATCGGTATAGTAATGCTTTGATACAATGAAAAGCGATTGATAAAAAGCACCATGAGAAAGGAAAGTCCAAATCCTGCGGGAAATATAGGGAATATCCAGTTTTTATTTCTCGCAAGGCTTGTTACAAAAAAAGAAACGATACAAGCCAAGTTAAAGGGTACAAATAAATACAAAGCCATTTCCCATATAGGCAAATTGGTCTGTATGCTTGTCAAAAGAGTAATCATTAAAACGATAAGCAGGTCAGTCGTTCCAATAATCGAAAGTTTGATTGCTACAATTTGCCGGAGATTGTATTTGCAACTCTGCTCCAATTCCCACATCTGATACGAGAAACTTTTGCAGACTTCGGGAAAACCAACTACGCCGAGTAACGCTACAATACAGGAAATAGCCGAGAGGACGGCAGTAATGTCGGTGCTGCTGTTGATTTGGCTAATGAGAAAAATACATAACCCAACCGCCAATAATTGAGAAAGCCACAAAAGGGGGGATATATATTTGAACTGATTGCCAATTCTCTTATACCAGCATACTTCTTGTACGGGATTTTTCATTAAGAGCTGCTTCCCGGCTAAAATTGTTTTTCGTATATTGACTTCATCGGCTGGCGCAACAGTATATGATCCCAACTTTTTCTTAAAAAGTTTATCTTGATTTTTCACGCCTTAAAATCCTCCTTGTCCAAATATCGCTTTAACTTATCAAGCCCCTGTTTTAACCGTGATTTTGCTGTTGGCAGACTTACCCCCGTAATGGCTGCAATCTCTTTCAATTTTCGGTCATGGTAAAAACGCAAGATGACAACCTCTTTTTGTATATCGGGAAGTCGATCAAGGGCTTGCTGTATGATTTGTGTGTCCTCTTGCCGCAAGATTTCTTCCGAAACATTTACATTACTTTCAACAGTAGAAAGAGTGTCCATATCCACTAAATCGGGAGATTTCTTTTTGAAATGGTTATTGCAGGTATTCACCGCAATAGTAAGCAGAAAGTTAATAAATTTTCCTGTCAATCTGTATTGCTGAATATGCGTTATCAACTTTAAGAAAGTATCCTGCGTCAAGTCAGCGGCAAGTGTTGTATCTCCGTTGCAGCGACGAACACAGAAGTTATAAATATTTTGGTAGTATTTCTGCACCAGTGTTTCAAAGGCTTCTGTATCTCCGTTTTGGATACGCCTTATCAAAATATAATCTTCTATGTTCATCACCTACTTTACCAACTTTCTGCTACAAAGTATCTTACATAATATTAACAACTATTTCGCGGAAATGGATTTAATATTTCAAAAATTTTTTCTTGTGGGCTGTTCAGGATGGCCCGGATCAGAAATAGAATACGAATTATAGAGTGTAGCGGCGTCACAAACAAAATGCAGAATACGAGAGCTGAAAAGCCCATCTTGTCTACGCATTTAGGGGGCAAAAAGCTCACGGAAATCAAGGCTTTTCGGGGGTGGTCGGTGGTGTGGCAGAATGATTTATCAAATACCTGCCGGAACGGGCTTTGAAATGCGTAGGAAAATCTTTCCGCCGCTGGTTTTCCTGCCGGTTCTGTGGTATGCTGGAATAAGACAAAAACGACAGGAGTTGACACGATGGCCGAACAGGAAATGTTACTGGACACTGATACCATCAGGGCCGCCGTCGCCGGTGAGAAGTGGGCCAAAGATAAAGTGATCGAACACTACACCCCCATGATCGACGAACTGGCCGTTGACGAAGAGATGAAGCAGCACCTTATTTTGAAGCTGCTGGAAGAACTGCCACACTTTCCAATGGAGCAGGCATAAGAAAAAGAGCGCCGGACGCAGAGGCATATAGCCCCGCGCCCGGCGCTTTGGTATGTTGGGATCACTCACCCATGTCTACTTCATGTTATCTATAAATTTTAGATATAGAATTGTAAATTTACTTCTACAAGGTCGTAGAAGTATTGACTATTCTACAAAGTTGTAGTAGAATCAAATCATCCAAGGTAGACGTACTTTGGATAAGGAGGAAGTGTTTATGGATCGATCCAAAAAACTATCAGAAACCGAATACGAAATCATGGAGGTGCTGTGGAAATCACAAGTTCCCATGTCTTCGGCGCAGCTTGCATCGTACTTTGCAGAACGCCACAACAAGGAGTGGAAACCATCAACTCTTGCAACTTTTCTGTCTCGGCTGACGCAAAAGGGGCTTATTACTTCTCAGAGAGAAGGTAGAGTTCCTTATTACCGGCCTATCAAATCCGAGAAAGACTATGCGCGAGATGGCGCACAAGGAATTTTAGACGCACTCTATGATGGTTCGATCAAAAATTTCTTTGCGGCTTTATACGGTGGCTCTCAGATGTCAGAGGAAGATCGTGAATCTTTGAAAGAATGGTTGGACAATCAGTAATAACGGAGGAATGTGTATGGTAACTTACTTGCTTAGTACTCTGTTTTTTCTGAATTTAATTGCCAGCAGCATGTACTTGCTTTTGAAAGCTTTGCTCGTTTGGGTAAAAAACGGTGTGAATGAGCGTTTCCGCTATATTGGGTGCATTGCTGTCATGGTGTTGTTCTTGATCCCATTTTATCAGGCTTTGCCGATTTCTTCTGCGACAAAAGATATGCCATTTCAAACAAGCGGATACTTGGAAGGCGTTAGCAGCGTTATTCCAAAAGACGAAGTAGCCCAACAGAATACTTCCATCAATGAAAGCAACAGTATGAGAATGAGCGGTTTTCGCTTAGATGTTCAGACTCAGGAAAAGATTTTAGTTGTTTGGTCTGTTGGTATGTCTGCTCTTGCATTGTGGTATATTGCTGTATTGTTGAAATTCCGTAAGAAACTATCCAAAAAGCAAACACAGCCTGTTTGTGGTGAGTTACAGCGAATCGCAAATCACTGTGCAAGCGAATATGGAATCCGGCAAATACCAATTCTCAGAGTATCGCCATATGTACAAAGTCCGGTGATGATTGGTTTTTTCAAGCCGATCATCGCAGTACCTGCTGACGGACTTCCGCCAGCGGATATACAAATGATTTTGAAACATGAACTGGTGCATTTTAAACGCCGTGATTTGTGGTGGAAACTTCTGGGCATCGTAGTACAAACTATTCACTGGGTCAACCCTATTGTGTGGCTGCTCTGTAAAGACTTTGAATTCTATGCCGAGACATCCTGTGATGCTCAGGTGGTTCAGAATCTTGACCATGAGGAACGTAAACACTATGGATACCTTTTGATTTCGTATTCCAAATTTCAACACAAATTGAACTCTACACCGGGGATTTCTTTTACATCCTCGCGCGAAAAGCTGAAAAGGAGAATTTGCATTATGCTGAATGGAAATAAGTCCAAAAGACTGATTGCTGTTGCGCTTGTTTGCGTATTGGGTGCAGGCAGTTTTGCGCTGTCCGCATTTGCTGCCGAGGCGCACAGCGATACTCCCCAGACAATTGATGGAATTGTAGCTGGTAAGGATGCACCTGCCACTTCCAGCGATGAACTCCTCACCGGTGAAACTCAAACGGATATTCCCTTTGCTCAAAGCGTCAATCCGAACGACGGATATGATCTCAAGGCCAAGGAGGAGGTCTCTTTTTCCGATATGATTACCAGTATGTCAAAGGTTCCGCTTGAAATTCCTGATGAATTCAGGCAGGCTGTGGCAAACGGAGAAGTCTCTCCTTTACAACCGGAAGATGGAGTTGAAGTAGAGATTTTTGATGCTAATGGTGTTAAGGTAAGCCTCAACGCTAACATGGAACAGTAAGCGGGGAGCGATCATTGAGCGGAAAGGGGACAGTATATCCGCTTTATACAGCTACTTTGGGAAAAATGCTGTTTCAGAAAGGATTGAAGCAATTATGAAATTCAAAAAGACATCTGTTTTGGCTTGCACACTGGCTTTTGCGCTGATTATTGGTGCAACCACGGCCTTTGCTGCATCTTCGGGTGGCTGGCATGAGTTTGATTTGGATGATCTTAACCTCACAGAAGGCCGTACTGGGACAGAAACCGATAAGATGAAGATTGTTAATTCTGAGGGTATCCCCGACCACGTTAAAGACCTTGATCAGTTTGAGCTTACAGAAGGACAAGTGGGGACGGAATCTAACGCCATGAAGATGATCGACCCCTGCGATACTCGCGGCCAGATTGTGGATACTGATGGCTTAAATCTGGTAGAAGGCAACGTGGGAACTGAAAACAACAATATGAAAATGTTTGAATATACCCCAGAAGAATGGAGTGACATTCAGCAGAAAATTGATAACGGCGAGATTCCTTGGCAGCAATAAGGTATAAACATAAATCCATCATGGTTCAATGTAAATCGGCTTTTACAGGCGTTTTGCATTAAACGAAACCAGCGCCGGACGCAGAGGCATACAGCCCCCGCGCCCGGCGCTTTGCCTGACGAAACTATTTATTCTTCAATAGGTGGTTCACAATCCTTTAGGAAAAACCTCAATGACATAACAGTGGTCGTAATTTTATATTTTGCTTCTGTATCGACTTCATCGGCCAAGCCTTCCATCATTTTTTCAATATCGCCAACTTTAACTTTTGCCATTTTTGCTATCGTAGCCTTAGATAGGTGATGGTAGGATATAAGCACTTCCAAAAAGGCACTTGCTTTCAAATCGGCTTCTTCACAAGTAATAACATAGAGAAACATGATCTTATCTATTATCGTGTGTTTCCCTAAAACACATTGCAAATTTCCGTTGGCAATATCATTAATCTGTTCCACAGATAACCTTAAATATTTTGCAAGGGTGTTTACATTGAACTCATACTTTTCGAGTAATGTTTTTACTTTCTCGGATATATTTTCTATTACGGTCATACCATCACCCCTAAAATCAAAGAGAACATCAAGGAATAACCGGCGTAGGAAGATTTTCTGGCTGATTTCCTCCGGCAGCAATCGTAATCCAAACAATAAAAGCGAAATGTATTACTTTTTGCTTTTGAACTTGATATATGTTCCTATTCCAAAGAGAACAATGCCCAGAACAATAAGGGCAATAGAAACCGTAAAGAAATTCATAGCACCATAGCCTTTGAGCAAACCGATAATTCCTACCGTTCCATTTAATGTAACATCATTTAGTGTAGCCAGCGTCATTAAAGCAACAGAGAAAAATACGCCTATCAGCGAGATGAATACGCCCAGCATCATTATTCCAGATATTTTAGCACCTCCTCGTTGAGAATTTTCTAAAAGGCTATTTATTATTTGAAATTGTATTGCTTGATTAACAGCGTTTGTATTTTCCAACGGGACTTTGCTTCCGAGTAAAGTTTCCACAGACACTTCTAAAACTTGCGATAATTTTATAAGCATATCGCCATCTGGAATTGATAGTCCCTTTTCCCACTTCGAGATAGTCTGTCGCACAACATTTAATTTCTCAGCCAGAGCCTCTTGAGAAAGCCCCTTTTCTTTTCGTACTTTTTTCAAATTATCTCCGAACATATAGTTCAGCTCCTCTCTAACTTATCTTTATTATACTCAAAATATCCCGCTGCCACAAGCAACCACAAGCAACGCAAATTAACATTTGGTTCCGTATGCCCTATTGGTCACGCTCAAAAAACAGGTCTATAATTTTTTCATCGTCTATCATCTCACCGCCTCTTTTCTGGCTTCACCTATATACTTAGCGGCAAATACTACATCAATCTCAAAATTTTTCAAAATATTAATGCCATACTTTTTAGAAAGATACTTTCACAGGCAAACAAAAACAGTGCCGGACGCAAAGGCACATATAGCCCCCCGCGCCCGGCGCTTTGCTTGACGAAACTATCCTCTATTCTCTTTATGCCAAAATAGCGGCAAGTTTCACTGAACAATCTCTAAACAGTAAAATGTTGGGCGATGGGGGTTTTTATTGTTCCAATTTTCCGCATCGTTTATTTCTTTGATGTCGGTAACGGTTAAATCGTTAATGCTAACGATTTTTTTATGAACGTACGGCCTATCGTCATATTCCCAATATCCCAACAGCCAAACATTCCAAAGTTCTATACTTTCCGTTTGACGGAGAGCTGACTTTATATAGTCAATTATTTGCCTTGCCCGTCCATCGGTATATAGAGGGAGTTCAAGATATACCCCAAATTTCTTTTCACAGTATATGTTCACATCATCAAACGGAAAGAGAAAGAAATTATTATCTTCGCCACCATCATAGACTGCATTAGTATCTATATTGATGTGTAGTGGATAATTCTCCGTAGGTCTAACTTCCGGCAAAGGGCAATCTGCTGCAATAAAAACACAAACGCTCACTGCAAACCTCCGCATAATTAGTATTTTGTATCTGATACCATAGGCTTAGTTCTTATTTCATCAGCTGACAGAACATAAAAATTCATATGCATTATACCAGATAGAGGCGAACAATTCTATGTAAATCGGCTTTCGCAGACATATTGACCCAAACAGAAAGAGCGCCAAATGCAGGATCAACAAGGCTACACCGGCGCTTTGGTATGCTATTTTTCGATTTTATATCCCACCCGAAAAACGGTCTTGATATAGGTGGGATGCTTTGGGTCAGGCTCCAGCTTATTCCGCAGGCGCCAGATCGTGTTGTCCACGGTGTTGGTGCCTAATTCATAGTTCTCTCCCCAGGCTGCATTGTAAAGTTGCTCCCGGCTGAACACATGACCAGGGCAGCGAGCCATGCAGTAAAGGATAGAGAACTCTCCGTAGTTCAGGCAGATCTCCACACCGGCCTTTGTGACCCGCCGCTGCTCTGGGAATATCTCAATATCTCCCAGAGTCAGGGCAGAAGGCTCCGGGTCAGTTGCATGGAGAATCTGAATATCTTTTCCCTGTAAGGCTCCCAGGATGGAGCGAAAGATACTTCCGTCTGGGTCAGAAGTACGGATGACTATAATCTCTTTCATACGATTTCCTCCCTGGGCCGCCGATCATGTTATCCAGGCAAAGCAAAACGGCGGCCTTGATTGCTCAAAGCCGCCGCTGGATGTATGGGCGTGTTAAAGGGCTGCTGTACGACGGCTTTTTTTCTTTTGCCGTCGTGCGGCAGTTTAGTTTTTATTACAATTCATTGATAGTTTCTGTTACAGAAATACTCCTGATTCTCCTTGCCGGAGCATACGCAGCGACAACCGCCGCCAGAATAACAAACAGAATAATGACAATCAAAGAGGTTACGGGCAAACTCCATGTCGCATAAGGAAAGTGTTCTGTAATAAGGAAACCGTACAGGAGCTTGCTCAACGGCAGTCCGATTACACATCCGACAATACAGCCCCAAAAAGCATAGGTAAATGCTTCGGCCAAAATCATCTTTGTAATCTGATGTTCGTCCATTCCAACGGCCCGCATCGCTCCGTACTGTTTCATCCGTGCCGATACGCTCATGGAAATGCTGTTGATAATATTTAACAGAGTGACAAGTGTGATAATGGCTAAAAAGCCATAGACGCAGGCGACAAAAGCAAGGTAGGTTCCTGCGGTACTTTCATCGCGTTTGTCGCGGAACTGATATTGTCCGCCCAAACTATCCTGAATGGCCTGCACATTTTCCTCTGTAATATCAGAAGCCGTCTGAACCATGACCAGTGAATAACTGCTCACTCCCGTTAAGCGGATAAAGGTTTCTCCGGAAGCTACAAGCGTCAGATTTCCATGGGTCAGGCCATCGTCACTGAACGGATCATATTTGAGCAGTCCCGCAATTTCAAGTTCTTCGCTGCCGATTAAAATTTTATCGCCTATTTTCCAAGGGCTGTCCTGATCGCTGGTTGCCAGAACATATTGACTATCGCCATAAACTTTTTGGAGATCACTGCCCCATTTCAAGGCACCGTCTTTTTCCAGACACTCCAAGTCAAAAGTATCAAACGAAACCAGATCAACCGTACTGGACAAAGAGGCATCACCACCTATTCCAGCCGGAATTTCAAAACAGCTTCGCCGCCCGTAGACCTGTTGCACACCCTCTATTTTGCTAAGAGTGTCTACAAGTCCACTTTCTATTGAATTGGAACCATCGTTGCTCGAAATATCAATATCCGAGGCGCTGGCAGACTGTGGCATCAGGTAATTTACAAAGTCTACCATGACAGAAAAACTTAAAAACAGGATAATGCTTAGTGCAAAGGAACCTGTCATAAGAATAAGATTTTTCTTTGCGGATGTCGCATGATGGGAACCAAGAAGCGTTTCAATTCTAAAAAAGCGAAGTTTTGCGGCACGGTGAATTGTCTGTGCGCTTTCAGAATTTCCAGAAGCAGCCGTAACGGGAGATACTTTTGCGGCCCGTTTTGCCGGTGAGCTAGCAGCAATCAGTACGGTAACAATTCCCACTATAATGCCGCTTGCAATCCCAAGCACACTAATGCCAAACAAAGGAATTTCGGAAAATTCTTCGCCAACGAGAAATCGCAATACAGCGCACAGCACCCAAGAAGCCAAAATTCCAAGGCCGAGGCCAATCGGCACCGCGATTTTACACCAATTAAGAGCTTCCAGACGAACAAAACGGATGATTTGCTGTTTGCTCATACCAATGCAGCGCATCATGCCGAAAAATTTAGTTCTTTGTGCTACGCTGCTATTGATGGTGCTGGAAATCATCAGCACTCCCGCAATCAGAATCAGCAGAAATAGAACGATAGCCGCCATCAGAAGGGTTTGGCCCATTGTGCTGCCGAAAAGTTCCTGTAAGGACAGGTTTCCGTGCTTTTCCATGAGCCTTGCCTGTTCCATTCTGGCCCCCATCTCGGCCATGCTAAATATGGCAGTCACCATGAAAACCGAGAAAATAATGCAAAGAAGCGTCATGCGATTTTGCCGCCGGTGTACTTTGGCCGAAATGGGGATTAAACTCAGGTAGCTTTTCATTCGCGGCACCTCCCGAAATCCGTCAGTACACCATCGGATACTCTCAAAATACGGTCTGCGGTCTGGGCGATGCTTTTGCTATGCGTAATCATAACAATGGTCTGCTCATATTTTCTGGATGCTTCTTTCAGCAGCGCAATGACTTCGCTTGTGTTTTGTGTATCCAGATTGCCGGTCGGCTCGTCTGCCAAGATCAGAGAGGGACGTGTAATCAAGGCGCGTCCAATAGCAACACGCTGCTGCTGGCCGCCGGAAAGTTGGCTGGGAAGATGGTTCCGCCGTGCGGTCAGGTTTAGTACCGCCAGCAATTCTTCCAGATACTTTTTATTGGGCTTTTGGTAATCCAGCAGAACCGGGAAAATGATATTCTGTTCCACCGTCAGCTCCGGGATCAGGTTGAAGCTCTGAAAAATAAAGCCAATGTTTCTACGGCGAAATACCGTCAAGTTGCGGTCTTTCATAGAGAAAATGTCTTTGCCGTCAATAAACACCTTGCCGGAAGTCGGAGTGTCCAGCGCGCCGATCATGTTCAGCAGCGTACTTTTGCCAGAACCAGATTCACCAACTATGGCAACAAATTCACCTTTCGGAACGGAAAAGGTGGCGCCTTTCAAGGCATGGACAGTGGCCTCGCCGCTTCCGTAGGTTTTTGATAGGTTTTGCACCTCTAATAAGTTCATTGTTCTAACACCTCTTTCTGTTTTGGTATAGAAAGAGTACCATACGAATCCTACTGCCAAATGACATTCATCCTACAATTTTGTAGGAATCAAAAAATTGATTGTGAATGTCGTTCCTACGCCCAATTCGCTGTCTACTTCCATTGTTCCGCTGTGGGACTCAATAATCGCCTTTGCAAGAGGAAGCCCCAAGCCAACGCCCTGTGAGTTTTTTGAAAAACGGCTGCGGTAAAACCGCTTAAAGATATGGGGAAGATCTTCCGGGTGGATACCACTTCCATCATCTTTTACTACAATCTGCACCATTGATGTAAACTCACGCCACGAAACTTGAATGGTACTTCCTGCTTTCGTATGATCCAGAGCATTTTTTACGATGTTGCCGATTGCCTCCGTAAACCAATGTGCGTCGCAAATCAGCATGACAGTATCTTGCCCAGCAAAATTCAAATTCTTTTTCTGTTGCTGCGCCTGAAATGAAAATCGCCGTTGGATTTGCGCCATCATATCATCAACATAGTATTCGCTTTTTTCCAAAACAATCGTTCCGGCATCCAACTTCGTAATTGTGAGAAGATTTTGGACAAGGGTTTCTATTCGGTCAAGTTCTTGTTCAGAGAGATCAGTAAATTCCCTAATCGCCGGGAAATTAGTGGTTTCTTCTTGCAGAAGTCCATTGTATATATTCAGAGCTGCAAGGGGCGTTTTTAGTTGGTGGGAAATGTTCGATATGGTATCTTTCAAGAAAATCTTTGCTTTTCCCTCATTTTCTGCATGAGCATTTAAGATTGCAACCAAAGCATTTACTTCATGGAACAACCGATATAATTCACCCTCGTCGTCACAGTCAATCCGGGCATCGTGATTGCCGGAAATATATTCCCGTATTTGTGTCACAGCGTTTTCCATGATTTGCTCCTGCTTTCTAAAGTAGACATACAGAGCAGCAAAAATGAAAACTCCCATACAAATTGCAGATACCAATACATATAGTGCTGCAAACTTCCATTGCAGACTGACGGCAACAACGGAAATTGACGAGAAACCAACGACAAGCAATAGAATACAAATGAAAAGATGTTTGATTTTTCGGTTTGCCAGTATTCGCATAGCACACCTCATTCCGTCACATTCCATTTATAACCGATGCGCCGAACCGTGACAATTTTTTGTGGAGTACCGGGATCATCCTCAATTTTTGTGCGTAATCTTCGGATATATACTGTCAGGGTGCTATTGTCGATATAGTTTTCCTCGCAATCCCAAAGCCTGCTCAAAATTTGCTCCGACGACAGGACTATATTTGGATTTTCCATAAACAGACACAGCAATTTATATTCACTGGCCGTTAAGTCGATCAGAACATCATCTTTGTAAACCTCGTGCTTTAATAGTTGTATTGTTATCCCATTTGAGTTCAATTCTGTAGCAGCCTGACTGAAGTTCTCACTTCTGCGAAGCAGCGCATTGACCCTTGACAGAAATACCGCCAATTTGAAAGGCTTTGTAATATAATCGTCGCCGCCTATATCGAGGCCCATAATAATATCCGTTTCTTCATCTGCCGCTGTCAAAAAGATAATCGGCACCTTTGAAGTCTGACGGATTTTTTTACACAGATCATAACCGGAACCATCTGGCAGAGATACGTCCAATATGACCAAATCATATTTACCGTTCATCCACAGACTTTCCGCTTCTGAACTCGTCCGGGCAATATCAATCTCATACCCCTGTTTTTTAATTGCAAAGGACAGTCCATTGATTAAGCTCAAATCATCTTCGACAAAGAAAATTCGTTTCATGTGTTGTCACCCCCCATAAATTTGTTCGCTTTACATCGTTTGTCCAACGGCTTTTCTGTATTTTTGGGGATCAGCCAAACACCAGCCATCTTCACAGCGCCGGGAATACGGCCACCGGCGCAATAGTAGTTTACCCGTCGAGGCGTTACACCCCATTTCTCGCTTGCTTCTTTCAAGGTCATATAATCCATAACGCACCTCCACATGATACATTATAGTTCTTTTACTCGAACAATGCAACGAACAGAATATGAATTAAAGGATGTGGCGATGTGACAAACCATATGATGATAGCAAGAAACCGAAAGTCACAAGTGTGTTCTATTTTATTCCCAGCTTACCAGCGATCAAGCAGTAGCCACAACTTCTTACCGTCCTGATGGCCTCGCTTCCAATTTTACAGCGCAATTTACAAACCATATTGCCAATCCCTGACCAACTGCCCTCTGCGAAATCCGATGCTACAGATTCATAAATCTGCCGAGCTGAAAATACCTGCCCCGGGTGCCGGGCCAGCAGGTGAAGAATGTCAAACTCCATTGGCGTCAGTCCTATCAAACTGCCGGCCCGCCACACCTGGCACCGCTGCGGATCAATACCCATATTGCTGGCCTCATTGTCTCTGGCCCCCGGCAGGAAATGAAGCTGATCACTCTTGGCATAGCCATAATGCTCCGTATTGTAGGCTTTCACTTGTCCACGAGCAGCGGCTATCACCTCATCAATGCTCTGTTGAGAAATGCTGGGGGTGGTTCCTTGACTGATCTCTCCATCTTCTAAGGTCATCTGCGCATAGGGTCGGATTGTAAAGGCCGCCCCTATGTTAGAACGCAGATCTCTGGCCGCCTGGCCAGTACCATCTAAAACAGAGAAACAGATTAGTAAAAGGGCTGATATGAAAAAGAAGATCAGGAAAAGAAGTGCAGCTTTTCCTTTTTTGCGGGCCAAGTAACGGGCGGCCCGCCTGCAAACGCCCATAAAAAACACCGTCCTTTCGTTTGATGTGGTTCCATCATACAAAAGAACGGTTTGTTTTTCGCTTTGGCTTGATTTATTTTTGATTTAGTTTTTTGAAGGTGAAGGAAAAATCTGGCGGATAAACTGGAATTTATCTTTTCCTCATTATACTTTTTCTGTCAGCCATTGAGAAGATATTTTAGCTATTTCTGAAAAACACAAAGTGCCGCAATGGGAAGATACATACTCAAAAGGGATAATCTCTGCCATAGTCCTTCAAATGCAATTATAGTTCCTCTATAATTCGGCTTATCAGCCATTACAAATAGCGCAAAAAAAACTATTGCAAAGATAAAGCAAATTAAAGATAAAATTCCTAATAACCCATTAGACACTTTGAAAAAATATAATCCTACAAACAATGGCGCAAGTGTTAAAAGTAGAAACCCTATTACTGAACCATAACCATGTATCTTTGCGGAAAGAGTTTCAAGGCTTTTGGTTTCCCCAACTGAAAAAAAACCAGAAAGAATACAACCGCCTAAGGCGTAAATCACAATGACGGAAAAAAGCATTATGGATATAGAATTTGATACTTGTGCGACAGTAGGATAAAGCTGCAAGATACTGATTAAAATTGCAAACCCAAACACAACCAGCCAAATATTATAGAGTAAATGCCACGGTGCTTTTGAATTACCTAAAACACTCATTACTTGTGTCAAATGACTATAGCCTTTATAAGTAGGGGCCAATATAAACGGAATAATTAAATCAGCTGCTAAGAGAAAGGGCAAAACACTTGAAAGGTTATTTTTCATCATCGTAATCTCCCTTAAAATGACATAGTCCTTTCAAAATTTTTATAGCAACCTCTTTCATTACATCAGCCTTAACTATGGCTATTCCTTGTTCCTCATCTCCCAAAACGAGTAGAGAGTCTCCGGGATTTATGTCAAATATTTCTCGCGCTTCTTTCGGAATGACAATTTGCCCGCGCTCTCCAACCTTAACAGTCCCAAATATGTGCTTTCCTTTTGGCATAGACATTGTATCACATCTCCTGAATTCATACTTTTCATATTTACATGAAAAGTATGCGCCGATTTAAAGAAAATGTCAAGGGGAGGAAAGGACTAAATAACATCTCCTTCTTTATGAAGTTTCTCTGATCGGAAAATACAGATAGCCTTTTCCTGTTGCTGGATCAGTATAATCGTGAATTGCTCCGACCAGAGGAATCCCAACTTCCTTCATGTGTCCAATGGTTTCTTCAAAAGCTCCCCGATAGTTTTCAACAACAATATACTCATAACCTGGTATCGTCCATTTTGTCCATCCATCAGGTGCATCTGCATGATCTATACATTCCACTCCTGCCAGATACAGGCCCTTACTAAAACCTTCTTCCCACGGTTTAAATGAGTGGGAAATATCCGACATAGCACCCCATATTCCCACAATATTCCCGTTTGCGTCTCTCTTTGCTAAATGTGCTACTTCACTAAAATGGCTATTTGCATCTTCCCACAATTTCTGAATAAATCCTTCACCATCTAATGTTGCGCCCTCTTTTCCAATCACAACAAATTCTTTCTTGATTACCTTAACCATTATTCTACACCTTTTCCTATTCCAATCTGTCATTACTTGAATTTTATCAAAACACTACCGAAAAAACCACACCCGATTCTGTATTCTCCACCCGATACCGAACCCCGTGCAATTCCAGAATGCTCGTTCAAAATATCACCTCATAAACAATGTAACACACATTTATTTAGATTTGGTTTAATCCAATATAATTTCAACAAGCAATTTTGGAAAATACTTTGCCACTTCCTGATGAAAATTTAACACCATATCACTAACTTCTATTGTTGTTGAATTAAGATACCAACTCAATAGAATTTTGTTTTTCGGGGATCTGCTCCACTTTTTTTGCTGGTCTCTTTGACCGTCATATAATCCATATCCTCAACCTCCAATTAGCTCATTATAGTTCTCACAAAAGAGCAATACAAGGCGCAAAATACAAATTATTGTATAAGCACTTTTAGCTGAATGCCCAAGCTTATGGAAAAGGCACCGGGCGCAGGGCCAAACAGGCACCTGCGCCCGGCGTTTTTGATATGCTATTTTTCAATTTTATATCCTACCCGAAAAACGGTCTTGATGTAGGTGGGGTGCTTAGGGTCAGGCTCCAGCTTGTTCCGCAGGCGCCAGATCGTGTTGTCCACGGTGTTCGTACCTAATTCATAGTCCTCGCCCCAGGCCGCATTATAGAGCTGCTCCCGGCTGAACACATGACCGG